>Ga0180007_10002207_pt1 | contig 23776 bp, 18 predicted proteins | sample MM_PC_MetaG_FD_121122 | JGI IMG/M metagenome (GOLD analysis project Ga0180007, IMG submission 121122) | Groundwater microbial communities from the Aspo Hard Rock Laboratory (HRL) deep subsurface site, Sweden - MM_PC_MetaG | ecosystem: Environmental > Aquatic > Deep subsurface > Groundwater... | reverse complement strand
TGTAAAATTCCAAAATCCATCATGACTACCCAGCCTTTTGCCCGAACCATCGACTATATCACCTTTTTTAATCTCTATGCCGCAATATTTCTTTATAAAATCGGAATAGCCTCCATCAGGCACAAAACATATCTCCTGGCTATCTGATTTTTTGTATACTGAAAGCCCGAGTTCCCTGGCCTTAAATCTGACTTTTTCTTTGTTGAGATCCCCTATAGGAAGAAGCGATTTCTTTAACTGAATACTAGAGAGTGAAAATAATACATACGACTGGTCTTTGGCCTTATCTACTGATTCTTTTAATCTATAAGCACCGTTCTTCTCGATTCTCGCATAATGGCCCGTAGAAACAAAATCACAATCCAACTCTTCAGCCTTTTCAAGGAGGCGCCCGAATTTTATTTTTTTGTTACAAACTATACAAGGATTAGGGGTACGGCCGGACAGATATTCGCGGGCAAAATAATCTATGACTTCTTTCCTGAAAATCTTTTCAAAATTCAAGACATAGTGCCTTATCCCAAGAATACCGCAAACCTTCTTTGCATCTTCAATATCCTGCAATGAGCAACAAGACTTTTCCCTATGACTTGTGCAATACTCCTCCGGCCATATCTTCAGAGTTACAGCTATCACTTCATAGCCTTGGCCTTTTAACAAAGCCGCAGCTATGGAACTATCCACACCGCCACTCATTGCAACCAGTACTCTTTGTTTCCTCATAATTTTGTCTCGTTATTTATCCTTGAGCCTACACTTTTTTCAAATACGCATCTATAGCTTTAGCCGCACGTTTACCAGCGCCCATTGCAGCAATTACAGTGTCATCTCCTTTTGTAGCATCCCCACCTGCATATACGCCTTTAACATTTGTAGCTTGTGTCTCTGGGGCCACTACTATCTTGCTCCACTTATCTAAATCGAGTTCAGGTGTAGCTTTTAAAAACACAGGATTAGGGCTCTGACCTATTGCCACAATAACTGTATCTACGTCCATAATAAATTCGGGGCCTTCAATAGGTATTGGCCTTCTTCTCCCGGAAGAATCCGCCTCACCCAATTCCATCTTTATACATTCCATGCCTTTTACAAATCCTTCACTATCCCCGATTATTTTTTGGGGCAAGGTAAGCATGTGAAATTCCACACCTTCTTCTTTTGCATTTTCTATCTCTTCTTTCCGGGCAGGCATCTCTTTTTCTGACCTCCTGTAAACTATATAAACTTTTTCTGCCGAGAGCCTAAGCGAGACCCTTGCTGAATCCATAGCAGTATTGCCTCCTCCGATAACCGCTACTTTTTTTCCTATATTTACAGGAGTATCATAATCCGGAAAAAGATACGCTTTCATTAGGTTAGCCCTTGTTAAAAGTTCGTTAGAGGAATATACTCTATTAAGATTTTCCCCTGGTATATTCATAAAACTAGGCAGTCCTGCCCCTGTACCTATGAATACAGCGCTATATCCTTCTTCGAATATCTCCTTTAATGTAACGGTTTTACCGACGATAAAATTCTTCTTTATCACCACACCTAATGATTTTAAGTATCCCACTTCTTCTTTTACGATCTGTTTCGGCAGTCGAAATTCTGGAATCCCATAAACCAAAACTCCGCCAGCAGTATGTAGTGCCTCAAAGACAGTAACCAGATAACCTTTTTTAGCCAAATCCCCGGCACACGTCAACCCTGCCGGTCCGCTGCCTATAACAGCAATCTTTAATTTCGTGTCTTCCGCCTTCGCCAAGCAGCTTTCGCGCTTGGCTTCGGCGGACAAGCGTGATTTATCATGCCTTTCCCAGTCTGCAGCGAATCTTTCTAAGGCACCTATATTTATGGGTTTTCCTTTTGCATTTAATATGCATGCACCTTCGCATTGATCTTCCTGGGGACAAACCCTGCCGCATACACCAGGGAGATTATTCTTCTCTTTTATTATTTGAATAGCATCTCCAAATTTCTTGTCTTTAATCGCCTGAATAAATCGAGGAATGTCTATTTCGACCGGACAATTCATAGAACACTTTGGATTTTTGCAAAAAAGGCATCTTTGGGCCTCTTGCAAAGCCTCTTCTTCCGATATCCCCAATGCTACTTCGTCAAAATTTTTAATTCTTTTTTTAGGAGATTGTTTTTTCATGATTATGGCTAAATTCGGGACACATCCCAATTTTGCAAAATTGGGATGTGTCCCGAATTTAATACACTATGCCTCTTATTTTACAGGCATGCTTTTCCTGTTCTTTAAAAAGGGACTGCCTAGACATCAATTCTTCAAAATTTACTTTATGTGCATCAAATTCAGGACCATTAACACAGACAAATTTCGTCTCGCCCCCTACTTCCACTCTACACGAACCGCACATACCAGTACCATCCACTAGCACTGAATTCAGAGACACCATTGTCTTTATGTCAAAAGGTCTTGTTAAATCAGCAATAACCTTCATCATAATAGCAGGACCCACGGTATAGACTAAATCTATTTTCCTTCCGGAATCTATTAATCTCTTCATAACATCTGAAACAAAACCTTTTTCACCCTCGGAACCATCGTCAGTAGTGATAAACATCTCATCGCATATCTCTTTTAGTTCTTCCTTAAATATCACTAGGCCTTTATTTTTCGCGCCGATAATCACAATCACCTTATTTCCGGAAGACTTATATGCCCTGGTTACAGGATACAACTCTGCGATCCCCACCCCTCCGCCGATACAACATACCGTACCTAATTTTTCTATCTGTGTCTCGTGCCCTAACGGACCGACAACATCCAATAAAAAATCATTATTTTTTTTCTCTGTCAACCTATGAGTAGTCACACCCACTACTTGGTAGACAATAGTAATATTTTCAGCATCGTTAGAGGCTATAGTAAGCGGTATGCGCTCGCCATGGTCGTCAATCCGTATCATGACAAATTGCCCTGCCTTCGCCTTTCTGGCAACCAAAGGCGCAACTAATTGCATATTAAAAATCCCAGGTGCTATCTGCTCATTCGATAAAATTTTAAACATGTTGTTAATCTCCTGCAATCAAACTTAATCCTTTAAGCGTAAGATCAGGGTCTATCTTGTCAACAGTCTCGCAATAAGGCCCGATAAGACGTGACATACCTCCAGTTGCTATAACTTGACCGTTCTTACAGTATCTTTTTTTTAACCTTCGGACAATCCCATCGCACAAACTGCTGAAACCATAAACCGCACCGCTTACCATACTCTCCTTCGTCTCTTTTCCCAAGATTGCACGAGGTTTTTTTATGTTCACCTTTGGTAAAAGCGATGCCTTCTCTGACAATGCGTTAATAGAAATTTCAACACCAGGAGCAATTACGCCTCCCAGATATTCTCTGGAGCTATTTATAACATCTATTGTTATGGCTGTACCGAAATCTACAATAATCGCTTCACCACCATACAATCTGTAAGCAGCCAGCGCATTACAAAGTCTATCCTGACCTACCTGTCTTGGATTTTTATAGATATTTTTAACCCCGCTATCTACGTCTCTACCTACAATTAAAATCTTTTTCCCAAGGACCTTCTTGAGTGCCCCCTCGACTTTTCTTAATCTCTTAGGTACGACACTTACTACAATAACTTTTTCAATATCATTTAAATCCGGCTTCAAGTTTCTACTATAGTGCGAAGTTAAATTCTCGACATAAGTAGGGATCCGAAACGTCCGTTTCAAAGACCTCTTTCTAAAAATACCGTTATGAATATTCGTATTTCCTATATCTATTGCGAGTAACATATCACCTCAATAATACCACATCTCCTGCGAGCACCCTTTCATGGAATCCAGAATCTAGTCTCAAAATAAGAGCACCTTCTTTATCCACATCTATGGCATGGCCTGATACAGAACTATTATGATAATTTACCCGAACCCTCCTGTCAAGGATTGCCGAAAGTCTCTTATACTCTTTTAAAATCTGATCGATCCTACCCTTATTAAAAATCTTATAATATACATCCAGATTCCGCAAAAGCATCTTTACGAATTCCAATCGAGAAATCAATCCTTCCTTCTCGACCGAAAGAGAAGTAGCCTCTTTCGGCAACAACTCCTTCTTTGCATTCACATTTATACCTATACCTACTATAACAAAGTTGATTTTATCCGTCTCACCGTTCAGTTCCGTCAATATGCCGCATACCTTTTGTTTATTTATCAAGACATCATTCGGCCATTTGATAAATGCTGCGAGATTCGTTAAGTCCCGGATCGTCTTTGCTACGCTAAGCGACGAAATAAGCGTGATAACAGAAATGTCTTTTGGTAAAATATCAGGCCTCAATATTACTGAAAAATACACGCCTTTCGCTCTAGGCGAAATCCATTTTCTGCCTAATCTACCACGGCCTTTAGTTTGATACTCTGCTATCACTATTGAACCCTCTTTTTCTCCTTGTGTAGCAAGACTGTACGCAATATCATTGGTAGACCCTATTTCTTTATAAGAATATATCCTTTTTCCGATCACTTCGGTATTAAGCTGCCATCCGAGTTCGACTGACGTCAAACGGTCAGGCACAGACATCAATTTATAACCAAGATGCGGAGAAGCAACAATTTCATATCCTTCGTCCCGGAGTTTCTCTATATGCTTCCAAACAGCAGTCCGTGAAACACCAAACGCCTCGCTCAACTCTTCTCCAGAAACGTAACTGCTTCCGCGTTTTTTAAAAAAATGTAGGATTTTATCGTCGAGCATTTAATTCCTTTATCTTATCCCTAAGCTCCAGTGCTCTTTCAAACTGTAGATTCCTCGAGCAAAGTTCCATTTCTCTCTGAAGCTCGCTAATTATAGTATCCTTCTCATATTCATCTTCATCCTGTCCTACTACCTCAAGGGTAATGTCCCTTGCCTTCTCTATGCCACTCCTGATAGCCTTTTCTATAGACTTCGGAGTTATCTTGTATTTTTTATTGAACTCCATCTGTTTCTTTCTACGTCTCAGGGTCTCATCAATCGCCCTCTGCATAGAATTAGTTATCGTATCTGCATACATTATAACCTGACCGTCAATATTACGGGCAGCCCTGCCTGCCACCTGAATAAGAGATGTCTCTGACCTCAAAAACCCTTCTTTATCCGCATCTAAAATAGCTACAAGCGAGACTTCAGGCAGATCCAACCCTTCACGCAGCAAATTTATACCCACAAGGCAGTCAAACTCTTTTTTTCTTAAATCCCGCAATATCTCTGCTCTTTCAATCGCGCCGATCTCCGAGTGGATATACCTGACTCTTAACTTCGCATCCTTTAAATATGCTGAAAGGTCTTCAGCCATTCGTTTGGTTAAAGTCGTAACCAATACCCTCTGACCTTTACTAGCACGGTCTCTCACATTATCCACAAGGTCGTCTATCTGTCCCTCGGTAGACTTTAAAATAATCTCAGGATCAATAAGGCCTGTGGGTCTTATCACCTGTTCAACAACCTGATTAGAACATTTTAATTCATAGTTTGAAGGAGTTGCGGATACGAATACCATCGCATGAATAATATCCATAAACTCATCGAAATTCAACGGTCTATTATCCAAGGCAGACGGCAGTCTGAAACCATAGTCCACTAAAACCTGTTTGCGGGCCCTGTCTCCTTTATACATACCCCTTAATTGAGGTATTGTAACATGTGACTCATCAATGACTGTCAAAAAGTCATCAGGAAAATAGTCAAGCAGACAATACGGCCTAGATCCCGGGGCCCGGTCGCTTAAATGTCTTGAATAGTTCTCTATCCCATTACAAAACCCCATCTCCCTCAACATTTCTATGTCATACATAGTCCTGGAATTAAGCCTTTGCTCTTCCAATAATTTATTTTGAGACTTTAATTCTTTAAGCCTTTCGTCTAATTCCAGTTTTATAGAAGAAATTGCCCTTTCCAACTTATCTTGTGTAGTAACAAAATGCCTAGCGGGGTATATTGCCACCTTTTCATAATCCTGAAGGACCTCTCCTTTTAAAAGGCTTACCTCTGAAATCCTTTCTATTACATCTCCAAAAAAATATATTCTAAACGGACTTTCTTTATACGCAGGGAAGATTTCAACTATATCACCTCTTACTCTGAAGCACCCGCGCCTAAAATCAACGTCATTCCTAGAATAGTGTATATTTACAAGACGCGATAATAAATCGCTCCTTTTTATTGTCTGGGACTTTTCTAAAAGTAATAGTAACTCCTGATAATCACAGGGAGACCCCAATCCATATATACAAGATACACTTGCCACTATAATCACATCCTGCCTGGACATAAGCTCACTTGTCGCTGAAAGCCTGAGCCTATCTATAGTGTCGTTTATCGAAGCGTCTTTTTCAATATACGTATCCGTATGCGGCACATACGCCTCTGGTTGATAATAATCATAGTAACTCACAAAATATTCTACAGCATTGTGCGGAAAAAATTCTTTAAATTCGCTGTATAATTGTGCTGCAAGAGTTTTATTATGCGATATCACTAACGTGGGCTTTTGGACTATGGATACGAGATTTGCTAATGTAAATGTCTTACCGCTTCCTGTAACTCCGAGTAAGGTCTGGAATTTATTACCTTTCTCCATACCCTGGGCAAGTTTTTCTATTGCCTGAGGCTGATCTCCCTGCGGTTTAAATGGACTTACTAATTCGAATTTGGGCATGAGTTAAATCTCTAGAGAAAAATCTATTGATGGAGCTGAATGGGTAAGAAAACCTATGGAAATCCTATCTATGCCAGTCTTGGCAAGTTTAGCCACGTTTTCCAAAGTAACTCCTCCTGAAACCTCGAGTAGGGGCGAGGTCCCCCCGCCCTTTCCTTTGGGCGTCCGCCTAAGGCGGAAGTCCCTACACAGTTTTACAGCTTTCCTTATATCCTCTATATCCATATTATCCAGCATTATTATATCCGCACCAGCATCCAAGGCCTCCTTAAACTCTTTTAGATCATTAACCTCTATCTCGACATTCTTATGTCCTCTCGCCTTGGCTATTCTTAACACATCCTTAATGCCACCCTGAAATAAACCAGCCAAATGATTGTCTTTAATCAATATACCATCCCAAAGTCCCATCCTATGGTTATAACCACTACCGAGGGTAACCGCATATTTCTCTAAAATCCTGAGCCCGGGCGTAGTCTTCCTGGTATCAAATATCTTTACAGACTTCTCTTTTACCTTGCCTACAAATCTATCAGTCAAAGTAGCGATACCGGAGAGTCTCCCTATGAAATTCAAAGCAGTCCTCTCCCCAGCCAAGATATTTTTAGCAGATCCTTTAAGAAAAATAATCTTTTTCCCTTTTTTAATCCGGTCCCCATCCTTAAAAAGCGGCCTGAAGATTATTTTTTCATCTATTGTCTGAAAAAGCCATCTAGCGACATCTATTCCGGCAAGGATACAGTCACCTTTCGCAAAAATCCCGGCCATAACATTAACATCTTTTCCAAAAAGCAACTCGCTCGTTACGTCCCCGCTGCCCATATCTTCTGTTAAGGCATTGATTATAATTGGGAAAACTTTTTCTTTATCTAATTTCATAAATTTCGCAAGGTTTCCTTTAATCTTTTCCTTTGTCCTTTTAATCTTTCGTTCTTCTCTTTATCAAGATCCACTACCTTACTAGGCGCCTTGGCTACAAAGTTCTTATCTTTTAATCTTTTATCGCTAAATTTAAGCTCTCTATCCAGCTCATCCATCTTCTTAGTGAGCCTGGCCTTTTCTATCGCGATATCAATAACTCCTTCTAACGGAATAAACATATTAAATCCCTCAAGGATAATACTTACAGAATGTTCCGGTCTTTTTATATCTCTATCTATTACCACCCGATCTAGTCGCGCAAGATTTTCAATATAATCAGCACCTCCCTCCAGACTAACACTAGTACCTTTCTTTAAAGGAGTAAGATAAACTACAAATTTTTTAGTATATGGGATATTCATAAGAGAGCGTATATTTCTTATGCTTACTATGATCTCTTTGATAATATCCATGCTTTTCTCTATCTTCTTATTTGTAAAGGAGTTATCTACCTGTGGCCATGGCTCTATCATTATACTCTTCTCTTCTCTAATATGCCGCCATATTGCCTCGGTTACAAAAGGCATAAAAGGATGAAGCAATTTCAGCGAAGTTCCAAGAACATATATCAAAACGCCCTCTGTAACCTTCTTTCTGTCAATCCCTCGACGGAGTTTATCCCGAGCGAAGCCGAGGGACTCGGGACTTCCTTCGGTCGCTGTCTTCTGCTCTATTACTTCCGGCTTAACCAGCTCCACATACCAGTCGCAAAAATCATGCCAGAAAAAATCATACAGAATCGACTCTGCCTCGTTGAATCTGTATTTATCCAAAGACTTTGTAACAGATTCTATTGTTCCGTTCAACCTACTCAAAATCCATCTGTCAGCTAAATTCAGATCCTGGATACTGAATACTGGATCTTCGATCTTGTCTTTGACATTCATCAGCACAAATCTCGAGGCATTCCATATCTTATTCGCAAAATTCCTGCCGATCTCAAACTTCTCTTTGGAAAGAAACACGTCCTGGCCTGTAGATGTTATAGCTATCATGCTATATCTCAAGGCATCTGTGCCATAGTCATTGATTATATCTATGGGATCTATGATGTTTCCAAGAGATTTTGACATCTTTTTTCCGGTCAGATCCCGGACAGTACCGTGTAGATACACGTGCTCAAAAGGAATTTTTCCCATAAATTCCATGCCAGCCATAATCATCCTCGCCACCCAGAAAAATAAAATCTCAGGGGCAGTAACCAAAACATCAGTTGGATAAAAATACTTGAGGTCCTTTGTCTTTTCTGGCCAGCCCAGCGTAGAAAACGGCCACAGCCACGAAGAAAACCAAGTGTCTAAGACATCATTATCCTGATATATATCCGTAGCTCCACAATCTTTACATTTCTCGGGTTTTGTCTTCGAGACCATTATTCCCTTACTTACATATACAGTGCTCCCTGCTTTAGGATCATAAGTCCCCACAGTCTCATAGCATTGATTGCAATACCATACCGGGATCCGATGGCCCCACCATATCTGTCTCGAAATACACCAGTCACGTATATTCTCCATCCAATTCAAATATACCTTGGTCCATCTTTTAGGATAAAATTTGATCTTCCCTTGTTTGACTGCTTCGATCGCTGGCGCTGCCAGAGGTTTCATCTTTACAAACCACTGAAGCGAAAGATACGGCTCTATGGCAGTTTGACATCTGTAGCAATGACCAATCGCATGATGATGTTTTTCTGTCTTTACCAGCAGCTTTTTCTCTTCTAATTCTTTCAAGATCTCTGCACGCGCCTCAAATCTGTCCATACCGTTAAACCGCCCGGCATTTTCATTCATCGTACCATCGGGATTCATGACTTTTACTATAGGTAAAGTATGACGGTTTGATATCTCAAAATCATTAGGGTCATGAGCTGGTGTAACTTTAACTGCGCCTGTGCCAAATTTTTTATCCACAAAATCATCTGCAATTATAGGCATCTGGCGTCCGATTATCGGCAATATCAACTTTTTTCCTATAAATTTTTTATATCTCTTATCCTTTGGATTTACTGCAACAGCTGTATCACCCAGCATAGTCTCCGGCCTTGTAGTTGCCACCACAACTCCTTTTGCTGTGTCACCTCTATCTTGTCCTTCTTTAAACGGATATCTTATATAATATAACTTGCCATCGGTGTCCACGTGCGGCGCCTCCTCATCAGAAAGTGCAGTCTGACAGCGAGGGCACCAGTTAATGATATAATTTCCTCTATAAATAAGACCTTTATTATAAAGACGCTCAAACGCCTCTAGCACTGCCTCTGAAAGGCCTTTATCCATTGTAAAACGCGTCCTCGCCCAATCACAAGAAGCACCAAGACGCTTTAATTGCATAATAATAGTGTTCCCATATTCCTCACGCCATTTCCACACCTCTTTTACAAAATCCTCTCTACCGAGATCCTGTCGTTTTATACCCTTTTCGCCAAGTTTTCTCTCAACCACATTCTGTGTAGCTATACCGGCGTGATCAGTACCCGGCACCCATAAGGCATTAAAACCCTGCATCCTCTTCCACCTTATCAAAATATCCTGAATGGTATTATTCAACGCATGCCCCATATGAAGGATACCAGTGACATTCGGCGGCGGGATAACAATGGTAAACGGTTTATGGGAAGAAGCGGGTTGCACATTAAACAGGCCCTTCTTCTGCCACTCAGAATATATAGCTTCTTCGCATTCTTTCGGATTATATCTGGATGATATATTTTTCATTGAAAAAAAGGTAGGACTACCTATGCCTCTGATCCTTCAATAACTTATATTCCACACTGTCTACAAGCGCCTGCCAGCTTGCCTCTATAATATTTTCTGAAACGCCCACAGTACCCCAAGAAGACCTTTCATCCTGTGACTGAATAAGCACACGGACCTTTGCAGCTGTCCCTGCCTTTGCATCTAATACCCTTACCTTAAAATCAGACAGGTGCATCTCGGATAAAGCAGGATAAAATTCCGCCAAAGCCTTTCGCAATGCATTGTCCAAGGCATTTACCGGGCCATCCCCTTCAGAAGCCGTATGCTCTTCAATATTGTTGACCTTCAGTTTAATAGTTGCCTCTGATATCAAACTATTGTCTTCTCTTTTCTCGATAATTACTTTAAACCCCTCTAATGCAAAAAAAGGCTTGTATTTTTTCATCACCTTATTCATCAAAAGCTCGAAGGAACCGTCTGCTGCCTCGAAATAATATCCTTGATTCTCAAGATTCTGGACCAATTTCAATATTTTCTTAGTATGAGGATCGTCTTTGGAAAGGTCCAACTCCATCTCTTTTGCCTTTAAAATAATACTCGTCTTCCCTGACAACTCAGACACAAGTATTCGCCTATGATTCCCTACTGCTTCAGGATTTAAATGCTCATATGATGACGGATTTTTCATAACTGCATTTATATGAACGCCTCCTTTATGGGCAAAAGCACTTCTACCCACAAAGGGCTGATTGTCCTGCTGTTTCATATTTGAGATCTCACTGACATAGTGTGAGACCTCCGTCAGTTCTTTCAACTTAGCATTAGAGAGGCACTTGTATCCAAGTTTCAATTGAAGGTTGGGAATAATAACACATAGATCCGCATTACCGCATCTTTCACCATAACCATTAATGGTCCCCTGCACAATACTACATCCTGCCTCTACTGCAGCGATACTATTAGCAACAGCCATACCACTATCATTATGCACGTGGATACCCAGGGAGATGCCAAATTGATTTTGGACTGACCTGACAATAGCCCCCGCCTCAGACGTAATCATACCTCCGTTTGTATCGCATAGAATAACCGCATCAGCCCCGCCTTGGACAGCCACATCTAAAGTCTCCATTGCATAATCTCTATTTTTTAAATATGCGTCGAAAAAATGTTCCGCATCGTAAAAAACAGTCAAACCTCTTGATTTTAAATATTCTACGGTCTCTTTTATCATACTCAAATTTTCTTGCAAAGAGACTTTCAACACGTCTACGACATGCAAATCCCAACTCTTTCCAAAAATCGCGACTGTACGTGTCCCTGATTTTATAAGACTCTTCAAATTCTCATCTTGCGATGGACTGATCTTTGCTCGTCTCGTGCTACCGAAACTGACCAATTCAGAATTCTTGAATCTCTTCTTTTTTGCCTCCTTAAAAAACCCCATATCTTTCGGATTAGACCCAGGCCATCCTCCTTCTATGTAATGAACACCCAGCTTATCCAGTTTCCTTGCTATCTTAATCTTATCACCCACAGAAAAAGAGATACCCTCTCCCTGCGAACCGTCTCTTAATGTAGTATCATATAACTTTATAGTCTGCATCGTTACTTCCCTAATCCAAATGCCTTATGAATAGCCCTTACAGCCTTTTCTGCATGCTTTTTATTTATCACGCACGATATCTTTATCTCAGAAGTAGATATCATATCTATGTTAACTCTTTTTGAAGCCAAGGTCTCAAACATCTTCGCTGCCACACCAGAATGACTCTTCATGCCCACCCCGACTATAGAGACCTTTGCAATATCACTGTTAAAAATCACATCCTTAGCCCTTACATCCTTTACCACTCTCTCCATAGTCTGTCTGGTCCTACCCAACTCGTCAAGAGGCACAGTAAAAGAAACATCCGTATACCCGGTCCTACTTATATTCTGGATTATCATATCGACATTTATATTGGCTTTGGCTAAATCCTTAAAAATACATGCAGCAATACCTGGCCTATCAGGCACGTCACAAATAGTTACCTTTGCCTCTCCTTTATTTAATGTAACACCGCTAACAAGGACCTCTTCCATTGCCTTAACCTCCTTGGATATAATAGTGCCCTCTTTATTATTCAAACTGGATCTTATATGTAAAGGGACTTGGAATTTCTTTGCCACCTCCATTGAACGGGATTGCATAACCTGGGCGCCGAGGGAGGCCAGTTCAAGCATTTCTTCATAACTTATCCGCGAAAGTTTCCTGGCATCTTTTACAATCCGGGGGTCAGCAGTGTACACCCCTTCTACGTCCGTATAAATCTCACAGACCCTGGCCTTCAGGGTCTTAGCCAACGCCACTGCTGTTATGTCTGAGCCTCCACGGCCAAGTGTAGTGATTTCCTGATCTAAATTAACCCCTTGAAACCCTGCTACGATTACAACCTTGTTCTTACGCAGTTCGCTTCTTATTTTATCTGCGCTAGAGACATCTATAATCCTTGCCTTTGTATGACTACGATCCGTAAGTATCCCGACTTGGGCACCAGTAAAAGAAACAGCATCAAGACCCATCTTATGTACTGCCATGGCTAAAAGAGCAACAGAAACCTGCTCTCCCGTAGATATAAGCATATCTATCTCGCGCTCGCTTGGGGTAGACGTGATCCCATGCGCCAACTTCAAAAGTCCGTCTGTGGTATCTCCCAACGCAGAGACCACCACCACCAGGCTATAACCTTTCTTTCTATACCCGGCAATCCTCTTCGCCACATTCTTTATCCTTTCAAGATTGGCGACAGAAGTCCCTCCGTATTTTTGTACAATTAAAGAATTTTTCATAACGATTCTATTAATTACTACACACTCTTCTCTTTTTTACTGAAAAAATCACATCCCACACCATCCCACAAGCTAAAATCATGAGTATTATAGACACAGATACAAGTAAAATATCTTTATTTTTTATAAAACCCGCGATCTGATATAAAAGCGCGCCTATTGAAGTAAGGAGCATGAATAAAGCCGGTAAAATTGTGAATTTTATACTTTTTCCCCTACGCAAAAGCCAACTCGATATAACGATAAAAGTAAGCGCAGCAACAAGTTGGTTACTAGCGCCGAACATGGGCCAGATTTTATTCCACTTGCCGCTTACAGCTAATATACCACTTGTAAATACTACCACAAATGTTGAAAAGAATCTATTCTTTATTTTAAAAAGTTCTTCGGAAAGGTATCTACCTATCCTTGTGGCAGTATCTAACGTGGTCAAAATAAACGCATTAAGTATCATTATTGCAACTAAATTGCCTTTGCCCAAAAGTATAGTTTCTGTCAAGACCCCGTATCCTTTACCAAAGGCACTGATTGGGCCGGGCCCTCCTTTTGAAAGCATGATTTTTAATCCACTTTCCTTAAGGCCTGCAGTCACTGCCAGAAGCGCTATTACTGCCAAAAAAGCCTCGAGAATCATCCCGCCATAACCTATACGTTTCGCAAAACGTTCATTCGGCAATTGCTTTGAAGTCGTGCCACTTGAGACCAATGCATGAAAACCAGAATTAGCGCCGCATGCCACGATTACAAAAAGCATGGGCCATAACCATTCTGAATCCTGCCCCTTAAAACCAGTAAATGCCGCGACATTTACTGTCGGATGCGTTATTATTATACCCAAAAATCCGATAATTATACCAAAATACAATAAAAAACTCGAGATATAGTCGCGCGGCTGCAAAAGTATATGGACAGGAGTAACTGAAGCAATAAAGGCATATAGTAAAAGCACAATACTCCATATAAGATAGGTATTGGCTCCGAGATCAATAGGAAAATAATCCCCAAGTATAATACACCCTAATAGAAAAAAAAGCCCTACTACTGTAGCTATGACAATATTCGTCTTCATCTTATACAGCATAAATCCTACTATTAATGCAATGCCTATCAATCCGAAACACGGTATTACTGTCTTCGGATCCGTAGTCAATGTCTTTGCCGAGATAGCTGTAAAGACTGCAATTACAAGTATAAGAGAAAGCCATACAAATCCCAGAAAGATCAACTTTGCCCTTTTTGAAATAACCTCTTCTGCTATATCAGCGATTGACCTTGCTTTGTATCTTATTGAAATTACTAGGGTTGCAAAATCGTGTACCCCGCCTAAAAACACAGCCCCCAGCAAGATCCATAGTAGAGAAGGCCACCACCCCCAAATCGCTACAGCTATGACAGGTCCTACTATAGGACCGGCACCGGCTATACTGGCAAAATGATGACTAAAGAGGATCCACCAATTCCTTGCAGGCACATAATCCACCCCATCATAATACTCATGCGCAGGAGTTCTGTTATTGGGATTTATTTCGAAAAATTTCTCTACCAGGCGGGCATAAAAAAAATATCCGGCAGCTAGAAATATTGTTGAACCGAGGATTATTACTAGCGAACTCACCTTATAAAAAACTCCATCAGTTCGTGTCCTCTATCAATCCTGAATTTACTTGCGCGTGCTGCCTTTTCATTGAAATACATTATTTCGTCCTGTTCTATGTCTGTGCCATACATTGCAAAACACACATAATCCCTGGAATGCGTCTTTATAGATAAAGGCGTTGCATGGTCAGACAGCACCACGACTCTGAATTCTTCACTAGAGGAGGAGAAATGTTCTACTACAGTTCCGACAACAAATTTATCAAACTTCTCTATACTCGCAATCTTTTCCCTAAGGTCACCGTTATGACCGGCCTCATCTGGCGCTTCTACATGGACAAATACAAAATCCCGCTCCTTCAAAGAACCCAAGGCATATTCTGCCTTACCTAAATAATTAGTATTATAATAGCCCGTAGCGCCAGGCACATTTATAACCTTAAGCCCTATAATTTTTCCTATACCTTTTATAAGATCCACGGCTGAAATAATAGAACCTTCCACCTTATATAACTTTGAGAATTTCGGCATGGAAGGCCTTTTACCCTGGCCCCAGAGCCATATCATATTTGCAGGGTTCTCCTTTAAGTCTAAGCGTACCCTGTTTACTTCATGATCCAAAAGAATCTCTTTAGATTGCTCCATCATGCTTTTTATCCGTTCGGCATACTGGCCTTTCTTAGGTAAATACTTATCTATCTTTCTATCCGTGATATCGTGCGGCGGCGCACATTTCACCTTCACTAAACCGTTTGATTCTTCTTCGTCCTTGCATTTAAATATAACTAAATGCCTATAACTCACGCCTGCAAAAAAACGCATATCATCCGAACCCATCTTGGCATTTAATTCATCTATAAGTGTCTCTGCCTCCTCACTGGATATATGTCCTGCACTATAATCCGAAAGCCTATTATCCGAAACAGTCACAAGGTTACACCTGAAAGCCACCTCATTATCTCCCATTTCAATTCCTATATTCGCAGCTTCCAATGGACCTCGTCCGGTATAGAATTTACGCGGATTATACCCTAATATAGAAAGGTTGGCAACATCACTCGCAGGCGCCATACGACTAGGTATCATATTCGTAAGCCCTACCTTTCCTTTACTAGCTATAAAATCCATGTTAGGGGTCTTTGCCACCTCTAAAGGGGTCTTACCCTCTAGTTCTTCAATAGGCCTATCGACCATCCCGTCACCGACGAGAACTATGTATTTCATAAGTCACCCTTAAACCTTCTTTATCTTCCCCTTCTTCCAGGCCCTGATAAAGGCATCTACTACGATTGGATCAAAATGCGTTCCGCTATTATCCTTTAACTCTTTCAAAGCCACCTTTTCAGACAAGGCCTTTCTGTAAGGCCTATCTGATACCATAGCATGATACGCATCCACTACAGCTATTATACGAGACTCCGGAGGGATATCCAGGCCTTTCAACCCATCAGGATACCCCGTCCCATCATATTTTTCCTGATGATGCCTGACAATTTTACCGACATTTCTCAATTTATTTATCGGTTCTATTATCCTTTCACCGATCTCAGGATGTTGTTTCATAACAACCCACTCTTCGGAGGTCAGACTTCCGTTTTTATTCAGAAGCGCATCCGGCACCCCTATCTTCCCGATATCATGCAATAAAAGTGCGATATTCAACTCTTCCATGCTTATCTTTATGTCCTTCGATTTAGAAAGTTCCTGCGCCACTTCCACCCCATATCTAGCAACCCCGTCTAAATGCCCCCGGGTATAAGCATCTTTTTCATCCACAGTCCTTGCAAGTGCCAACACTGTCTGAAAATAACTCTCCTTTTCCCTTTCTTTAAGCTTCTCTAACGCCATGAAATTCTTGGCATTCTCCATAGCAACAGCGACTTCGTTCGAAAGGGTCGAGAGTAAACTCAACTCTTCCTTAGTATAGCTATCGCCCGAACATTTCTCCCCTAAAATCAAAAATCCAAGCAACTCCCCGTCCCAAAAACTAGGCACGCAAATCGCACAATCCAACTTCTTTAATTCCTGTTTTAATGCCGGGAGAATATTTAAGTCCTTATATAGGAAAGGTACCTTTTTCTTTTTCAGCCAATCTACCAACCGGTTATCATGTCCTATCCTATACCCTACCAAGATCCTATTCTGGCCGCGGCTACTCTTTAAAATAAAGGCACCAAATTCCTCTTCATATTGAAATATACAAGCGCTTTTTGACTTTATATGTTTCTTTACGATATACACGATCAGATTCAGCAATTTCTGCATATCTTTAATGACAGAAATCCCTTTAGCTGCCTGCGTGAGTATCTTTTGAGTATTTGACCAATCGTTTTTCATTTCAGTCAACCTTAATATAAAGATTATGCGCTATTGCAGTAGCACGCACAATCTTACCAAGTTTATCCATCTCTTCCGGCAATACTATAGCGGTTACGGGATCAAAAAGACCGTCAATGAATGAAACGCCTTTAGCCTTATCTAAATCTTTAGACCTTGTAGAACTCGAAAGGCCATACAGGATTACATCCTTCGGCGGATTCGAAGACTTATTGAATTTATCAGCTAATTTATATAATCTAAACATATTAATATTACTTAAGACAATATCTGTTTTGGAGCCCTTTAATTCTTTCAATATATCTTCTTCGGTATAAGCTGCCTTCAATAAATATTCGCCTTTGCATCGTTTTGGATTTCGAAAATAAGCAAATTTCGGACTATACATTATCTCATTTGGCTCTATAAAAAGGAGCCCTGCCTTAGCTAAAATTTTAACATTATCTATAAGCGTAGAAAAAGGTTCGCCGTCATCTTTTTTTTCCGATAGAGTCGAATCTACTATCTTTATGAGAGTCTTGATAGAGAAAGGTTTATTTAAAATCGCGTCGCACCCTATCTTTTCTATATCACTTTTATACTCTTCTAAAAACCCTGTAAGGACCACAGTCTTTATTTCCGGGAACTTCTTTTTAACCTGCCTCAAGATCTCTACCCCGTTTATATCCGGCATCTGTATATCAAGTAAAATCAAATCAAGCCCTTTCTGATTCAAAAGCCTTTCTGCCTCTTTGCCGGTAAAAGCAACCAAGGCATCATAACCTTTCGAAAGAAAGAGCTCTTTCAGCGTCAAGGTAATATCTTTTTCGTCATCTACGATTAAGATTTTCTTTTTCATTTTACATTCATGGATTTACGCACTTTCTTCAATATCTCACCTGTTTTCAAAGCATATTCCTCTATATCACTAAAAAGCTTAATAAACCTTTCCTTCTCCTCATCCGACTTCTCCAAATCAAATCCCTTTGTCTCCAACTCATACCGTGTAAGGCCTGACAGTGTCGTAATCTTATTAAGCCAGTTATTCAGACTATGGAATTCATCTCTCAAGGAAGGATTCAATGTTTCTTCCACTTTATTTCACCTCCAGCAGATCTTCTATAGTTATTGTAAGATCTTTTAATGACGTAGGCTTACATAAAAACGCATTTGCCCCTAGAGACATACAGCTAGTTCTAGCCTCTTCTTCTTCGCCAAAACCAGTAAACATAACAACCTTTAAATCCGGCTTCACCATCTTTGCCACCCTCAAGATCTGTATCCCGGACGGCCCGTCTTTTAGATGCAAGTCCAGGATCAGAAGGTCCACATTTTGGCTTTTGAGTAATTCTATCCCTGAATTCCCGTCTAATGAGGCAAATACCTCGTAACCCTTTGCTTTTAAAAAATCTTCAATATTTTTTATTAGCGCCTCTTCATCATCAATAACTAAAATCCTATGCATTAACGCCCCCTTTTCCTTATAGGTAACCTTATAGTAAAACTTGTGCCTTCCTGATATTCGGAATCACATCTTATTGTGCCTTGATGCATCTCTATGAAATCTTGTATCACGTACAATCCTAAGCCACTACCTTTATTGGATGATGCCTTTGTCGTAAAATATGGCGCAAAAAGTTTCCTTTGGTTCTCTTTCGTCAATCCTATACCATTATCCTTTACCTGAACTATAACATCCTGACCCTCTTTTGTCAGCACCACTTCTATCTTACCGTCTGTTATATTATCTCCCATCCTTTCTCGTATCGCATCAAATGCATTATCTATCAAATTATAAAAACAATCCTGCAACAACGCCTCACTACCGAATATTAGAGGCACCTCATTTGAAACAGTTATATTAAATCCCAGGGATTTAGGCTTCTCAAGCCCTGATTTAGAGTAGCTTATTTCAACAAGGCGATATGCATTCTCTATCAGAGTACGCATATCCACATCCTGAAAATCCACCTTTGCCTTTGCCCTTTTCAGTATGGCTGAAGTTATCTCTTTTCCTTTATACACCTCTTTATCTATGAGCTCCAATCTACTCTTTACATCCTTTATAGCAGTCTTTACATCTTCCTGCTCTATCTTATCAATATTAATATTCTCAAGCCTAAAAAGTGCCAACTCTGCTGATGAGCTTATTGCTACCAACCTATTATTAAACTGATGACTTGCCCCCGGAGCCATATCTGCCAACGCCTCCCTTCGTGACCGCTCCGCTAATACTGACTTCTCCTTCTCATGAAACTGCGCATTCTCTATTGCCAAGGCTGCCTCATTCGACAACACCATGAGTAAATTCAAATCTTCCTGCGTAAACGCTGCATTTGTCCTCCTATCCGATAATACCAGAAATCCTAATATCCTATTACGCAAAAATGACGGGATTACTGTATTTGCCTTAAGCCTCGCAAGGGAATTAACCAGTTCTCTTATGTGAATAGACGTGCCTTTTGGCATAAACAGCTTCAACTCTTCTGTTACTATCGGTAGTCTTCTTAGATAAAAGTCTTTGACTAAAGACGCGTCTTTGGGAAATTCCGCAGGCGGCTCAAATGGCGTCTTGAGAAACTGCTCAGGTCTCCAGTAAGTCTTCATAATGTATTTTTCATCTTTAGCATCAAATAAATATATTACAGCAAATTTAAGCTTCAGAATCTTAACGAGCTGGTGCACTATCAGCTTTAACAGATTACTCAAGTTAGGAAAGCGAAGCATATTATGAGAAAGCCGCCTTAGTGCTTCATGTGACCTAAACTCTTCGGCCCTCAGACGTAATTCGATTCTTTTCTGGAGCTTCATATAGATAAATGGAGCTGCGGTCGCTAAGGCTACTAATAAAAACATTGGCAAAAGCCACCACCAGTCAGGTGCTATTTTATAAAGCGGGTCTCTAACAAAGCTACCTATGCCAAATGGAATGCCTAATACTAAGGTATAAACAATAGCAAATACCCCTGCACGGCTAACCACTACTTTTATATCCATTAGCCGGTACCTGATAATGGCATAGGTCACTACCAGAATATAACCAATTTCAATTATGTGATGGAGAGGGAGCATACTAATTCCTTGTAATATTATCAAAAAATAAACTACTGTAGCAACAAGCCCAATAAAATATGCCAAGAATAAATAGCTTATTTGTGTTCTTTTTAATCCTGTAGATTTTTTAAAACCTATAATCAAAATATATAATCCATATAAGAAATAACCAATAAAGAAAATTATAAAAAGGGGATAAAGAAAACCTGGCACTTCCTTAAAAGGCTCTAACCATACTTCTTTAATAATAAAAGGGGTGAATATAAAACAAAGTAAAACATATGCACTACCATAAGTAATAGTAAGAATTTTTCTCCAGTTCTTATCCAGAATATCTCTAACTATGGAAATTACAAAATGAATGGAAAAAACAGGAATAAATATCGCGCCAATATAACAAATCCTGTCCCACCAAAGTGCTATTGAAGGATTTTTTGAAAATGGCATTAAAATATCTGCTGCATTCCACAACGCAATACTAAAGGCCATTAGCGCAAGAAAGATATTCGTAGCTCTCTTTGGATTTTTGACATACACAAAGGAACCTAAAAGTATATTAATCGTCCCTGCTATAAACGCACTAATTATAAGTTGCCAATCCATAAATAATGACTCTCTTTAGATTATTCCTAATTTCCTTCCTGCCTTCTTAAATGCCTCCAAAGCCCTGTCTAAATCCTCTAAACTATGTAATGCCATTATACTGACCCTGAGTCTTGATTCTGATTCTTTTACTGCTGGGAAGACCACTGGATTTACAAAAATTCCTGCTTTATCCAGCAGATGCGCCATCTTATATGTCTTTATCTCATTCCATATTAATACAGGTATAATGGCTGATTCGCTATTACCTGTATCATATCCTAAGTCTTCTAATTCTTCTTTCATATATCTAATATTTCTCCAGAGCTGCCTGATTAAATGCGGCTCTTTCCTGATAACTTTAATTGCAGCTATATTTCCTGCAACAATTGCCGGCGGTAAACTTGTAGAAAAGATAAATTCCCTGCTTACATGTTTTAGATATGTAACTAGTTTCTCTGTAGAAGCAATAAATCCTCCTAGACCACCTAAGGCCTTACTAAGAGTGCCCATTACAATATCTATCGTTCCAATCATGTTAAAATACTCTGGAGCGCCTCTGCCAGTCATGCCTAATACACCTGAAGCATGGGCCTCGTCAATCATTATCCTGGCTTTATATTTTCTTGCCAGTCTATATATATCAGGTAGATTCGCTATATCACCGTCCATACTATACACAGAATCCACTATAATCAATTTATCCTGGGTATTAGGATAGGAAGATAAAATCTTTTCTAAATATTGCATGTCATTATGCAAAAATACCCTAATCTGTGCCCTTGAAAACACAGAGCCATCTACTATACTGGCATGATTTTTTTCATCATTGATGACCACTGTATTTTTATCAACAAGGGATATAATCGAGCCTAAATTCGTCATAAAGCCAGTGTTAAATATTACTGATGATTCTGTTCCTTTAAATTCAGCAATCTCCCTCTCTAATTCTTCATGCAGCCTGAATGTCCCGCTCAACATTCTTACACCGCCTGAACCCACACCATATTTTTTAACTGCCTTTATTGCTGCCTCTTTTACTTTAGGATGAGATGTCAATCCTAAATAATTATTAGAGCCGAGCATAATCATTTGCCTACCATTAATCCTTACCTTTGCTCCTGAAAAAGATTCAAGATTACGCATATAGAAATAATAATTCTGCCTTCTTGCCCAATTAAATCTTCTGATTAAAGCGTTAACCTTGCTTTTGAAATTCTGGCGCCGTTTATTCATAGCAAATAAATCCTTTCAATTTTAGATTCAATGTGTTATCTGGTCGAAATAAACTCTTTTAAAATATTTATTATTTTCCAAAAATACTTTTTTATTGTAAGTAGCTTTATATACATCTAACAATCCTTTCTGCAATTCATCGATGGACATCTGTTTTGGAATAAAATTTATATCCCAAAAAGTATAATTATCCCAATCGAAAGATAACAATCTATTTTTCTCTTCTAACCTTAATCTCAATCGTGTACCAGGTAATGGCGTCAAAATAGTAATTTGGGGATATAAATGATTATCTATAATAAAATCTGCTGTCCTTTTAAAGACTGAAATATCATCACTATCAAAACCTAATATAAAAGCCCCTACTACACCTATTCCAAAACTATGAATTTTTTTTATATAGGTTTCATATTTATGTAATCTCTTAGCTTTAAAACCTGATCTATTTATTGACAGCAAGCTTTTATCCGAAAGAGACTCAAATCCTATAAAGAGCATATGGCAGCCACTTTTTTTTAATAAGGTCAATAATTTATCGTCCTCTGCTACGCTAATATCTGTCTGGGCTACCCATTTTATTTTTAATGGGATCGACTCCTTTAACAATTCAACAGTATATTTTTTATCCACAAACATATTATCATCACCAAATCCTATAAAACAATTTTTAAAAATTGATTTTATAAATTTTACTTCTCGAACCACTTGTTTGATAGGTTTATGTCTAAACTTGGTCCCAAAAATTTTAGAGGCGACACAAAATTCACAATCATAAGGGCAGCCTCTTGTAGCCTGCATCCAAATTACCTTATAATTTCCTGGTTTCAATAAATCGTATCTTGGAAGAGGGGAACTTTCTAAATTGGCGGGGCTTGATGAATAATAAAAAGATTGTGTCTTATTTTTTAAAAAATCTTTTATAAACTGCGGCCAGCTTTCTTCTGCCTCGCCTACAATTACAGTATCACAATGCTCTCTGGCCTCTTCAGGTAACATAGTAGGGTGAATACCTCCTATTACGACTTTGACTTTCCTTTTTCTAAATTCATCTGCAATCTGATATGCCCTTATTGCCTGCTGAGTCATACTAGATATTGCTACCAAATCATAATCTTCATCAAAATCAATCGATTCAATATTTTCATCTATCAATTCGACCTTTAAATCTCTCGGTGTCAATGCCCCTACTGTCAATAAGCCTGTGCTCAACCCAGACCAATATCTTCTATAAAACTGTAACTCTTGAGCCTTTTCCCAAAATTCTTTAAAGTCTGGATTTCTACTTAAAAAATTTCCTTTCGGTGATATCAGTGCAATCTTCATCTATTTATATTTATCCTCCGCGGAATTTTATAGTCAGCGAGTCTTTCACTGCAAAAAGATTTTATGGTTTTTTCAGTAATTTCTTTTTTTGAATTAATCTCTATGTTTGCATGTATGCGATGTCCCCACAACTCATCCTTTACAACATCCAATCCTACAGCTTTTAGGCCTTGAAAAGAGCTCAAGACATCCCTTATTTCTTTCAAATCAACATTATTGCCTCCGATTTTCGCAATCTCTTTCTTGAGGCCGTCGAAATAGATATACCCATCTCCATCTATATGTCCATAATCTCCTGTATAAAACCAACTTTCTTTCAAATATTTTCTGTTCTCACTATTTTTATTATAATACCCTTTCATTACTGTGGGACCGCCAACAAGAATCTCTCTGTCCACAATCTTAACCTTCACCTCATGTCCTGGCACTCCCAGGGAATCAGGCTTGTTTCTTGAACGGGGATTGCAGGTTATCGGCATTGTCTCAGTCAAACCATATCCCTGCAATAACTCAATGCCCATCTTTTCCTTTATCTCTATATATATATCA
>Ga0180007_10002206_pt1 | contig 23784 bp, 45 predicted proteins | sample MM_PC_MetaG_FD_121122 | JGI IMG/M metagenome (GOLD analysis project Ga0180007, IMG submission 121122) | Groundwater microbial communities from the Aspo Hard Rock Laboratory (HRL) deep subsurface site, Sweden - MM_PC_MetaG | ecosystem: Environmental > Aquatic > Deep subsurface > Groundwater... | reverse complement strand
GTGGATTCTTGGATGGTCTTGGTATTAGTAAGGAAGAGATCCTAAAAATTGGAGGTAGAAATGAGTGATTTTCCTAGTTGGATTGTTGGAGATGGTGAAAATCATAGGGAGCCTGGATTTATTTACTTCAATACGGACAAGGACTTGAAGGAACATAAAATTGATTATAAAGATGGGGTTGGACACGATGCAATCAGGAAAGTTTGGGGGAATATTCAGGGATATGAAAGAGAAGGATTTCCTTGTCCGAAGGAAATTGTAGATGCAATCCGTAATGGAAAATGCCATAAAATGATGATAGCCGATGGATGCAAAGAAATTCATTTTAATGAAGATGGACAATTGCACAATGAAAATGGTCCAGCAATTATACACATGGATAAAGGAAAAGAATGGTATCTAAATGGGAAGATACATAAATTTATGTATAACACTGGAGCTACTTATGTGTGGAATGATTATAATAGGTGTTGGAAAATGGAAGAATATATGGGAGGAAAATGTGAAGAAGAATTTGAAGAAGAATTTGAAGAGTATAAATAAAAAAAGAACTAAATTCCATATTATGCCAAACTATCTTGTAAAAATGCCCTGCGGTGAAGAAATTGTTGGATCATGGAGGGTATTGAATAAAAACAAAACCATTGAGGCTCCTGTATTTAGGAGTAGAAAGGGGAAGAATAAAAGGTTAGATATTTGGTTTAGGTTAGGAGAAAAAATTTGGTGGGGAACCAAGTATGGAGATTCTGATGTTTGTTACTGTATAGAAACTAAAAGAAGCCTTACTTGGGAAAAGAAAAAAGGAGTCTAGAAATGAAGAAAAGGACAATGAAACAAAGGACAATGAAACAAAGGGTTTTGGTAGTGAATGTGTGTGAGACAAGGGATGAATTCAATGAAAATAATTATCATCTTGTATATTATATTTCATATTATTGTCTTATCGGACATTCTAAAACTAATAGACCGTATTAATGGAGGTAAAAAATAATGAATAGTCAACTTACCACAAATCCACTTGAAAAGATCTCCATCCTAAAAGCAGTAGCAAAAGAATTGAATAATAGAGCAGAAGAAATTGATAAGGAAGTTACGGTTAGATTAGAGTCTGGAGAAAAAATCTCTTCTGACTTTTTGTATGGAGGAATTGATATTTCTTCAAGAACCACACCAAAATATAAGGAAATCATCGAATTCCTGATTACTGGAGAAGATTTTGTTACAGAAGCAGGAAGAAATCTAATCACTAATAGAATTGATTCTACTATCCCAACGGAAACAAAGAAGGTTAAGATTGTATCTCAAAATGGAGGCTGGAATAATTCCGTTAAATTATCAGCAGCACAGTGGATGAGAGAAATTGAAGAAAGATGTCCTTCCGCAGCACTATTTATCCAGAAAGGAGCTGAATTAGGTGTATAAAAGCAATAGGATGTTTATGGGTGGGGCTTTTCAAGACAAAATACTTATGGACATCATGGATCGAATGGAATTTAACGAAGAAGATAAAGCATACCTGAAACTAAAAAGGGTAATTAGAATTCTATCGTCTAGATTAGGAGATTATCTTAAAGAAGTGTATGTAAATAAAGAACTTATGGTTGATTTTACTCCAACAAAACCTAGAAGGGTATTTTTAAGTCTTAGTAATGAAGGAATTGATAGTATTTCATCATTGAGAATGGGACACAATAATTGTATTTTGGTTCCTAACAATGGAGAGAAAACTAATGAAAATTACGGTAGAGGTGATGGAGAAGAAGTTTTCTCAGGAAATGACAGAAAAAGAATTTGGAGACAGTAAAACAAAGAAAGACTTCGAGGGAGCTCTTCTATATTTCTTAGAAGAAGCAGAAGATATTGGTGAATTGGAAACAATGTTAGCCTCTATTGTAATCAGTGGCAGTAATAGTGTATTTGAATCCTGGAATGAAATTAAATCAAGGAGGGACTGAGATGCTCCCAACACCTGAACAAGTAAAGGAAATAAATGATAGAGTTAGAAAAGATAGAAAATGTTGGAATAAATATTGGAAAATGGTTGGAGATCCAAAATTACCAGAAAATATAAAAATAACTGAAGAATATAAAAAAGCAAGAAAGGATTTAGAACACAATGAAGAGATGGATCTTAATTCTCTTTTGCGTTTAGTTAATAGTTGGTCGGATTCTGCAAGAATGTTACTTGAAGAAGACTCTGATTGTATTGGGATTCCTAACAGAAATTGGGGATTTGCAGTTAGTTTAGTCAAAAAGATTGCTTCATTTGGAGGTACACTTAATGAAATGTGATTGGTGCAATAAAGAAGTTGAAAAATTGTATAAAAAGTTATATCGTTCTTTTGAATTTGAGTGTCTTGGAGTATCTGAAATTGAAATATGTAAGGAATGTGAAGTAGTGTTTAAGAGTTTAATGAAATTGTCCAACTACGATAATCTTGGACACAGTGACAATAACGAAGAAGATACTCAAGGAGGATAAAATTGGAGGACAACAATGAATGTATTTGGCATTTCCGATCTGCATCTTAGTTCTAGAAAAGTATTAAAAGTCAGGTTTGTTGATTCAAATACACTAATATCTGATTGGACCCAAGAAACAGAAGATCTATTAATCTCTAATTGGGATACCACAGTATCAGAAGATGATATTGTGTTTAACTTAGGTGATTTATTCCGAAGAGTATCATCTGTAAAATCAATCCTTAAGTTGTTTAATGACTGGATTCTAAAAAGACCGGGAATTCACGTAATTATGAAAGGAAATCATGATGAATGGTGGACAAATAACACTATTAAGGAACTAAGAAGTAATTTACCGAGTGATAGAGTTACATTTCTAGATGATAAAAGTATTAAAGTGTTGGGAAATATCGCCTTAGTTGGATGTACCGGATATCCTCACAAGAAGTCCAAGTTATATATTGGAGAAGGACAAAAAGAGGAGGAAAAAAATGTAGTCAGAAAATTGAAAAATCAGATGTTTCTTGTTGACAACGAGATTGGGAAGAACGAGGATTTAAGAGTAATTGTTGGATTTCATTTTCCACCGCTCTGTGCTTGGCATAAAAGACCGTCAAAGTTAATCAAGGTTCTATCTAACTCTAAAGCAGGAAAGGAGAATAAAATCCTATGTGTAGCTTACGGACATATTCACAGGAATACTAGAAACAGGTGGATGGAGAAAACTAATAATAAACACACGGTAAAACAGCCAAAAGCAAAGTTAAATTATCATGTAGAATTAGTATCTGCTCCAAGTGTGGGATTCAAACCAATTCTTTTATCGGAGGTGAGCAATGGAGTTTAAGACTGAGAAAGTTGAGAGATATGGAATTGAAGTATGGCAACACACGGAAATGGATGAATTACGACTCACTCAATGTTTGTGTACGAATTGTAATAATATTGGAACTTGTAATATTGTCCTTCAAGGACTTCGGTTTTGTGTGGATTATAGTATTGCCTTTGCTGTAACTAGGTGTCCTAACTTTTGGAAAAAGAATACCAATTAGGAGGTATAAGATGAATATCAGTGTGACAAAAGAAAATTTCCTTGACGCTTTGGGAATTGTTGGATCACTTGAAAATCGAAAGTCTCCTATTCCATTTGAAAAATGTGTTAAAATTACAGCAAATGAGGATGGAACTGTAGAATTAGTAGTACATAATATTGAATCTTGGGCAAGAGACTATATCACAATGGAATATGACCGTGTGAATAGTCCTGGAGTTGTTGTAGTTCCAATTAAAGAATTAAAGGCTATCGTTAAGTCAGTATCAAAAAAGCAAGAAATCAATATTTATACAGACAAATCAGGAAGTGTGTTCATCTCTTGGTTAGGAATTAAGCAGATGATTGAATACTACAATCCAGAAGAATATCCCATTCGTGAGGATGTTGTATCGGAGAGTGAATCAATTAGTATCCCAAATCTATACCAAATGCTTAGTAAGACATCCTTTGCAGTTTCTACAGATTTAACTAGGGGATCATTGGATTATGCATTTCTAGAGTGTACCAAAAGTAGTCCTAACCTTAATGGTTATCTTTCCCTAACAGCAACGAATGGACATATTCTGTCAAGTTTTGGGGTGGATAGTGGTAAAGATCAAAGCATTAAACTCCCAGAAGGTACGGGTGATGGAAGAAATGGAATCTTTGTTTCTAGAGATGTAATCAATCTTATTCTAAAGTCCAAGAAGTTTTTGGCAGATCAACCATGTACAATTACATACCATCAGAATAAAGAGAAAAACACTAATAGTTACATGATTGACTATGGAACTCTCCGGATTGTTTGGAGAGTTGAGGATCTTTCATTCCCCAGATATCAGCAGATTATTCCAAATCCTGAAGTAAGTGCAGTAATTAATACAAAAAAGTTCCTTAACATCTTGAGCTATATGAAGAATTCAGTTGATACCATTAATTGGGGTGTAGAATTGACTTTTGTGGATAATGCAATTTTGAGAGTACGGGCCAATAACAATAGACAGGTAACAGTAGAAACTTTTATTGCAGTGTCTTGGGGAGGTAGACACGGATTCGCAGTTGGATTTAATGTCAATTACTTGATTGACTTCTTGAATATCATTGAAACAGAGATGTTTAGTTTTGGACTTGTTTCAAATGTATCGGCATCAAAAATCCAAGAGATCCCAACTAATGGAGAGAAAGGTACAATGTTGGGTATTGTAATGCCTCTTAGGTTGGAAAATAGTGGTGGAGCATGTGTTTATGCAAAGGTTAGCAAGGATGAGGAAGAAACCACAACGGAAACCAAGGAAGGAGAATAAAAATGAGTACCAGAGCACAAGTACTTATTGAGGATACCGGAGTTTATTTGTATCAGCATTGTGATGGATATGATCTTCCTTCGATTGTTAAGGAAGCTCTATCAAGCAAACGAGGATTCAATCGTTGGGATGATCCTGAATATCTCGCTAGAATTATTTTCAGCCACATGATTCGAGACCATATTGATGAAGGAACTGGATTTGGTATTAATACTGAGAAACACGGTGATATTCAGTTTTTTATCACTGTAAATTGCAAAGACAAGTGCGTGACAGTTGAGGAAGGATATGGAAACAAATGGGAAACCATCAGTAATCAGACATTCCAAGAAGTTCTTGCAGAGACAAAGAAAGAGAACTAATAGAAAATCAACTACAAAGGAGACTAATAATGAGTGCTGCAATTAGATCTATCTCGACTATTACACTTCCTGCAAGAAATCTACATATCCCAAAGCCGATTTATCAAGAAATGGGATGTCCAAAGAAACTTTTCTGGGTTAGAGGAAAAGGAGGTTCGTGGGTAGTATATCCAGATGAGATATTGGCTATGAATTCAACAGAGGAAGATAGAAAGGTAGAATTGAAATCTTCCGGGAATATGAGTATGATTCATTTAGGAGCTGTTTCAAGAACTGGAAGAATTGCAAAGAAAACTGGTCAACAATACCTGAATGTCTTCTTGCCTTCTTCGTGGACAAGAGAAAATAACATTTCTTCAGGGAATGAAGTGGAAATTTACACCAGTGACGTGAAAAAGGAACTTATCATGAGAATCAGGGAGGAAACTAAAAATGTCCCTGTCGAAAGAAAGTAAGAAGACTTATGTAGAAGCAATTAAATCTGGTATTAATTGTAGATGTCCCTTTTGTGACCATATGCAGAGTGTAATAAAAAAAGAACAAATTGAATTTGGTCCAACTGGAGAACTATACGTAAGAATAAACTGTCCAAATTGCGATACAATCTATAAGGAAGTATATACTATTTCTGACATATTTGAAGTTTTCCCCATAAACAAAGGAGAATAATCATGGATTATGAAATTGGAAAAGAACCAATAACCTGTGGTCAGTCTGAGGCACAGGATATTGAAAAGAAATACAAACTAATCCAAGATGGAAAGAACTTCTGGTTGTATCCAACAAATGTTCCGAATTCAGCAGACTATATCTATTATTGTGATTCAATGGATCATTCTGGATTTGGTGGGAGTCAGATGACATTTCAACTTGAGAATCTGGAAATATTCAAATTTATAGGCCCGTGGCATTCAAACTCTGGAGCATTAAAGAGTAGAACAGGAATAGATCTAACACAAAAACACTTGACATATGTGGTTATTGGAGAAGAAATAGAACACCCAAAATGTCCAAATACGGGCTTTAGGAATACTGTAATTAAGGATGTAATCTATTGGGATAAAGAACCTACAATTGGAAGTTATCATAGGGGGGAGATTATAGCTAGAGAAATTGCAAAAGAACGAGACTCTACAGTGGTTTTGTATTCTAAATCTAACGGTGGATCAATGATTACAAGAGTAAATCCAGATTCTACATTTTCCTTTGAAAAGAGGTAAATAACAAAATGAAGACTTATCATGTTAATGAAATCTCAGAACTTTACTGTCATTATTCAAGTCAGACTAGTCCGCAACCCTGTTATGTATATCTAGACTGTAAGAATGAAACATTAGGAGCTAATTACAATGCAGAAATTGGGAATGCTGTTCCATCTTCTGTATGGCATGGACATACAATACGTTTTGAGATTCCTACACTACTAGCATCAATTGCAAATAAACTTCTAGATGAGATCCATCCAATTGCCGAGCGTGTGATATCAGGATATACGTTAGTATGGGATGGGAATAATTTTGTGGCTCAATTTAATGAGGACGCAACTGAGGCAATTGAAGAAATTGAGAAATTATGCTATGTTAATTATTGGGATGAATCTGATTGTGTTGTGGCATGTAAGGCAGAAGATTGGGCAAGCAGTGGGGGAACATTCCTTTCCATTGCCAAAGATCTAAAAATTACAGCGGATTCTATTGATGAGGAAATTGACAGAGCAGTAAAGCTATTAGAATTCCAAGCATCTGAGGCTGGAATACATGTATTAGAGGGAACTGAGAATTATATCAGATCTATTCGTGAAGAATTAATTGATGATAGGAAGGAGAATGAGGAAGATTAAATAAAGTATAAAAGAAACTACAAATAGGGGGAATTACCACTCAAAAAGTGGTGATTCCCCTTTTTTTATTCTAAACTATTGAATTAAAATAACTTAATGCGAAAATAAACTTTTTCACCGCTAGACCCATATCGACCCACGGACCCAAAATTAACCACGTCAGCAAGGCACCTAATAGCCCTGCCACTGCACACCCCACACCTTGCCTATGTCCCCCCACGTAGCTAGTCGATCGTTCGCTCACGGGCCTCTAATGCGGTCACGCGGAGAAGAGCTTTCCGCCGATTAAATACTTTCCATTTAAGTAGGATATAGTTTCTGGGTATACGTTTTCGCCGTCAAATGCAAGAATTGTCCAAGAATTCTGCCAATTTGGATCTTTTGTGTATTCAGCACTAGTATAGCACATACATCCTCCTTCGATTCCGAATAATAAATTTCCTCTGTTATCCTTGGATCTTGTCGTTCTGTAATGAGATCCCATTCTGTGAGTATGTCCTTGAACTAAACTACAAAGCATCTCATCCATTAGATTTTTTGCTGCGTATGCCGAGTGTTTGGTAACTTTATTGAAGTGTCCAATTTTAACACCATTCCATTCTATCCAGCTTTGTTCTGTTCCTGCGTTATTGTATCGAACTCCTAATTCATCACATCTTGTTAAATATCCCCAATCTAATATGCTAGGCTCGTCTGGCTTTTTTGCCCTATGAAGTCCAAATAACTGTGGACTTTGAGTTTTAATGAATTTATCTAATCTAAACTCATGATTACCGACATTATATGTCTTTTCTTCAGTATTTGGAGAGGCTTCATTGAATTCAAGCATTTTGTTATATGCTAAATCAACCTCTCTTTGTATCTTTGTTTTTAATATGAAATCCCCAGATATATCATCTGTTGAACAGCTCTTAAGAATCTCATCTAATTCCTCTTTACTTAATCGGAGTCTATGGTCTTTTGGAAATCTATTTAATTCTTCACAGTCTATTAAATCACCGTTGTAGACATGTGCATTAGGCTTTAGATAATGAGCAAACTCTAAGAATCTTTTCCATAACTCTCGATCATCAAATGGAATATGATCATCACTAGTTATTGTCATTACCTGATATTCAGAAGTATCAAATGGTAAAGTATCAAGAAACTTTAATGCTTTATTGTGGCTTGTATGTTTCGTTGCTTTATTTAATTCTAGTGATCCACCATATCTAAATATAGAAGAAGCATTTATCCTTCTAGAAGATTCCCCTACGGATTTTGATTTTCTTATACAGAATACACTACCAAAATTCTTTGAATCAAATTCCTTTATCCTTGTTATCTTGCTTGTTATTGAATCCCTTGTTCTATGATTGGGTCTTAATTTTGATCCTAGTTTAGATATTAAATCATCAATATCTATTCCAGGACCGTTATGTAGAATATATTCTTTTATTAAGTCCTCCTCTGGCTTTTCCCACATTCTAGGATTTTCAGTAGACCATTTCTTATTATTTTTTGGTATTTTCCTGGAATTTTCCTTGTTGTCTTTTTTTTGTCTGTTCCAGAACATTAAGTCCTCCATTTAAGATGCATCGTCTTCCATAATTTTTTCATAATAAGATATTCCAGTGATAGGAATTATTTTAACTTCCACTTCTGGTTGATCTACAGGTCTTCCATCCATAGTAACCACTTTACCACCGCCTGTATTTCTTTTTGGAAATGCAAATACTGCTCCACCTTCTACTATTCTATGTAGTCTTTTATTCGGATCTTCCTCTATTTCCTGAATAATTTCACCAACTTCTATTTCATTTGTTTGAACTAAGCGAATGTATTTAAGCACCTCTTTGAAAGATTCTTTCTGTTCTTCCATTTTAATTTTCTCCTTCTGGTTAGGATATGTTTTCTAACTTTTAAGTATGCTGGATTGTAACTATTAGGATTAAATCTATTAATAGTATTATATAGATCAAAACTAGACATTTCCCAAATAAAAGGATACGGAGAAACATAACATGAAAGATAACTAATTGGTGTATCTTTTCTTACAACTAATCTATCAATATTCCAATATGTATCATCAAAAAGACAATCATCAGAATCTTCCAAAGAAATAAGAATTTCTTTTAATTGTCTTAATGTTCTTTTATTCCTGTGAATCCTCAATCCTATTAGACTCATCAGACAGTTTTTCAAGGTTTTCAAACTCATATTATTGATTCCTTTTTGTTAGGATCTTTTTTGCTTTCCAAAAGTTTAAATACTGCTCATTTCCTAAATTTCCTTCACACTTCTCTACTATTTCATATCCCAAATCCTCATAAAACTTTTTTGCTGGTAATGAAACACCTAAGTTTACTTCTTTGTACCCATTTTTAATTGCTATTCTTTCTATCTCAAACATTAAAGATTTTCCATATCCTTGATACTGAAATTTTGGATGAACAAAAACACCCAAAACAACATTTCTTACAATAGTTCCCGTTGCAATAATACATCCATCCTTTTCAACAACAAGTATAGTTCCATCTTTACTGCGTTGCATAATCTTTTCTGTTGAATGGAACTCCTTAAAAAATTGAATTTCAATTGGAGAATACACATCCGAATAACATTTGTCAATAACACGGTAAATCAACTGATTAACAAAAATAAGGTCTATTTCCTGAAATTCACGAATAGTATACGTATTATTCATATTAGTATTGAATTTATTAATCATTCTGAACCTACATCATCAGACAGTTTTTCAAGGTTTTCAAACACATGTTTATGAATCCTCCAACCTCTTAAGGTTTCCCTTTGAATTTCGGGATGTTTTGGTTCCCCACCACGGAATGGAATTAGAACATCTGCCCACCTTTTGGGTCCATTACAAAAATCAAGAATAAAACAAACCGTACTCCAAATTGGAGATCCTAAAGTAATTGGACGATCCAAAGATCTATTAAGTCTAACCAAAACTTCTTTTCTAATCAAATCCTTTTGCTCTTCATTATAATACTTGTTTTGTAATTGATCTTTGTCATTCATATGCTTTCCTCCTGATGAGACTAGTAGTCATAATTCCAAAATTTGATTTTTTGATAGCATCCACCCAATAATATTTTGGACAGTATGACATACAATTTCCTAAATGTACTATTGAGTAATCAACCGAGTTTTTTCTTTTTATTCTTTTTACTAATACTACTGAAGAAAATCTATCTTGATATGAAAATGGACTACTTCCTTCCTTCTCTACAACATGTAGATTTTCTCCCCTATTCAATTCATCTCTTATCCTAGATGCTGATTTCTTATTCCAAAGACCAGGAAAGGAATCTATAACTCTATTATTTAAAAATCCAACAATGTTCCATCTGGGTTTTTCATCTCTCCACCTATCCCCAGATAACTTCTTTATTTTATATACTACTCGTTTGCTACCCATGATACTCCCCTAATACCAGTAATTTCGTCTACAACTCTAATACCATTTTCATCATAATGGAATTTTCCTGTAAAATCTAACTCTAAATGTGCATTTTGTGCAAGGGTCAGTAATTTATCCATATCTTCTTTAGATTCCATTTTTATTGCTGCTTTGTCAAATAAGGTCTTCATACTGCTACTCCTCATAAGCTTGGCTAATTATCAACCTCATTGCATGTAACATCCTATAGTGAAAGGATTCCTTTTCACTCACATTCCTCCAAGCTATGCAATTATCCTCTGAGAGTTTATCAATTCTTCCCAAATCTTCAAGAATTCCCAACTCCATCTCAGTCAATCCCCTCTTCAGTTCCATTTTCCTCTTTCTCCTCATCCTTATTTATTAGGACATTCAAGACAAGACTAGCCGTATTTTTTGATATTAAGTCCATTATTACCTGATTTTTTAAATCACTCGCCATCCTCAAAACTCTTTCCCATTCATCCGGCCTGTCCTTATCAAAATCATACGTCTTTCCTCCGTATTCTACAGAATTAACCATTGCAACAGAACCATCAGATAACCTTACTAATAGTACTGCGTCCTGTACATTCTCTTCCCCCTTCCTTTTAACATCCAAGAACGGAGCGGAATCTATTGGTTCAACCCCCATATTTGTATCCTCTTCATTGTTTCCACGCATTTATGATATCTCCTTATCTGGTTTTATGGAGCTTGGAGGTTCTGAAGGTTTTTGATATCCTGGTTGTTTAGCTGGATATGCAGGGGAAGGTTCTGCACCTGCATCTTTATCCCCTTCTGGAGTCTTATTTGGATCTAAAATTCCCATTCTTCTCTGCTGTTCCAACTCTTCTCTTTGCTTCCGAATTCTGTAACTTTCTCTTTCATCGTCAAGTGCAAGTTTTCCTCTTGCAGTAGCAATGCTCATAAGGTCTCTTTGTAGAGCAATCTTAAGACCTTGCATCAATTGTAGCATATTTTCAATAACAATCTCGGGCATAATAACCGAAATTGGACATTTCTCAGCAGGAACAGTTACTAACACTGTCTTATACAAATCAATTCCCTTACCAATACCAATTCCCCTTGAAGGCTCTATCAAGTTTGGATCTGTACTTGGATCCGCTTCAATATCCTCACTAATAACTCTCTCAAACTTAGGAACCTTAACTTCTTTTTCTAATTCATGTGACATAATACCAGCTCTTATAGCTATTCTTAACATTGTCTCTATTTCTGGTTCCCAGAATTCTTGTCCACTACGAATCATCTGAGAATAGGGAGTATGAGAAGTTTTAAGAGCTGCGTATACCCCTTCAGTGGTTCTCTGGTCAACAATATGCAAAGGCATCTTTACGCCGGAACAACACTGATGAAGAAGAAGCATTGCATCTTCTTTGTGATCAGAAGAATGTACTTCAAGACCAGTTGGAACAATGTCCCTGTTTTCCGTACATACAATGGCAACACCATGTCTTGGAGCACGTCTTTCTCTTTCATTTGCTGCACCCCTAAGATTACCCTTAAGCATGATCTTATAAAAAATCTTGCTCTTCTCATGATTTTCCCTAAGCCGATCCTTCAAGAACTCGTTCCAATATCCAATCCACCTTAATACTCTGGTTAATATTGGACGACCAGTTAGCTGACTATCTGTACTATCCTTAACCATTTGAATAAGAACAAACTTGCTTAGTTCTGATTCATGATCAGAAATTTCCCTATTCGGCTTTTCTTTTTGGATAAAGTAATTCTCGTCTGCTATCCACTCATCTATAATCTGTTCTTTTCCATCTTCCCCAACAATCCAAGCAACTCTACGGTAAGCAAGTCTCCTACTGGTATTCCTTTTCGTTTCAATCTCAACAATCTCAGATGCTGGAATTGTCTGGATATCAATATAGGTTTTCTTTTTTTCTTTATCAATGGATATATAATAAGCAATAAACTTTTCCCCGTCTACGTAAGCTTCCCAGACAATACTTCTAAGTAGTCTACGGAGTCTATTATCTTCCCAAAACTCTTCCAAGTAGTCTTGAATTTTTGAATCAATTGCTTGGAATTTTACACCTGAACCAATTACCCAATCCCTATAGGCATCTGCAATTGCTCCAATATGTGGATCTGTCAACGCCTTAACAAAACAAGCATCTTGGAGAAATTTTAATCTTTCTCTAGTGATATTCCTTGTTTCTGTTAATCCAGCGGCATGAATATAGAATAGTCCAGGAGACCTACCCCAATTAACATCCTCAATAAGATGTAAAGGAATATGGTATCTTCCCTTAAGAAATTCTATAGCCTCTATTTTTCTTTTTCCACCCTCTTCAGATTCTTGAATATTTTCTTGAATTTCTTCCAACCTAGAAACTAATGCATTGGATTCTTCAGATAAGACAAGCAATGCTCTGTTGTATACTTCTTCACTCTCATCCACCATAGAAGTATAAAAGACACTTCCATCATCAGTATCAACATGTCCTCTCTCACCCTCCCTATGTAGTTTTATTAAAATCTCATCAGCTCCATCTGAAGAAGCAGAGTCAAGATCCTGCTTATATCCAGATTTTGATCTAATCACAATTGGAAAATCCTTAAATACCTTGGATAGAAATTTCACTAACTACCACCTCCTAGTCAAAATCAAAGTCCGATGCAATATCATCTGAAAAAATATCATCTACTTCTGATGGAAATATATTATCCGACGGTTCCTCATAATATATTTCCTCAGATACTTCCAACTCCTTCTTCAAACGATCCTTTAATGCAAAATTAAGTCTATTCCAGATTTCATTGATGTTTCTCTTTATATTTTCCCATTCTTTTGGGTCATAATTTGAATCATTTGATCTAGCAAAAAGGTTTTTTATCTTGATTGCCTCTCCCTCGAAGTATCTATAATATGATAGGGCATTAGATTTCTTACCCCTTGGGAAAGACTCTACGTATTTATTCCTTGACTCAGGCTTTAGGATAATATTCACAAACTTCTCTACTCTGTCAAGATCAATTAATTCGGACACTTGTTTTGTATCAACCCCTTCTTAGATGTTCAATGTTTCCATGCCTATAATCACACATATCATCATCAAGACGGACAAATCTTCCTTTGTCATCCCGAAGCTGAACCCAGTACTTCCCCTTCTCCGGCAACCAATCAAAGGTTTCGTCTAGCTCATTCAATAAAGTAACCATCTTTTTCTGCCATTCAGGGGGCATGGACTCAAGTATGAGTCTTGGGATGGTTAGAAAATGAGCGTAGGACAAACCAAACCAAAAAGAAATTGCCTCCTCACTACTTGTTAAACTTGGACCACCAAATAATTTAGTTTTTGAAATCATTTATTTATTCCTCCTACATTACACTTTCTTTAGTTGTAAATCCATTACTATCCAGCATATTATAGAACGCAGAATCGTCTTCAAAGTCAAGTTCTTTCTCTCCAAAAAATACTGTTTCATTGTTTGTTGCATTATATAATGATCCTGCTATTGACTGTAACATATCAATTGATCCACGTACATTATGAATTATCTTATTTCTCTTTGAATCCAACTCCGCAGATAAGCACTCAATTTCAAAGAACTCGTGTTCCGGAATATCTAGTCTTTCCTCATACATAGCCTCCTTAACACACTCATAAGCAGCAAGATACTGTCTATCCGTACTTTCCTTCTTTATGTAGAACTTATCAGAACTACCAGGATCAACTAATACTCTCTTCGCCGTGTGGTCTATACTCAAAGTAGATGATGTTATTCCCTCTTCTCTTAACATGGTAATTAGTTGACTTGACTGCCAACCATCAAAAGTAACAAGATTTACAATAAATCCACGATTTACAATCTCAAATATCAAATCAAGAACATCCGGACCAATGAACTCTTTTCCTTCTGGAGCAAACATTCTTCCTACAAAATCGAATACAGCGTATGGAGAGCGAGTGATTATTTTTCTTGGAACACCTTCTTTATCAGTTGTTTCTCTTATAATCTCTACCATGTGAGTGATATGACACATAGAAAATCCACAAGCGTCTCCAGTACCACCAAGATCCACATGAATATATCTATTTAGGTCTGAAGTCTTTTCATCCGGGTAGAAATCCTCATTAAATACCATGCTAATATCATCAAATGGATTTTCTCTTTCCTTATTCATAGCAAGGGATATATATTCCATTCTCCTGAAATAAGGAGAAATTGTTGGACTTGTAATAGCAGCAAAGTCCCTTAAGGCAATTATAGGATCTCTAATAAAAGCCTCAATAAACTCTATAGGAACTTTTATTACTCTTTTTCCTTCTTCTTTGTTAGACAGTTTGGATCGTCCTCCACTTCTTCTTTAGTTACTTCTTCCGTAAGAACATTGCCAAACTCTTCAAAGTCTTCTTCAAACATTTCCTTTTCACAAATACATTCTTCCTTCACAAAACCACACCTTTCACAGACAATTATCTTAGACTTTACTTTTTTAGAATTCACGCTATCACCTTCTTTTTAGAATACAACTACAGGCAACTGTCCATTTATTCATATCATTACATTTTATTGGAAATACAGTACTATCACAAATAGTACAGTAAAAGATACAGGATGGAAGTATTTCTATAGTTGAGCTTAGGAATGAATTATTAAAGTTATCCTCAGATGTCTCCTCAAATAATCCTTCTTTGGTCAATAATTCACCCTCCTTTATCAAGAATTAAGAATCTCCCGATTCAGCACCAGTATAGTTTTCCTGGTTTACCAAACTGTGCCAAATTGACACGGCCTGGAAGGCTGCCTTTCTTCAGCCACTTTAAACGCTTCACATAGGACAGCCCCGAAGGGTCTTACAATCCCATCCACGTCCGTTTTAGGTGTCTGCGAACCCACTTCAGCCAAGCCCCAATTGAAGCAGAAACGAGCCACACCACAGGCTTGAAATAGCCACTGTTCCTGTTCTGGTGTCGTCGGATTCAGCCTAATCTTGTGTGCTCTCGTTACCGTCGCCACGTAGCTGCTCCTCAAGTTCTTCCTTCACTGGTGGTCTACCACGCTTTTTCTGTATATTAGGAGTTGCTAACTCAATACTTTCTGCAAGACTGTCTTCTAATGCAGAAATCCTACCGTAAAGTCTAGAAATCAACTCAGAAAGGTTATTAACCGCTACTGTCAAAGAATGAGTACTTCCACTTACTCCCACTGCAACTGACTTCAATAACTGCTCATCGCTCAACTGTTCCGCTTGCTTTTTGTAAAAAATCTCAGCCATTACTTATTTCCTCCTTAATGTGTAATATACTGTCTCAAGAACAAATTCATATTATTGTTGTAAGGACACCTATAAAGCATTTAGAATTAATAGGAATTGACGGTTTCTAACACATCCATCTTTTCTTAATGAATACAATCTTCTCATACATATGCACGTAATCCACCATACCTTTGAATGAACTTAAATCATTATTGAAATTATTGTATGATCCTGGAAGATATTTGTAATTAACAATGTCTAGCAACTCCTTAATCATATTTACTGTATTATTTCCTCCAGGATTTCCTTCTCCTCCCATATAAGAACATTGAAGATCTTCTATTACATATATACCCTTATCTAAAAGTTCCGGAAATAGAGTAGTAAAAGATGTTATTATATTCTCTGATACATGTCCACCATCGTCTATAATAACATCAAACTGTCCACCAGACTCTCCAATAAATCTTTTTAAGAACTCTCTATCCTCTTGTCTTCCCTTCCAAATCTTAACTCCTTCAATAATTGGAATTTCACATTCTCTCCCAGAATCTATACCAAAAATCTCAGCGTATGGGAAATATTCTCTCCACATGTTGAGAGATTTTCCTTTATATACACCAATCTCCAAAAGTCTTATCTTTTCAAGTCTTAAAGGTTCTAAATAATGTCTATATATCTCTGTATATCCGTGCTTTTCTTCATGAATAGTACCTTTGTCTGTACCACAATCATTAGCTATTTGAGTAAGTGTTTCTCTCACAACATAATCCATCATCTACTTACCCTTCCTTGATTTAGATGGAGAACTATAGGCTCTAGTTACTTCTCCATCCAATGCAATAAATCTCACCCACTCACCATAATCAATCCACCCAAGCCATCCAACAGCATTGGGATTGCCATAGAAATACAATTGCGGTCTCATTTTTTACCTCCAAGTTTTAAGGTCAGAAACTACTTACCTTTCCTTGATTTAGAAGGTTTCCATCCATGTGCTCCAGCATCTCTAGCTCTTGCAGACTTTTGAGCTGCTGATTTTGAGGAGGATCTTCCTTTTATTTTACCAGTATCCTTATTGTAAATTACCCAAGATTTTCCTTCCTTATCAGGTTTTACTTTCTTTACTCCATGTGGCATTATTAACAACACCTCCGTTTAGGGGGTTTGGGCAGGAGAGCGAAGACGAATCCTCTAAAACTCCTGTCCCATTCATATCTGTCCCCCTTATCCAAAAACGTTCTTGATGGAGCCAGCGGGAGAAATCGGATCTCCAGTATCCCCATTACAGGTGGGGTGCTTTAACCATTAAGCAACGCTGGCATTATTCTAGGATGCTTCCTTATCTGTCCAATGACTCATTGTATCTGTCAATTCGTAAAGCTTGTCCATGAACCTATCAGCCAAGAATCCACTAAATCCAATTAGCTGATCCGAAGTGATCTCCTTGAAGCTGTTGTTATCAGGATACTTAAGAATTGCATTATCAATAACATCCTGAAGAGCTTCCTTGATTAGAGGACCATTTTCCCCGATCTTAAGACACATATCCTTCCACTTACCATCCCAACTAGACATTTCATACCTCCTTTAAAAAGTTAAAAACACTAACTACCACCACTTATCCCATTCAAAAGTCCATTTACCATAGAGGATAAATTTGTGGAAAAGAATTGTAATAATACACAACCTTATTATTTTCCAACTCCTCTACTCTCTTCTTTAGGCTCTCTACTTCCTTTAAAAGATCTTCTGTTGTTGGACGAAGCATCTCTTTTAGATCGTCCTCCAATGCTTTATTTTTAAAATATCTTATCAGATCCTCAAGATCCTTATTATTCATCTTCCATTCCCCTATATTGGATTTGATAGTCTTTCAATAAATACATCCTGTAGCTCTTTGGTAGTCAGGTGTTCTTCAGCCCCCTTTCTTATTTTTTCAAGACCAGGTTTGTATTTTTCCAGATTTACCACCTCCAAAGAATCAATGTCAAAGTCAAAGTATTCTCCGGATAACTTATACTTAGGTATTGCTTCCCATGTGGCCCTCCTTCTCCACATAACTCTATGATCTTTAGTCAGCTCTGCTTCTGCTATCATCTGACTAGTAAAATCATCTGTAAATCTTGGAGCAGAAAAGACCACTAGTAATCCTGGTATATTTCCCCCTGCACTTACATATCGTCCTACCATCCTAGAATGAATTGTGTTAAACATTTCAGGACCGGCATTGTATATTCTCTGTGCTTTACTATCTCCTGCCGTTACTCCCTTCTTTGAATCCTCAATAACTTCCAAGTAGTTTGCCTCGTCTATTCCTGCCGATATAAGATCATATCCTAAAGCAGATAAAGCAGATCCGGTTCCTGGGAATATCACAACATTCTTTGGAAATCTCAACTCTCTAGGAAGCCTATGTATGGAATCCCGCATCTTCTCAAAATCTACAGAGGGAGGAAAATACTCCCTGAAAAATGGACAATCAAAAAATGGTAGAATCTTTCTAAATGTAACAAGTTTTGCAAGATTGGCGTTTCTACTCATACATACAATACTTATGATCGAGTCCGGATCTAAACCTAATTCTCTTTGTGGTTCCATCTTGCAAAGAATTTCAAATACCATTAACCACATCAGAATTCCGAACTTGTAACTTTTACCGGCAGATGTCGCCGATGCATCCACAAATATGTATGTTCCATTTGGTCTTTTCTCCAAGTATAGTTCTAGAATATCTTCTCTATGTACTGGGTATATATCATCTTTTTTTCCTAGAAAGTAATCGTCGTTTAGTAAGGTATTGATTCCCTCTTCTGACTTAAGAAGACTTAAGAAGTAGTCAGACTCCTTTTTCCCAAACTTCTTGGTTGCTCTTGGGATATAGGCTTTCTGATCTACTTTTTTATAGTCCTTAACCCAAGACTCTGCCTCCTTTTTTAAGATTTCAGATAAGTCAGAAATACTAAATCACTCTCCTACCCATTCAAGTCTACTTAAATCGTAGGCAGATAAACCAATCCACACGGTTTCTGACGATTTACCCACTTTTGGGTAGGTTTTTCGTCACTGTTACGAAGCTCCTAACTGTAAATATATTCTAAATCTGCCCCAGGAACCATAATATGGAGAAAATTATCGTTAAGTCCTGATACATTATATCCCAAACTTAGATCTTCATACACCCTTGTTATCATTCCATAATAGTATTCTTTACCAGAATTTCTACCTACAAACTTTACAATATCCCCAATTTCCCCACTAACTCCGACTTTCATTGATATCTCCATCTTCTTCTACGTCCTGAAACTCCACATCTTCTATTTTATGTCCTTTAATTGAAGAAACGTCTACCTTATTCCCAATAAAAATTGGATGTTTGGATAGTGCCTCTACAAAAGCATCCTGTTTCTGTTTATCCACAAATTCAAGTGCTGTCTCAAATAGGCTCCTAACAAAGTCCTTCACTGCTTCCGGAGAGAAATACAGTATCTTTCTAGTCTTTGCATTTGTCTCTTGAGTTCTCCTAACTGCCTCTGTAATTTCTATAACCCTCACAGTATCTTGAAATAACCATTCTTTCTCCCCCTCTTCTCCCTTTCCATGATCTTCTAGATATTTGAATAAAAGAGAATGTAGGATTCTTAATGATAGATCTTGACTGGTAAGATCTGTTTCCTCAAGACTCTCAGCCCTCTCCATTACTTTTTCAAGGGCGTGAGGAGAACATTCTTCATCAGAAAGGAACTTCAGATGCTGCCTAAGAACCTGATATGCTTTGACTTTCTTTTTCTTGCTGTCATGTCTCATACAACACCCAATTCCTAAATGATCCGTACCTTCTCCGGCAGGCTTTGTACATTTGAATCCGTCCGGCATTTCCCTACGTTGTACTCCACAAATAGGAATTAAATTACCAGATTTCCCCTTCTCAACAAAGGATATTCCACCCTTATTTATTATCTTTGGAGGCATACCTTCAATCATTATTATTCCTTAATCCTCTACTAGAAATTGCCAATCAGACCAGCAACCAGGATGTTCATATTGCTCCATTCATTCCCAACTTTATCTGTCTGGAGAATGTACCCAAAGTCTACTCCGATGCTATTTGGCGAGCACTTGCAGCCAAAGTCAGCAATAGTCCCCGACAGTCCTGCAAAGAACCTGTATCTATCAATATCTCCACTGTTAGGATCTAGAAACATCTCCGTAGCAACATAAGGCACAGTCGCTGCGGACGTAAGACCTTCTGACAACGAAATCTTGACCTTGTTCCTGTATCGCCAGGCATCATCACCATATTTAAACAGTCGCCTCTCAAGCAAGTTCTCATCAGAGAAGTTGATTCCCCACCAAATCCAGTTGAAAGATCCAAGAATCTCAGGCCGCTTTTCCATCATCCAACAACCACCTGCTCCCGAGACGAAGTTTTGCTTGTAGCCAACAGCCAGACTAAAACCAACCGTCAGATCCTTGGACAACATAATCTCTGAAAACTGCTGTGACATCATAGATGCATCTTCCCCAAACCTAAACTCCTGTCTAATACCAACATCCCATCCCTCACTAATACTTGCGTTGATTGAATTAGAGTACCAAACCTGCTTGTCACTTTCCCCAGTAACCGGGGATGTTGCAAACAGCAAGGTAGCCAAAGCCGACAACATTACAATGATTTTCAGTTTCATGTTAGAATAACCTCCTATGTTAGAATTTAATTTCGTTCCTTCTTTCCTAAAAACAATCAAATTACATGCAAAACCTCCTCACATGACCTCATTGTAAGTAGGTCATATGACCTACTTACTAGGTCGCTCCCGACATTTATCCCGACAATTTGTCGGGAGGATTCAGGTGTTTGGCTGGTTTGCGACCTGATTTGGCCGTCGCCTTTATAACACCAAGTCACAAACCAGTTGGCATGTGCATTGTCAACTAGCACTCATGATCCCCGGCCCCACACGCTAGACACGGAAAATAGACTACTAGTTATCACAAAGAATAGATGCCCCAATGGATTCTTGACGTTTTCTATCAAACGCCCAAAGTCATCGCCCTTTCTCCAGTAGAGCGCACACTTCGATAGCGGTACACCACTGAACCGTCAGACTATGGAGACACCTATCTGTATTATCTTCAATGTTATCCATGAAAGGTCAAGTGATTTCTTCTAAGGATAGGTATGTTCCAACAGTCCTTTCACTTCAGAATTTCCAAAACCTTCCATGAGATTCTTAAATTCAAGCCTTTTTATAGAAACTCCATTCTCTTGAATATAAGCATAAATATTCTGTCTTGTCATTTGGTAAATGATGTAAGTGCTTGCAATCTTATCAACATAGAACTTTCTGTCTGCCATTTCTTTACTATCTACAAATTCGCCAAGAATCCTAGCTGCTTCATGAATATCATATATCTTCTTTTCTTCCTTTTCTTCTTCCATATCCATATACCTCCAATGATTAGTGTTTCACTTTCTTCAAAATCCTCTTCAACCTCTTTGCTAACTCTTTTAGGAGTGTATCACTAACTTCAATATAAACAGATCCTTCCGGGATGTCAAGGGGTTTTCCCGAACTGTCTAGTGGGGGTAAATGTCCGGAGTCACTGAGATATCGAACCCTTCTATGAGCAGTCTTCAATGATTCAACAAATCCTAGCAACCAATCATAGTCATTTAAGTCTTCTATTCCAATATCCTTTGTTCTCATCATAAAATAACCTGGTTTACTGATCTTGGACAAATCTGTCCAAGATAGAAGGACTCCTTTCTGAATCCTGTTGATTGTTTAGAATCAAGGCTCCACGACCAGTTGTAGTGGAGTTCTCTCCCATAGGAATTTCACCCATGTCATCCTCTATGGTAGGTTTCAAACCTACTGCCAAGGACAGTCCTGTGAGGACGGATTGTTTCGGTTTTAGGAATGACTTCCTCAACCAAGAGTACGCCTTCACTGTAGAAGCGATAGATATGCGTCTTCCTTCAAGGTTCAGCTTATCTTTCTTCTTCAGGTTAGGCGTAACCTTAAAATCTTCTCTTTCTTTCAAATTCAAGCCTCTACGGGCTATTACAAGCCCAGCAGAGGTATGTCTGTTCAAACTATACATCTTCTGATATTTGAGTTGCCCTAAGACACTCGTGAATGCTGGTTGGATTTCTACTATGGGCACTCCAATCTTGGCTGCCCTCTGCTTGATGGCATTGAGCATCTTCCTATAAATGAAATTACTCTTCATTCGGTTATATTTCTTAAAAGACTTCTTACCTTTCTTGAACTCCAACTTCTCAAGCACTATGGGCTTCTTCTTATCATAGGCATACTGAACTACTTCTTTCGCAAGCAAACCAGTATCGTAATCCCTCTTGTTGTTAGAAGCAAACTGTATCCTCTGCTTCTTGATATATCTATGTTCAAGCAGATTGCCTGTTCTATCTACATCTACCATAGCAACACCATCTGGGTTACAATCTATCCCTATTGCACCTTCTTGAACTGGTAGAATTATGTCTTCTTCTGTCCAAGATAATACTATTCTTAACTTTCCTTTCTTGTGGAGAAGTCGTACTGAATAGCACTTGAAGTCTAGATCAAACTTTTCAGGGATATAAACTTTACCCTCCAACCACTTGCCTCTACCAGAAGGGTCATTAACAAGTATCTTGTCTCCAATTATTCTAATGTTGGGATTACCAGACTTGGTTCTATCCCCCCGCGAATACAACTGACTATTCCTTATGGACTGCCACTCTGCTTTAGATATATTTCCAGCAATCATATCCTGCCAGTTCTTCTTGCCTCCAAAACATACGTTCTCATTAGCGGCGTAGAGATTAGCAGAACAGCAAGCATCAGCAATATATCTCTGGTTTAAATCCTTCATGTAATTCTTCTTGACGTAATTCTTTACATCATTGAACTTAAGCTTGTGCTTCACAATAGCCTGATAAGCAGAGCGTAGGGCAGAACTCTGAAACTTCATCAACTCCAGTATTCTGCTTTCTACTTCTGGTTTGAACCAAACACTGCCATGTGCCACCTTTATCATATTTTTTTCTTTCTGCCTCCTATGCTTACCATAAAGTCTTCTACTGTGGAGAGATGATAGGAAACGTCTTGCCATTCTCCAACTCAAACTCAACCCGTGAAACTTTAATGGTTCTACCAGATATTATATCGCCCCCCCTTCTATTTGTCAAGTCCTTTTGTTCAAGTTTAGCTAAATTTGTTCAATATTTGTGTAACTGTTACGTTCCTCCTCCCATGACCTCATTGTAAGTAGGTCATATGACCTACTTACTAGGTCCAATCTACTCAAAAGGAATGTTATGTTTCTTCATCATTTCCAAAACCTCGTCTGATACCAAATCCCTATTATGAGAAACACCGGCAGATAAGACTCCAAAAGCATCTGCAATGTGCTCTAAGGTAGTCTTTTTTCCACTCTTATATTCTTCTATTTGTTTTTTAACATTTTTTATTCTAGAGTTCTTTGATAATATTCTTTTTATACCCTTTATTTCCATCATTCTATCTATCATTACCTCCTTGTTTGAATTTCCCTTACCAGTGAAACATTTCTTTACAGAGGATGGATGTACAAATACCCAACTATTAAGTCCACAATATTGTCCTATAAGTATTCCTTCTAACATCCCAATGAATCTTGACTGTATAATTGAGCTTCGAGCATTTAGTCCAAGAATAACATCCTCTATAAATATTACTGTACCTGGTTCATCTGCATACAAACTTAACATCTCAGTACAAACATTGTTAGCAAATTCATTAATTGGCTTAGATCCACGTTCCACAAACCTTACAAGAATTGTTTTGGAATCAATGTATATAATTCCAGTATTAATTGTAGAAGTATCCAAAGATATGATTCTTGAAACTAACATCTTTTCTCCTTTTCCAGAATCTGCACTTCCATGATTCTTTTCCGTGCAATCTCGCAGTACTCGGGGTCTTTCTCGATGAGGATGCAATCTCGGCCGGTGTTGACAGCGGCGACGCCCGTGGTTCCCGAGCCGCCGAATGGGTCAAGGATCAAACTGCCCGAGACTGTTAGCCGCTCAATTAGCGCGCACATATAAGCCAGCGGCTTTGGGGAT
>Ga0180007_10002205_pt1 | contig 23784 bp, 22 predicted proteins | sample MM_PC_MetaG_FD_121122 | JGI IMG/M metagenome (GOLD analysis project Ga0180007, IMG submission 121122) | Groundwater microbial communities from the Aspo Hard Rock Laboratory (HRL) deep subsurface site, Sweden - MM_PC_MetaG | ecosystem: Environmental > Aquatic > Deep subsurface > Groundwater... | reverse complement strand
CAACCTTTGCAGCCGGAGTTCCCTCCCTCCTCGAATATTTAAAAACATGCACCTTCGCGAAACCAACCCTTTCAAGAAATTGCAAACTTTCTTCATGCTGCGCATCCGTTTCTCCCGGGAATCCCACAATCAGATCGGTAGTTATCGCAATATCCGGCACAATTTCACGAATTTTTTTGATCAAATTTTCAAAATCATCAAGTTCATACTTCCTCCCCATCCTCTTAAGAACCCCTTTCGACCCCGACTGCAGACAAATGTGCAGGTGTTTGCAGAATCGAGGATGAGTAAGAACCTCTTTAATATTTTTATTAAAAATAAAAGGCTCAATCGAACTGATCCTTATTCGAGCATCAAGTTTATCGAGCATAACCTTCATAAGATCCCAGAAATCCATTCCCGAATCCTTCCAATTCCCAATATTTATACCTGTCAAAACTATCTCCTTGGCATTAAGAGCACGAGCCTCAGTCATAACTTCGGAGAAAGGTTTGCTACTGCATTTGCCTCGAGCAAAAGGAATAATGCAGTAAGTACAGAAATTCTCGCATCCATCTTGAATTTTCAGGTTGGAACGGGTCAAAAAAACATCATGAATCTTCCCGCCTGAACCCTTGCCGAGATACTCAAGAACTTCAGAAGGTTCTTTGGCCACCAAATCCGCATCAAACTGCTCCGGATTCACTCTCGGTCCGCAACCGAAAACAATAACTTTCTTTTCAGTCCAGGGATAAATCTCCTGCCGAGACTTCCTGTCAGCGGTATGAGTAACAGTACAAGTATTAACGATGACAACATCTGCATTATCAGGTTCAGAAACGATCTCATGCCCGGAATCCGCGAGATTATTCGCAAGCTTTTCCGACTCATATCTGTTCGCTCTGCACCCGAGGGTTTTTATGAAAATAATCATTTCACCTTCAAATTTGGCACAAATTGTAATAAATTTAAAGAGTAATCCCTAACAAACACACAAAATGAAGAAATTCACAGCGATCTTACTGCTCATCGGACTGATCAGTTTCAGCGGTTGTATTTTTGAGAAAAAAGGAGACGATACGGAAGGTTTAACAGAAGAAATCGAAGCTGTAGAAAACATCGAACCAAGCAAGGAAGCCAAAGAAATTCTCGAAGACACGGAAACTTATGCGGAAATCTTGATGGATGAAAAAGCGAAAAGTTCCGACTGCAACGACATCGACAACGCGGAAATCAAAGAAACTTGCGAGCAAAAATTCATCTACGACTCGGCTGTAGCGGCCAAAGATTCGTCAAAATGTGAGCAGCTCTCGGAACTTGCCGACCAAGAAATGTGCATGGCTGAGATTTTGGAGTAGGTTGTTATCGTCCACGATTTCCACCAAGATCAGGGCCATCATTCTGTTCGGCAGGGATAGCTTCGGCTACGCCACCGACTTCAGCTTCCCCATCAGGGCTGAAACATAGTGCAAAGGCAGCAAGTCCGGACATATCAGTAATATATTTAGCGGTGCAGGTACCCAATGTTTCTTCTACGTAAAACGAATAAAGACCTGCCGGATAATCTGCATTGCCAGGCATGCCTGTAAACCCGCAATCTATTGCAATATCACCCTCCTCGCAAGATGCTTGGATCCAGTAATATGCATCGTCATTAACACAAGCACCTTCAGAGCAAATTTCAACCACTCTATAAAAATTCCCGATCGAATCCGCCTCAAAACCTCCATCTACAACCAAATCGGCTCCAACGGTCAAATCTTCATCAACAGTTAGTCCTCCATCAACAGTCATATTTGAATCAACATTCAAATTCCCCGACACATTGAAGTGCCCCAAAAAGTTCATACTGGCTGCAGTAGGCATTAATGTGCTGGCCTTCAAAATAGCCCCGCGAACGGTGCCGTCAATCGCTTGAACCATTTCTTCCGAAACGATCTTTCCCTCGGTATAAATTTCTCCTTCAAGAGGTTCTGTCCCGGGCTCCCCAACTTTTAACGCGGTGAAGTTAGGAATAACATCCTGCGCAATGGCAAGAGAAGCACATACGAAAGTCACTACAAAAACAGAAGCGACGAACGCAGCTAGAGCTTTTGGCACTTTGACGTGATTTTTCATTTTTATTTTGGGTTAATTTTTGAAAACTTGCATAAATTATACTACAGCAGTTGCAACAGGACAATATCCAGTCATAATTGCGCGTCTCGCTATAAAAGTTGTTTCGCGAAGCGAAACACAACAACCTACTGGGTACTGGGTACTTGAGACTTTTAACTAATAAGCCAGCACAACAACCTTCGCCGCCTCACCCCTGGTCATATAACTCCCCGGTCCAAAAGTCGAGTCTTCATACCCGCTCACCAGACCTTCATCATAAGCTGTCATAACGTATTTGAAAAACCAATCCGTAACGGAAATATCCGAAAAAACTCCGCCCTCATGGCTTCCCCCCGTATCAATATCAAAAGCACCAAGAATAATCTTCATCGCTTCAGCTCGATTAACAGGTTCATTTGGGTCAAAAATACCGCCGTCATAGCCCAAAATAATTCCAAGCTCATAACCTTTTTCGACATATTTCCAGTGCCAATCCGCTTGCGAAACATCCGAGAAATAACCCTTATAACTCATCCCGTAAAGATTTAAATCCATAGTCTCCAAAACCACCTTCAAAAGCTCGGCGCGAGTAATGTTCTGATCCGGCATCATATCACCGGAATAACCTTTCATAACTCCCGCATCCTTAAGCTCATCAAGATAAGTTGACGCCCAGTGCAGATTAACAGTTTTCACAATACTCGAAACCTCGGAATCCGCATCTTTAACCTCCAATTTAACGAAAATCTCTCCAGTTCCGTCATCCTCATCAAAATAATGATCAGTGTCATCATCATGCCGCCAGCTTGTATCGTAAGTGATATCGTTTTCACCATTATAAGAAAAATCCCACCGAAACCACAGGTCGTCAAAATCGGTCTCCCCATCATAAGAATCGGAAGCATCAAAAGTAAAACTGGTTGAATAAGTGCCGGACTCAGGGGTAACAGTAAAGTCCGCATAAGGTGCGCTATTGGATAAAACGGTCACGCTTGAAGAAGATTCGTCGGTATGGCCCTCGGGGTCTTTGACCTGCATAACAACATCGTAAGTCCCGGGAGATTCGTAGTAGTAGTCCTCTCTTTTATAGGTAGAAAAATTAGTGTCCCAGCTCCCATCTCCATCAAAATCCCACCTCACCTCCAGATAAGTAGACTTGTACTGATCATCCGAACAGGCCCCTGCATCGAATTCGAATTCAACTCCCGGAGTCGCCTGGTCCGACTCAACCTCGAATGCCGCTCTCGGAGCGGTATTGGTAACAATTCTGATGTCATAAGTGGCGGTTGATACATTCCCGTCCGAATCCCGAATCTCCATAGTTATCTCATACTCCCCGGGCTCGAAATACTGATGATAAGCCAACTTGGTGTCGGCAAAAGTCGTATCAAAGTCGCCATCTCCCTCATAGTCCCATCTAACTTCCATCTGGCTACTGTAATCCTCGTCATCCGAAGAACTGCTCGCATTGAAAGTAAACTCGGTTGCGGTTGTCCCGACATCGCTGTCCGCAAGATGGCTGTCCGAAGTTACCGTGAATTTAGCCTCAGGCGCCAATCCTGTCTCGGCAATTGTTATGGTAATTCGTGCTTCATCAGTATATCCGTCCGAATTTTTAACCTGCAAAATCGCCTCATACTCTCCCGTTAGACCGTACTTGTGATCGACGGTTTCATCATTACTCCAATCCGTATCAAAAATCCCATCCCCTTCGAAATCCCATCTGAATTCGGAAGCGTCGTAAGAAGAATTTTCGCTCGAAAAATAAAATCTGGTAGCCTCCGTGCCACTCGAAGGATAATAACTTATCGAAGCCTCGGGGTAATCGGAAGTATAAACAACAATGTCGCCTCCGCTTGAAGCGTTAGAGGTCTCATAACCGTGAACAGTAGTCGTAGTCCCGTCAGGAGCCATTACTTCGAGAATAGGGGTGTAAGTCGAGCTGTCGCCGTAACTGTGCTCGATAATCTGCGCGCTCATGTAGTCCGTATCCCAAGTCTCATCCCCCTCGAAATCCCATCTATACTCGAACTCAGATATTACATAAGCGATATTGGTTGTCAGGTCGATATCAAAGGTAAAAACCGTGTTTATGTCGCCCTCCTCGGGAGTAACCTCAAACTCAACTTCATAAGGGATGTCGTCTTCAACTTCTATTTCCGTCCAGGCCGTATCCGTGTAGCCATCCTCATCTTTAACCTCTACTCGAACAGTTTTATCTCCTGAGCTGGAAAACTTGTAAGTTGTACTATCTTCATTACCCCAATCCGTCCACTCTCCGCCATCTGTAGTAAAGCTCCACCTGTACTCAAGTCCGCTGGAAAACCCTCGGCTATCTATGGATCCTCCTGCATCAAAGGCGAAAACAGTCTCCAAAGAACCTCTGCTCGGCGAAACAGAAATGGAAGCTGTCGGCCCCAAGTCGGAAGCGATTACCGAGTAGGGGAACAGCGTCGCTACAAGAAAAAACAAAGATAAACGTGCAATATTTTTCATGCCTCGATATTACAAGATAGGGCGATCTAAGGCCAGTCTCAAACTACAAATCAAGCCGTTTCGCCGTTAGGCGAAACACCACTTGCCCCGCTGGGAGGAAGGGCTCCATCCACTTGGTACTTGGAACTCATTACTCCTTACTACTAATACGCTTTCGCAAAATAAACACGTTGTTTAGCCTCCGCTCCGCAAAGTATGCACTTCCCTATATGCTCCTCCTCATCAATCACCCGAATAGTTGCCTTGGTTTCGTCCTGAATCTTCTGTTCGCAATCCTCAGATCCGCACCATCCGGCCAGAATGAACCCGCCTTTTTCCTCGAGAACAGTCTTGAATTCATCATAAGAATCGACTTTGCGAGTATTTTCTTTTTGAAAATTTAAAGCCTCTTCATACAAATTATCCTGAATCTCATCAAGAAGCTTGGGAATAACCGTAAAAAGCTCAGATAATTCGTAAGTTTCTTTCTCGGAAGTGTCTCGACGCGCAACAATGCAAGAATTGTTTTCAAGATCACGAGGCCCGATCTCAAGCCTGATAGGAACACCTTTAACCTCCCACTGTGCGAACTTATAGCCCGGAGTTTGACCATCGCGATTGTCGATTTCAACCCGAAAATTCTTCAAATCGGAAACAACTTGTTTCGCCGCATCCAAAATAGCGGTTTTATCCTCATCATTTCTAAAAATAGGCACAATTACAACCTGGATAGGAGCGATCTTCGGAGGCATTTTGAGCCCTTTGTCATCGCCGTGACAAACGATGAGAGTTCCAACTAATCTGGTGGAAACCCCCCATGAAGTTTGCCAGACATCCTCAAGTTTGCCCTCCTCACTCTGATATTGGATATTAAACGACTTGGCGAAAGTTGTCCCGAGATTATGCGATGTTCCGGCCTGAATAGCCCTGCCGTCCTTGGCGAGAGCCTCTGTTGATAAGGTGTAAAGCGCCCCGGCGAACTTCTCTTTGTCACTCTTCTTGCCTGTTAGTACGGGCAAGGCCAAAGATTCACGATCAAAATCAATATACATATTAAGAGCGCGATGAGCCTCCTCATCAGCACCGGCTTTATCCTTGTGAACAGTATGTCCTTCCTGCCACAAGAATTCTGTAGTTCGCAAAAAAGGCCGTGTTCTCATCTCCCATCTCACAACATTCGCCCATTGATTTATAAGTAAAGGAAGATCTCGATAACTCTGAATCCAATCTGAAAAAGTATCGTACATAATAGTCTCGGAAGTCGGACGGACAATAAGCTTTTCGGCAAGTTCTTTCCCACCGCCGTGCGTTACAACCGCACATTCAGGAGCGAACCCTTCAACATGATCTTTCTCGCGTTGTAGGAGGCTTTCAGGAATAAAAAGAGGGAAATACACATTCTTGACCCCGGCCTCCTTGATTCGGCGATCCAAATCTTTCTGCATATTCTCCCAAATCGCATATCCGTAAGGCTTGATTACCATACAGCCCTTGACTTTGGAGTAGTCGGCAAGCTCCGCCTCCTTAACAATATCAAGGTACCATTGTGAGAAATCTTCAGACTGAGGTGTGATTCTGGACATACTTTTAAAAATTGTTGTTTCGCCGAACAATTTTATAGGAAAACCGAAGGAATTTCTACCTCAAATATTGAGAGCTACGCAGTTTCGCCAAGAATTTTGTCGACGGCTGCTTGAATTCTCGCTACAACAACGGCACATTTCTTTGCATCTTCTGAATCAGGGGTTGCTGCGATATCTTTTTCAAGACGAGGCAAAATCAAATTATTCATATTTTCAGCAAATTCTCTTAGCTCTGAGTCACCCCGTTCAAGTGCATCAGCCGCTTGATCCAAACCGGTTTGAATTTCTGCGTTGTTAGCCCAGCTTTCCAGAGTAATGTTTTCAGCAGTAAGTTCTGCACCCATAATAATTTTTATTAAAAAAATAGGGAGTGAATATATCTGTTATCACTGTTAATGTCAAACAATGAAATTAATCTTCCACTAATTTAATCTTAATATTCTCAGCCACACTCGGGATAGTCGGCGCCCAAACGGGCCAAGACTTTATCTCAACAGTGTTGACCTCGGATAAATTTTGGATATATTCCTCAGCCTCTTTAACCGGTTTACCGGCAATATGGTCCTTGATCTTCTTAACAAGCCGAGCCCCACTCTCTTCGGAAGGATCCAGTACATACTCCTCAATGCCTTTGATCGAGGCGGTAATCTTGATCTTTTTTGCCGAATCATCGATTTCAAAAATATCATGATAAAGAGAACTCTCGTCTATAGAGTTAAGCTGCTTCTCGGGGCTTTTACGCAATTTCAGCTCATTTCTCAAAATATTCACAAGCTCATCATGATTGTAGGCAATTCCGGAAACATCCATATAACCCGTAACTTGAAAAGTATCCATTAATTCACCCTCAACTTCAGGCAGGCTGATAACAACAGTGCTCGTATCAAAAGCAAAACCTCCGGTTAGAAGATCCAAATTAGTTCCTTGTTCAAGATTGAGACGGTCAACCTCGGCCTGCAAAGTTTCTCCAACCTTATCATAAAGCTCGGACTCAACTCTGAGATAAGCCGCATCCAAATCTTCCTCAAGAACATATTTTGTGACAATAGTTTCTCCTCCCGATAAATCTGCAACGTTCTCGCCATACAAAGAGGTTTGACTCGAAGCCCTGAGCCCCGGAAGAATGAAGTGAGTTCCGGCCTCAAGATTTCCGCGAGCACCGATAACATCGTCATAAGCATCAAACTCATCCGCAACAACATAAACATCGAGCTTCCCCGGAGCCAAATCCGTGGCTGCGGGAACAGACGCAAACTGCTGCGTCCTGAAAACAACTCCGTCAGGGCTTTGTAGTCGAGTAAATGCCACAAGATCCCACTTGTAATCGGCCTCGTTTGTAAGAGTTATAGTTCCGGTAGAATTTTCACCGCTGAACAGCTCGCCGGTAGCGTCGTAAGTGATAGTAACCTCGGCGGTTGTCTCAATTTCATAAGAAGCGATCATATGAGAAGGGTGTGAGTCCAATTCAGAAGCATTTAGTACGGAATCTGCAAGAGTGATATTGGCGCTGGCCTCGAGAACATTCGATTCAGGAGTAACATAGATAGTTGCCCCGGGCAAAGCAACATAGAAGATAACAAGCAACATGGTAACGCTCGCGATCATGAGTGTTGTCATCGCTTTTCTGTTCGGACCACCCGGGATAGAGAACTTTTTTTTCTCCTTTACGGCTTTGCGGTATTTTTTTTGGATATCCCATAAGGATTTCAGGTTGAATGCCCCTTTCTTCTTATTCTCTTTGAAATTTTTCACAAGCTCAAGGATAGAAAGCCTCTTGCTTGGTAGTCTTTCAGGCGAAATCTCTTCATATTCATTGGAAGTTGCAGTAATTGGCTGAATTTTGAGCTCGGGATTGAGTATCTCCTTTGTGATTTTCGAGTCGTCATCTATTTTGTCGTAAACCTTGATTCCAGCTTGAAAAGCCAGCTTGGTGCCGACCGGATCGTTCGTGATTACATAGAGTGTTTTTTCGTCCTCCTCCAGTTTCTTTTTTAAAATTTTCAAATTAACAACGCTTTCAAGAAGAACCGCGCGTCTTGGGACAACCAGGTAAATATCATTGAATCGGAACTGCTTAACCCGGTCGTAAACGGAAGTGATTTCTTCGTCCAGCTCGATATAAACGACCTTCTTTTTGGTCACTTTCTTAATCGGCTCATCTTCCGGGTTTTCTTTGATTTTTGATTTTTGATCTGTCATCTTTGATTTTTTCTATGATCTGGAGTCTATGATCTGGAGTCTAAACCTGCATTAAACGAACAACTTTTCGAAGCAACTTTGTTAGAACCTTCTCTTCACCGGCAAGCTCAAGCGCAAGATTTGCGAGAGCCATAGGTGTTATGTCTTGGGAATCTTTTAGTTTTTTTGTTTCGTCGATTATATTACTGACATGTTTAGGTTTTAGGAAGCTGACTTGCGGTTTCCTCGCAAAAGGAAGGTTTTTGTGCCAATCCTTTGAGTCCAAAACCTGCTTGATTTCCGGAAGGTGAGAACCTCCTCCGCAAAGATAGATTTGAGAAGGAAGAATATCCACATTGACGAACTCGGAAAGAGTGAGGGCCACTCCCGTTAGCCATACCTCGCAGTCGCTTGTCATCGCACTCTGTACAATCTTATGGGACTGCTTCTCAAGTTTGTTGCTGGAATAGGCAAGTTTGATCTCTTCCGCTTCCTGGAAAGAAACATTGAGACTCTGAGCCAGACGTTTGGTGAAAGTGCGTCCACCGAGGGTGAACATTTTTGTTCCTTCAACACCACCATCTCTAACAATCGCTATATCTGTAGTTCCGCCCCCAATATCGATAAAAATCGCACTGAAATTCCCCGCATCTTCATGACCCATACAACGCGCAACCGCATAAGGTTCGGCTGTAATCGCCAGAAGGTCCATGTCGAGCTCCGCCGCAATAGTTTGCAAAGCCCCGAAATGAATAAGAGGAGCAAAAGCATTGAAGACGCTCATTACAACCTCTTTACCCTGGAATCCAACAGGATTAGAAACCTTATAACCATCAATCCGAACATCAACAATCGCCGCATTCACAAGCTTCACATCGATCTCATTGTAGCCGCTCTCATAAGCAAGTTGGGCGCGAACCTGGTCAAAAGCTTTCCACTGAACCTTGTGGACAATATTCTTGAGCTCTTCAATATTGATCTTGGTGTGAGGGTCTGCCCTGGTATATTTCACGGTCGAAGTGGCGCCTTTCACAAGTTCACCGGCAATCCCCATAACAAGCTGTTCCGCATGAACGCCCGCCATTTTCTCGGCTTCATAAATAGCTTCGCGCGCATTCTCAATAACCCCCGATATATCTGTTACAACACCGCTCTGCATCTCCCCAAGGTTCTGACGACGCCAGCCAACTCCCAGAACTGTCCCGGTCTTCCCGCGCGCATCGCAAAGAAGAGCCTTAACAAATTCAGTCCCAATATCAAGGGCCAAAAAATAATGACCCGCCTGGGTGCCTGATTTACGCTTAAAAAAATCGAACATTCGGAAAAATTAGAGCTTTATAAATTTACTCGAAAGTGCGGCCGAAGGCCAGCACAAAAACTAACTCGCTCGAAGAGCTCCAAGTGGGGCAGAAGTACAAGATTAAAATTACAGAGCGACTTGATTCACAAGTGCTCTCATATTTTCAGCAAAAACTGTCACAATATCTCCGGTTTGTGCATAATACTTGGGTGGTGTTATTAAACCTGTCCCGGCAAGAATCACAGTGCCCGCGGGAAGGCTTGTGTCAATATCTTTCGATTTGTCCAGCATGCCGGCTTTAACAAGTTTGCGATGACATTCGATGATCTTGGACGGTAGCGCAGGAAACTCAAGGCGTCGTCGCTGAGTACTATAAGTATGATCATAAATAATCTTGCCCTCTCGTTCGATTTTCAGCCCGATATCAATGTCATCAACATCCATGTCGACAAATTCATCAGAAAGTCCCAGGCTTCCGGGCCAGCACTTGCCATCATAAGTGGAGTTGCCAAGCTCAATATCCGCAGCTGTAAGATCATTGGCCAATGCGAACCCAATAATCTGATAATTTTCCCCAAGAAGGATAGCAAGCTCAGGTTCATACCAATGTTTTTTTGCATTAGGATTTAGTCGTAAAGACTCTCCGCCTCGAGCAATATCGGAAGGTCTTTCAATCTTTTTAAAAAAAGAAAAATCTCTATTGAGCGAACTATGATTTTTCCTCCGGGCAAGGCGTGAACGAACTTTTTGACTAATATTGTAAGTATACGCGCAGCCAATTACTTGCATTTGTATTTTGCAGTTAATTCTTGACGAGTTTTGCAGCGAACTCTAAGCAAAGCCAAGTCAGATTCAAGATCTGAACCCGTAATCATTGTATTCAAAATCCTCCCAAGAATATGCCCCGTAATTTGGGTCAAATCCGCTGCAATATCCTCGGATTCAGTATTAAAACAAACAGGATGGACATTCATAAGCTTGCGTCGTGCAACTTTAATAACCCTTTGAACCCGCAGATCTTCCAAGTCCATTGCAAATACGATCTCAACATCGTTTTCTTGACCATTATCATCAATCTCAACCGCAAGATTGAAGTCCTCCCCTCCATCATTACTTACTCCTGTTAGGTGGTAAGACAAAAGCCCTGTATTGACATTATTGCTGAGCCTTTTTTCAGCCCCTTGGAAAGCATCCCATTTAAAATTATGAGTCGTATGACCGGCACTTATGGAAATAGCTGCAGAATCGGGAGCGTCAATCCTGACAGTATTCCCGGATTGGAACGCATCGAATACATCACTGGCGATTTCGTGAACTTGAGAATCGATTATAGACACAAGGCCATCTTGAATTTTATCCGGATAATCCAAGTCAGCTCTTACGGCAGCATGTATCAAGGCTTGAGCAATATCTTCTGAAATCTGCTGATCTTTTGAAGGAATAACAACAGGAAAGTCAGAAATTTCGGCAACTTCTCCTTGGCCGGAGATGGAAATCGTCCGTATATCCATTTCTCGGCACAACCTGCAAGCTTCATTGATATTTTTAGAATTTCCGCTGGCAGAAATTAAGAAAACCAAGTCTCCGGGCCTGGCCGACCTCTTGATTCGCGGATTGAATAGCTGGTCAATAGGTGTATTAGTCTTTGGATTCCCGTAAGTGTCGAACTGATATTCATCACTAATTTCATCTTCAATCGTATACAAAAGATGCTCTGCTATCGCCTCACTCCCGCCATTTCCAAATGCAAATATACGGCCTTCTCTCCGAATGACTTTTTCGATTTCCCGACTAATTTGAGATATTACATCAGGAGATATAGCCTCCAGCCCCTCAATCAATCGAGGCTTGTAATAGTCTCCCGGAAATGTGTGCATAGCATTTTTCATAGTCCAAAATTCTATAAAAAAAACGCCGGTTTTTCAAAACCCACGCACCGAAAAACACGCCTAAATCTATCAATTCAACCTGTTATTTATTTCCCGGTAGTTTGAGAATAAATAAAAGCTTTATAAAACTCAGAAACAGGCTTTGATTCAATAAGTGTCCCATAAGTCTTTCCGGATTCATCAAGATTCCAGATGTAAACTAGATTATTCCCCTCAAAAGCGTTAATCCAAACAGGATTTTTGGCATTACTCTCCTTGCGGTATTTGGTAATTCGATCTTCCGCAAAATCACAATCTATTATTTCCCGTGTATTCGGCCCATCACCGGATAGAATTAATACACAATTACCACCATTTTTAATTCTATTTTGTATAAAATTCTTCTCAAGCGGAACCAAACTTTCATTTTGATTAAAAGGCTCCCAGTCTCCATAAACCAAATCGGTATCAAAATCCATCTCGGAAAGATCGAGATACTTCTGATAAACATCTTCCCCTTCAAAAGTCTCAATACCCGCGATCTTAGAGTTTCCGATAAGTTTTTGCGCAGTATTTAAAGTTTTAAGCTCTGTTATCAAGCGGCTCTTTCTACGCTTCTCAGCTTCCAGTTTCTTGATTAAACCGGATAGGGAAGTGGTCTGAAGATTAGTTTTCCAAGAATCAGAATTGCAGTTCAAGATTTCCAGATCCCTCAAGGATTCAAAAGCTCTATAAGCACTTGATCTGGAAATACCGGAGTTTTTATAGGCATCAGAAATAGAGCAGCCGGGATTCTCGGATACAAAAATATACAGGTCAGCCTCGTCGGTCTTAAGGCCGGCTTTTAGCAGAAGTGATTTTAATCTTTTCTGAGTGTCCATGAGGTGGAAGTGTACAATGAAACAGCAAGCGCGTCTACCCTAAAGCGATATAATGGCGATTATTTAATCTGGATTTAATGTCGAAGCGCTATGTTATTGACGTTATCTAGTAAGATATGTTAAAATTTAACTAAATTAGTTAATTTAATCAATTTAGTTATGAGTTACGCATTGTCTATGTTCAACACAGGTCAAATCACGCTTCCAAAAAAATGGAGAGAGCGATATCCCGATACCAAAAAGTTTTTAGCAGAAGAAACTGAAGATGGACTGCTAATCAAGCCTTTCGCAAAAGATGAAACCGTATTTTACGAAGATAAAGAAGGCTGTGGGATCTACTGTGAAAAAGGACTTGATGCTGACAAAATCCTCAAAACAATCAAGAAATTAAATGGATAGAATAAAAAAGTTTTTAAAGAAGCTTTCAAGAAAAGAACGAGAAATAATTGCAGAATTGATGTGCAAAGTTATAACAAACGATTTATCCGGTTTAGTTGCCAAAAAATTAAGCGGCAATTCAAATTTATACAGAGTCAGGGTTGGTAGGATCAGGATAGTTTTTGAAAAACGAGAAATAGAAAACAAGATAATCAATATGGATTATAGAAAAGATGTATGTAAAAACATTTAATCTGTAATTTATCACCCCTTAAACCAATCACTCCCCGAACTGAAATTCGCCTCATTCCTCCCCTTATCCTTATGCCGTTCAAGCGCCAACTCCACCAATCGATCGATTAATTTAGAATAGGGCAGCCCCGAGCAGTCCCACATTTTCGGATACATACTTATCTCAGTGAACCCCGGGATAGTATTGATTTCATTTAAATAAAAATCTCCCGTTTCTTCCTGATAAAAAAGATCAACCCGCGCCATACCCGCGCCATCAACAGCTTTAAAAGCCTTTATCGAAAGCTCCTTAGCCTCGGCAAGCTTATCCTCGGGAATTTCCGCAGGAATACGAGCAGAAGACTTTCCATCCACATATTTATCATTAAAATCATAAAAATCTCCCGCAACCAAAACTTCGCCCGGTTCGGCAGCCTCGGGATCATCATTGCCCAGGACAGCGACCTCGATCTCTTTGATATCCAGTCCTTCCTCAACAACAATTTTACGATCAAACCTAAAAGCCAAATCAATTGCCTCAGCCAAACTCTTGTTATCCTGCGCCTTGGAAACTCCAACACTTGAACCCATATTTGCAGGTTTAACAAATATCGGAAAATTAATCTCGGAAACAAGTTTATAAATCGACTGATCGCGGTCTTTCTCCCAATCCTTCCGCATGAGGCCAAGAGCTTTAACCTGCTTCAAGCCCGCCTGATCCCAAACAGACTTGGTCATGGCTTTATCCATCGCAACGGAAGAAGCCAGAACTCCGCATCCGACATAAGGCACTCCCGCAATCTCAAATAACCCCTGAATCGTCCCATCTTCACCATAAGGTCCGTGCAAAACGGGGAAAACAACATCAAGCTCACGCAAATTGGCAATAATATCCTCTCCTTGCGATTCCGCACGACCTTCTTTCAAAGCAGCTAAAGAATCCTCTCCAAAAATCCACTCCCCATCCTTGGTTATACCGATAAGATGCGGCTCATAACGATCCTTATCGAGCGCATTAATCACATTGCCGGCAGATACGAGCGAAACCTCATGCTCGCCGCTCCTGCCACCGAAAATAATACCGATTTTGATCTTATTCATAGCAGGCATATTTTAAGCATAAAACAGAAGAAAATGCCAGTTCATCTAAGCTCCCAGCTTCCGTACAGCGCATCTTCCTTTTCCTCATCAGCCCAAAAATGATCCCCATAACTGAAATGCCACCACTCATCAGGGAAATTGAAGAATCCCTCTCCCGTTAAAACAGAGTAAAGAATCATTCGATTATGATGCCATTTGTACTTTTTTGAGCCTTCTTTCGCCTTTTTAAAATACATTGTAAAAGAAGTTTCCTCGAAATAATCAAATTCTGTGCCCATGTCGAGTTCTTCAAGGTTTTCGTCAACAAGGGTAAGGTCGATCGCAGCTCCCGTATTATGTGGCGAAGGCTTGCTCAAATCAAAGCTCGGACGATAAACATATTTTTCAACCTCTGATTGCACTCTTTCCGGTTCCCAAAGCGGCTGACGCCGAATAATTTTTTTATACAAGCCCACATACAAAATAGACTGAAGCTCAAGAGGTCTATACCCATCCCAAATCTTAAAATTCCAACCTTTTTGAAGCCTCTCCCGAGCAACAGAAAGCCTTCTAAGAACACCTTCGCGAACCAAGACCTCCCTGGTTTCGGTCAAATGTTGGTTGTAATAGGCCGGCTCGGTAAGAAACCCGAATTCTCTCGGGTCTGCAAGCGGCTCATTTTGGAGTTCAAATTTCATATTCATATCATGTATAATATAAACAAATATAACCAAAATAAAAATGTCAGATTTTGAAACACTGGAATCTTATGATTGCAAGAAAAAGAAGAAAAAAAGCTTAGGATATTTCGAAAATATCGAGCAAAAAAGGAAAAACAAGAAGCAGAAAGGTGATTTTGAGTCAAAAATAGAAGATCCGTATCGCCACGGGCTACCTGAAGAGCCCAAGATCCAAAGCGAACACAAAGAAGTTTTAAAGCCCAAAACCTACAACAAAAAAGCAAAAGAAGATGAAGAAGAAGAGGATCAGAAGCAAGTTGCAGCACAAGCCGATGAATTTTTAGAAGAAAATCTAGGCTAGAACTCTCGGAATCCGCTCATTAATCCTGGTAGTAATTTCATAATTAATAGTAGAAGCCCACTCTCCCATCTGTTCCGCAGTGATTTTTTCCTCTCCTTGTCGGCCCAAAAGGGTAGCCTCATCCTCAAGTTTTGACTCGGGAATATCGGTGACATCAACCATAATCATATTCATGCAAACCCGGCCCAAAAGAGGAGCTCTCTTCCCGTGAATCAGAACATGCGCTCTGCCGGAAAGACTCCGATCGTAACCGTCATAATACCCAACGGGCAAAACAGCCACCCGTGAATCACGATTAACCCTGCATGTACATCCATAACCGATATATTCCCCGGAAGGTACATTTTTTACCTGAGCGATAATGGTTTTCCAGGTTATGACAGGTTTGAGCTCAATTTCGCGGTTGGTTTCGCGTTCAACGGAAACTCGAGTTTCCGGCGAAGGCCACATTCCGTAAACGCCGATTCCAACCCGTACCATATCGAAATGAGTTTTTTTGAAAAGTATGGTCGCGGCGGAATTCGCACAATGCTTGATCTTAATATCCAAATCGGCAGTCATCTCATTGAACTTCTCAAGCTGTGACATCGCAAATGAATGGTCCAAAGTATCCTCAATATTTGCAAAATGCGTCGTCGCACCCTCTAGTTGAACAAATTTTGTGTTCGCAAGAAAATTCTTAACAGCTGGTAAATCTTCATCTCGAATGCCTTGCCGATTGTTCCCGGTTTCAAGCTTTAAGTGAACCTTGATTTCCCGTCCGATTTCTTCGAGGCGTTTAAGAGTTTCCATATTATAAACGACCAGCCTAGCGTCGAGATCGGGGATTTCATGGAGATCCTCAAGCGGGACATACCCCATGATATAAATCGGAGCTGTGACGCCGGTTTCGCGAAGTTCTCGCGCCTCATAAAGGGCATTGACGGAGAGCCAGTCGACACCGCTATTGATCATGATTCGAGCGGATTCAATAAGGCCGTGTCCGTAAGCATTACCCTTAACACAGCAAGAAAGCAGTATGTCAGGACCAATAAGCTGTTTGAACTGCTTAATATTGTGCTTTAAAGCCGATCTTGAGATCTCGATCCATGTAGTATTCATGCGCGAGAATAATAGGGGAGTTTGCACGGATTCTCCACCCATTTAGAACTTGACAGCTACGCAAAATTGCGGTATAATTTTATAATAAACAAAAAAGGGGTTCACATATATATAAAAATCAAAATTGCATAATTTAACCAAAAAAAGCATGCAAAAACAAAAAATCTCCCTCAAACGAGTGGCAGCCGGAGTGCTAGTCGGCTTTGTTGCCATTACAAGTTTTGCAGGGGTTGGCCGCGCAATGCAGGCTAGTGTTTTCTCTGATCTGGTTGCCTGGGTATCGGGCGGACCGGTTGCACAAATGGACTGTTCGCCTGATGGATGGTGGGTGGACGACGGATACGGAGGAGGATGGTGTGAATACGGGAACGCAGGCGGAGATCCTTATATGGATCCTAACTACAATGACCCATACGTTGATCCGTATTCCGGAGGCAGCGACTGTTCACCTGATGGATGGTGGGATCCGAATATGCAGGCATGTCAGTACGGTAGCCCCGATCCTTATTACAATGATGCCGGAAATTGGCAGGATTGTGGTGTAAACAGTTGGTGGGACAACGTGACACAATCGTGTCAGACGATGGATTACTCGGGAAGCTCTTGCGGATACGATCAATGGTGGGACAATGTTACCCAATCATGCCAGATTATGGACTATTCATGGACTTCTTGCGGATACGATGAGTATTGGGACAGCTATAGCCAGTCATGTATGCCTAATGGCTCAAGCTCAGGAAGTTCTTGTGCATCTAACGAATGGTGGGATAGTGGTAATCAAATGTGTCAATCGAACGATTATTCGCAAAGTTCTTGTGGAGAAGGATACTGGGAGAGATGTGATGACTCGGGATGTTGGTGTGAATCTGATTATGACAGCGAAGGTTGTTACTACGACCATACAGGAGCTTACATTTGTGATGGTTACGGGTACAATGGAGGGGGCCAAAACTGTTACTATGACCAGCTCAACAACTGGATATGTGAGCCGGGTGATGATGATTATTACGGAAGCAATTACGATGGATATTGTGACCCTGATTCAGATGATGACCCTGACTGTTATAACTTCAACGATGTTCCTTATTGTGGCGATGCTTGTTACTCGGAATGTGACGATACAGGAGCTTGTTGGTGTGAATGTGATGCGGACGACCAATATTCAGGCAACTGTTATTATGATCAAAACAATGAGTATATCTGTGAAGATTGGGGGTATTACGAAGGCGATGACAACATGATGTGGGAAGACGATTGGGACGACTGGGGAGATGACTACTTCATGGATCCACAGGCATGGTGCGATAGCACTGATTACTACTGGGCTGATAATTGGGGGCCGGACTGTTTCTGTGAATACGGAGATTCATATTTTCCTGATCCAAACGACTACACCAAGTGTGTCGATCACTCGCAATACGGTTACCAGAGTTGTATGGATAAAGGTATGATGTATAACCCTGACAGGAAATCTTGTGAAGAAAATTTCTACCAGCACGGAGATTATGACTGGAGCAAACAAAGTGATAAATCATTAGATTGGGGTAACGTATGGCAAGGATATGAAGAAGATGAAAAGGATTATTGGAGTCAGGATGATAAATGGGTAAAGGATGAGAAGAGAAATATGGAAAACATGATTACCGAATCTAATTGGTGGGCAAAAGATGTTAAGAATTCGAAGGAGGAAGGTGAGAATTGGCTTTCTGAAATTGAATGGAGATGCGATCAGTGGGGAGCAGATTACGAAAACATGAGCAGTAAAGGTAAATTGACATCTTCAGGTCAAGACCTTTATGAAGATGCAATTTCTTTCTGTTCTAAAGCCAAATCCAAGGTCAATAATCTTCTGGGTAAGTTCGATGATTTGGAAGACGACGCCAAACAAGCCAAGCAAGATATGGAAGATGCTTATGATGATTTCGTGAACGGCGACGAAAAAAATTCCGAAGAATTCTGGGATGCTCAGAAAGGAGGAGCTGTTAACGAATGGAGAGATGTTTACAGATCTCAAATCGAAACTTGGGGAAGGCTTCTTAACTTCTATGATTTTAAACTAGAGGTTAAGAGAATCGAAAGAGAAACAGGTGCAAGCGCTCATGAACTTGGGGACGAAATTACGGAAGCTGTTTCATTCGCGGATTACGCTCTTTCAGAAGTTCAAGACATGCTTTCAACCGAGCTTCCGGCACTTATTACGGAAGCGAAAAGCTACATAGCAGACGGACTTGATCCATGGAGAGCTATCGATACCGTTCGGGACTTCTTCAATGACACTAGAGATATACTGGATGAGGACAGATTCATGTGGGATGCCCTGGATATGTCTTGGGGCCATGCGAATGACATGAAAATGCAAAACTTCATGGCAAAAGAGCTCGAATTTATCACTGAAGAACTTGAAAACGCTTCTAAGGAAATAGAAGAAATGAAAGCTCAAGGTATTGACGTGACAAGGTTTGAAGGACTTCTTGAGGAAGCACAAGATATTCTTGACCAGCTCGAAGAAACAGATGATGAAAGAGAAATGGAGGATCTCTTCGGAAGACTTGATCAAATCGGTAGAGAAGCCGATATGGAAGGAAAAAAACTCGGAGTTGCTTTCGGACAGCATGACAAGAGAGGAATCTACATCGAAACGATGAGTGCCAGTGTTACAGATGCAGACGCTTTCGCGGACATGCTTTACGAGCTCAGTACAACCAACGAGGATGTTATGAACAAGCTTATTGAGATTCTGCTTGAAAAAATAACTTCAAGCGAACTCGATAAATTCGTTGAGTATAAGAACAAATTCGGCAACATCGGTATTTTGGATAGTGTGTCTGCAGGTTATGCGGATGCTGATAAATACGGCGACTTGATGTCGGCTAAATTGGCTGTTCTTGAAGATCTTGATTCCAAAATTTCGATCCTTGAGAAAAAGATCGGAGGTATGGAGGCAAAGCTTCAGGAGATAACAACAAAGATTGCCGAATACAACTGGTACGGTGATGCCGCGGAAGGAGTGAACGAAATTCTTGCAGAAATGGAAGACGAACTTGACGATGCGGATACGGAAGCTGAAAGAGATGCAGTGTACGCAAAATACGACTCTAAGCTTGAAGATTCAAAAGAAGATGCAAGAAAATCTAAGTTTGATGACGGGCTGATACCATTTGTCGATACAGATGATAACCAATGGTTCACGGGGTATGTATGGGAAGTTATGAACAGTGGCCTCGTAAACGGTTATAAAGACGCAAGCGGTAATCTTACCGGATACTATGGTCCCGGCGACAACGTTACAGTTGCCGAAACTCTGAAGATCGCTCTCGAAAACGCAGGTGTTGGTGAAGGGAACGACTCTACTTCCAAAACAGGTATTCAGGATCACTGGAGCAACAATTACTTCGGAATGGCTGAAAATATGGGAATGACATTCGGAGAAAACGATTACCAGGATCCTAACCAGTACGCTACAAGAGGTGAAGTATTGCAGGCGGGATTCGAAGCACTTGGTGTAGATATACCTGATTACTCAAGTACGGACTTCGGAGATGTTTCCGGGAATCACGAATATGCCGATGCTATCCAGTACGCCAAAGAACTTGAAATCGTTAGCGGTGATGACGGAACAGGCAACTTCAGGCCTGATGATTCAATCAACAGAGCTGAAGTTGCGAAAGTATTCGATAACATGCTGGATCTTATAGACAGCGGAGAACTTTAAGTCATTCAAAAATAAGAGCGAAAAAGCCCTCCATTCCGGAGGGCTTTTTCATATCACGCTAACCAAGAAATTCTCTTGCATTATGAGGTTTCTCGTGTATCCTCTAAAAGCTTTAACTCACAACGAAATGGCAAAACATCCCGTACCACATCAAAAATTATGTAAAGGCAGGAGCACCAGAAGATATAAATCTTTCGCAAACAGAACCCGTAAGAAGCTTTCGGACAAGACGCAGGTAGTAACAGACTGTCCATCATGCGGAGATAAGGTTCTTTCACATCACCTATGTGAATCATGCGGCAAATACCGAGGTGTCCAGGTTATAAACAAAGAGAAGGAGTCCGAAAAAATCACGACAATCAAGGCCTAACAGTACCTAAAAATTGACATCTCATGGCAAGCCACAGGCATTTAGCCCGAATTATAGTTGTACAAACCATATTTGCAATAGAATCACGGGAGAATGACCCGCAGGAAACCCTCGAATATTTATTGGAGGAATTTGGCAATAAAGTGGAAGATAAAGATTTCCCAAGAAAACTTTTGAAAGGAATACTCGATAACAGAAAGGAGATAGGAGAATCTATAGTGGAAACAGCTCCCGAGTGGCCGCTTGACAGGATATCAAGAATTGACAGAGCTATTCTCCAACTTGGGATTTATGAATTAAAATACGAAGACGAAATCCCGCCCCTCGTAACCATAAACGAAGCCGTAGAATTGGCAAAAGAGATGGGGAACGACAACTCACACAAATTCGTAAACGGAGTATTAAGCACCCTAATGCATAAATATGAAAAATCTTAAACAAAAATACAAAGACCTCGAGAAATTGATAGGCACGAAATTCAAAGACCTAAGTCTTCTTGATGCAGCTTTTGTCCACAAATCTTATGTAAACGAGTCTAAAGATAAAGAAGCACACAACGAAAGGCTTGAATTTCTCGGCGATGCCGTTCTGGAATTGGTTGTAACGGAATATCTCTACAAAAATTACGGGAACCCGGAAGGAGACCTAACGAACTGGCGCTCGGCACTTGTAAGAGGCGCCAATCTCGCAGAAATTGCCAAAGAGCTTAAACTAAATAAGTATCTCTATCTGAGTCGAGGAGAAGAAAAATCGGGCGGCCGACAAAAAGGCTACATCCTTGCAAACACGGTAGAAGCATTGATCGGAGCAATTTTTCTCGATCAAGGATATAAAAAATGCCACACTTTCATTAACAAATTTATAATCTCATACCTGGGAGAAATCCTCGAAAAAGGATTGCACGTTGACCCCAAGTCAAAGTTTCAGGAAATAGCACAAGCCAAATTTAACCTGACTCCGAATTACGAATTAATAGAAGAATCCGGCCCGGATCACGATAAGAAATTCCTGATGGCGGCATACATCGGCGACAAAAAATACGGAGAAGGCAGCGGCACCAGCAAACAACAGGCCGAACAAAATGCGGCAACGGATGCTTTGGAACAGAGAGGATGGATCAAGTAGACCAAAAAACAAGATACCAAAAAAGGAATCCCAGTATAACTCCATCAAGAAACACACTGAAAAGCAGAAGTCCGAGAGTAACCTCGCGCTCTTTTCCTAAAATCTTTACTTTTACCTTCCCTCCATTATCTCGGAATGTAATGAAATAAAGCAAAAAACCCAGAACGACCAAGAAAAAAAGCAGGTATTTAGTCATAATATTTTTCGATATATTTTTTCATCAGAGCCTCGGCCTTGGCTGCAGCTTCCTTGTTGCCAATCCCAACCTTAAGCTTCTTCTGCAACTTGTCAAAAGTATCGGCACCCTCCAGTACAGCCGCCTCAATATCGGAATCTGTTATCCGAGTATGGGGATCAATCATAATAGACCCGCTAACAACGATCCGATCATACTGCTCACTGCGCCTGAAATACTCATTTAAAGCCTTTCTGAGAGCCTTATCGCCCAGAACCGAGCAATGAACCTTTCGAGGTGGCAGCCCTCCAAGGCGATCAAGAATATCCTGAGGTTTGAGAGCGAGCGCACCTTCGACCTTCATGCCGCCGTTTTCGGTGGCCATAACGGACAACATGGAAGTACTCGCAATAGCCGAAGCACATCCGAAAGTCTGCCACTTGCAGTCAACAATCCGATCATTCTCAACCTTAATCCACATCTTCATCATATCCCCGCATGCCGGACTTCCTACGACAGAAGCACCGTTGTACTTGGACTCATCGAATAGAGCCGCATCTTCAACCAGATTTTCAGGGTGAAAGAAGTGTTTTTTAACCTGTTGTGAGTATGCCCAGGATTGGGAATTCCGCCCCTCGACATCGCCGTCGGTTTTTACAACTTTTATAGTCATACGTGAAGTTTGCATTGGCCCTGCTGAATCTTTTTCGCTTCGAGATTCAGTGGTGAAATTCTCCTTAAAATCTCCGTGATTTTCGGCATTATTTTCAAAACAAAATCAATATCTTCGGAAGTAGTGGAGTGTCCCAGGGTGAATCGAATACTGCCGTGAGCAGCCTCATAAGGAAGTCCTAGAGCCGTAATCACATGAGAAGGATCAAGGCTTGCGGAAGTGCACGCCGAACCTGTTGAAGCATAAACTCCAAGCTCATTCAGAAACAGAATGACAGCCTCTCCCTCAATATCCAGAACGGTCATATTTACATTATTCGGCAGCCTGTTCTGGGCATCGCCGTTCAAGAAACACTTCGGGATACCGTTTTCGAGCCCGTGAATCAGTTTATCCCGCAGTTTTTCGAGCCTTTTTGACTCTTTTTCTCGGTTCTTTTGTGCCAAAGTCAAAGCTTTCGCAAAACCGACAATCCCCGGGACATTATGAGTTCCGCTTCGCAGACCTCTTTCTTGTCCGCCACCCCAGGTAATAGGTTTGATTTTCACTCCGGAACGAATATATAAACATCCAACGCCTTTAGGGCCATAAATTTTACTGCCGTTCAAAGTCATAAGATCAACCCCGAGATTTTTCACATTCAAATCAAGGTAGCAGCCCGCTTGACAAGCATCGGTATGAAAAAGGACGCCCTTATCGCGGCAAACCTTCGATAAATCCGCAATAGGCTGAACGGTTCCGATCTCATTATTCGAGTACATTATGGAAACAAGAATTGTATCCTTTCGAATAGCTTTTTTTAAAACTTGAGCCTCTACAAGTCCATCCTTATTAACAGGTAAGACAGTTACCTCGAAACCCTCGTTTTCGAGCTCCAAAACAGGGTCCAAAACAGCATGATGTTCTATCGCGGAAGTTATAATATGACCCTTCCCGTAGGCCCGCGCAACACCCAAAACAGCGAGGTTGTCAGACTCGGTCCCGCTACCGCAGAAGATTATCTCCCGAGGATTACAGTCAAGAATTTTGGCAACGTCTCCTCGCGACTCTTCAAGAGCATCCTGAGCTTGCAGCCCAACTTCATAAAAAGCCGAAGGATTTCCGAACTTCTCGCAAAAATAAGGATCCATAGCAGTCTTTACAGCAGGATTCATAGGTGTAGTTGCCGCATGATCCAAGTAGATATTTTGCTTTTTGTGAGCCCTTAAAAGCTTGCTTGTCTCTGTAGAAACGGTTGACATATACAGGAAAGTATTGTGTTTAAAATAAGATATGGAAAGTATAGCAAATAATATTTCGCAACAAAAGAAAAGTGTCTTAGTATGGCTTTTGTAAGCGGTTTGCATTAAACTCCGTACACTATCCTTTAATATAAAAATTGGGATATAGGGAAAAAATAGTTGCTGTGTAGGTGTCGCGTTTTTTGCTAGAAATTCTCTAGCATGTAATCAATCATTTTCTTCCTGCGTTGCTTAGAAATGCCACGATGAATGAGAACTTTTTGTTTGATGTGAGAAAAGAGTCCGTCGCAATGATTCGT
>Ga0180007_10002204_pt1 | contig 23791 bp, 31 predicted proteins | sample MM_PC_MetaG_FD_121122 | JGI IMG/M metagenome (GOLD analysis project Ga0180007, IMG submission 121122) | Groundwater microbial communities from the Aspo Hard Rock Laboratory (HRL) deep subsurface site, Sweden - MM_PC_MetaG | ecosystem: Environmental > Aquatic > Deep subsurface > Groundwater... | reverse complement strand
GTATGAAAATCCTTAAACCCACCAAAAGTGTCCGATAGGAGATTTCTGGTGGGTTCTGCAAACTACCTTTTCACTGGCAGTAATCATATTTTGGGTCAGCAACTTCACCTTTAAAAAATGGCTCTCATCTCATTATTTAAACAAAAAGAACGCAGATTACCGCGCTCCTCGTTCGGACATTGACCCCGAAAACTTTCTTGGTGACAATGTTTAATATGCGTCGTATTGTCGCATTGTGATTTGTGATTCAACCTGTTTCACGGATTCTATAACAACAGAGACAACAATTAGAAGCGATGTGCCTCCAATGGCAAGCAATCTTGAACCACCTGCTCCCTGAGCTAACAAAGGAAGAACTGCTATCGAGCCCAAAAAAGTAGCGCCAAAAAGATTGATACGATTAATAACTGCATTCAGATAGTCGGCTGTTGGTTTGCCTGGACGAATTCCCGGGACAAAACCACCTTGCTTCTGTAAATTCTCGGCTATTCTATCCGGATGAAAAACGATTGCAGTGTAAAAGAATGTGAAGCCAAATACCAAAACGAAATAAAGTACTGCATAAACCACCTGATTTTGCAGAGTCGTTACCACCCAAGTTGCCACGCTCGCAACCCATGCTGTTTGCGCACCCATGAAGAATTGAGCGATCATGGACGGCATAATTAGAAGAGAAATGGCGAAGATGATTGGGATAACTCCGGCCATGTTAACTCGCAAAGGTAGATTTGAAGCTACGCCACCTGATAAAACACCCGCTCCTCTCATCTGTCTCGCATATTGAACCGGAATATTACGCTGCGCTTCAGTTACATAAACAACACCAACTATTGTTACTAGAGCTATCAAAGCGTAAATAATCCACGTCACTATTTGCGACTGATCAAAGGTTACAAAAAGCTGCTGAGCTTGCTGCGGGAATCCGGCCAAAATACCGGCAAAAATCATGAGTGAAATTCCGTTTCCGATCTTTTTCTCAGAGATCAGCTCACCCAACCACATTAGAAAAATGGTTCCGGCAGTCACGGTAGCTATCAAGGTTACCAGATATAAAGCATCCATTTGCGGCATGATTTGAAACTGCGATTGTCGAAAAATGGCCAATAGACCAAAACCCTGCATAAAAGCCAATGGAACTGTTAACAGACGTGTCCATTGATTTATCCTCTTTTGTCCTGATTCCCCTTCCTTTTGAATAGCCTCTAAGCTTGGCACTATCATTGTCAAAAGCTGGAAAATAATGGCTGATGTGATGTAGGGCGCAACACCTAGGGCAACCACTGAAAAATTACTAATGGTTCCACCGGAAAAAATATTTAATAGACCCAATATTTGATTGGCCTGAAAAAAGTTGCTCAATGCCTCCAGATCTACTCCGGGCAAAGGAATATGCGCGGTAACTCTGAATAAAACCATTACACCCGCCACAAACAGAAGAGCGTTTCTAATCTCTTTTATACGCAGTGCTGCCTGGAGTTTTCCTAACATATTTTTCAAGTTACTGGTCCTGTGTCACGGATCTTTATTTTTTAGATTTTAAATTATTCGCCTTATTCTTTTTTTGTTCGTTTGCTTTCTTATCGGCTGCGAATGTCCCTCCGGCTTTTTCAACCGCCTCCTTAACTGAAGCTGAAACTTTTATACCAACGAAATTTAACTTTTTATCAACCTCTCCTCCTCCAACCACTTTAGCAATTATCGCGCGCTTGGAAATAAGTCCATTTTTCTTTAAGCCAGCGATGTCTATCTGCTCACCTTGTTTAAAAGCCTCCATTACTTTTCCAATACGAACTGCTGCGACTTCTGGAAAGTTACTGGTAAAACCACGTTGCTTAGGAAACCCTAAAACCATATGCTTTAAACCCTTTTCCTTCAAGCCCTTTTTGCCGCCTGTTCTGGATTTTTGTCCTTTGGTCCCTCGTCCGGATGTTTTTGCGCGCCCTGAACCATAACCACGACCGATTCGTCGAGATTTCTTTTTTGATCCTTTTGCTGGTTTTAGTGTATGGAGAGAGAGCGACATATTATTTTTTTTATTTAGTACTTATCTTATTTCTGCACTTCCTTAACCAACGACTTGTTCATATTTTCTATTTGATCCTTGATTTCCACTTTTGGCTTCCTAAGCATTTCCAACGCTTTAAATGTGGCTTTCACATTATTAAGTTTGCTGTGTGATCCCAGAATCTTAGCTGTAACATTTTGAACTCCGGCTAATTCCAACACGACACGAACCGCACCACCGGCCTTTATACCGGTACCTTTGGGAGCCGGTTTTATCAAAACCGTGGATGCACCAAACTTTGCCAACACCTGATGGGGAATTGTCTCATTAACCAACGGCACAGTAATCAATGACTTACGAGCCTGTGATGTAGCCTTGCCAATTGCGCCGGCAACATCCACACCCTTTGCAAGTCCAAATCCTACACGCCCCTTACGATTACCAAGTACTGCCAAAGAACGAAAACGCATTCTTTTTCCTCCCTTGGTAACACGCGTGACTCTGGCGATTTCAATGTTCTTTTCTTCATAATCAGATTCAACATTCATTCCAGAGGGTTTACGTCGTCCTCTAAAACCGCCACCACGGGTACTGCTGCTGCGTTTATTGAAACTGCCAGGCTTTTTCGCGAAAGAAAGCACGCCCTCGTTTGCAGCTTTAACAGGCTCAGATATTTTTTCCTGAGTAGTATCCGACACGGCCACGGGCACTGTTACTGCCGGTTCGGCCACAGGCACTGTTACTGCCGGTGTTGTTTCATTTGTATTTTCAGCTTGTTCGTTCATATAAGATTAGCGTTAAAACTTGAGACCGGCTTGACGAGCATTATCGGCCAGGACTTTAATTCTTCCATGATATTTTCTATCACGTCGATCAAACACAACACTCTCTATACCCTTAGCTTTCGCTCTGTCTGCGACAAGCGTGCCAACCATTGCGGCGACTTCACTTTTCTTTTTTCCAGATAAATCCTTTTTTTCCAAATCCATATCAGACGCGGCTGCTAGGGTTCTTCCCGATGTATCATCAATAATTTGCGCATAGATATGAAGCAACGTGCGTTTAACGGTCAAACGCGGTCTTTCGGAAGTACCGCAAATCTTAGCGCGTGTTCGCACTACTCTACGTTTGCTTTTTTGATTTTTTGCTTTCTCTTTATTCATAAATTTCAATTAACCACTATGTGGATTTTGTCGCAGCTTTACCAGCCTTTCGGATCACCACCTCATCAGTATATCTGATTCCCTTCCCTTTGTATGGTTCTGGTGGACGCGTGCGACGAATCTGGGCAGCCATCTCCCCGACCAATTGTTTATCAATACCAGAGATTGTAAGCACCTGTTTTTCTACTTTAGCCTCAATACCTTCCGGAAGCGTAAACTTAACAGGATGCGAAAAACCCACTTCCATATTTACTTCATTACCAGACACAGACACGCGAAAACCCACGCCAATAAATTCCAGAGATTTCTCAAATGGCTTTTGAACTCCTTGAACTGCATTATCTATAAGCTGTCGTGTTAAACCCCACAATGCTCTTTGTTCCTTGTCTTCTTCATTCATCACTTCTACCAATAAGGCTTTAGGCTCACTCTGTTGGACAATCTTAATCTTAGGATGAATTGGAACGATTAAAGTTCCTTTTGATCCCTTTATTTGCACAGACGCTTCTCCAACCGTCGCTTCTACGCCGTTTGAAATTATAATCGGTTTTTTTCCAATTCTTGACATATATTTAGTAGATTTCGCACAGAATCTCTCCGCCCAGTTTGCGTTTTCTGGCTTCTTTATTGGTCATAACGCCCTGTGACGTTGAAAGAATTACAATGCCCATATCAGACAAAACAACTGGAAGTTCTTTTGATCCAACATACACTCTGCGACCTGGTTTTGAGATACGTTTTATTGAACGAATCGCGGGTTCATTATTATCATATTTCAGCTCAACCGTAATGACTTTCTTCCAACCCTCAGTCTCTTCGGTGACTTGACCGACATAGCCCTCTTTCTGCAAAATTTTTGCAATCGTAAACTTCATCCGTGAGGACGGAGATGTGATTGAATCTTTATTCACTGTCTGCGCATTACGTAGACGTGTTAGGAAATCGCTTATTGGATCAGTATGCATATTTATCTTTTGTCGTTCAATTTCAGGATTACCAACTGGATTTTGTTACTCCCGGCAACTCCCCGCGGTTGGCTAATTCTCTGAAGCATATGCGGCACAAGCCAAAATCGCGCATAAAGCCATGCCGTCTTCCACAACGCCAACAGCGTCGCACTATTCTTGTGGAAAATTTTGGCTTTTTATTTGACTTTGCAGTTTGTGCTTTTGTGGCCATAAGTATGAGAATTAGGAATCCTTCTTAAAAGGAAAGCCGAGGGATTTGAGAAGAATTAAGCCTTTTTCGCGACTCTTGGTTGAGGTTGCTATCGTAACTTCCAGGCCATGTACCTTTTCAATTTCATCAGGGCTAATTTCTGGAAATGGCAAAAACTCACGAAAACCAATCGAGATGTTCCCTTGACCATCTACTGATTTAACAGAGATGCCACGAAAGTCGCGCACTCGAGGTAAAGTGACGTTGATTAGTTTGTCTAGAAAATCCCACATCCTTTTACCTCGAAGCGTAACACGCACACCAACATCCATGCCCTCTCGGGTCTTGAATCCGGCTACTGATTTCTTAGCTTGTGTTTTTATAGCTTTTTGTCCGGTTATACGCGTTAAGGTGTCTCCAACTATATCAAAGAATTTTGCGTCTTTGTTGGATGCCGGGATACCTACTGATAAAGAAATCAAAGATACCGTTGGTACTGCCAACTTATTCTTAATACCCAGCTCTTTTTGGAGGCTTGGTACAATATCAGTTTTATAGAATTCTTTTAGTATCATATCTGAATGTTATAGTTGCTTACCTTTTTATACTTTTTCTTTTGACTCTTTCTTTTCTGCGTCAATTTTAGGTTTGACAGTTTGAGACTTTTTAGTTGTTCCCTTGTGTCTGTCTGCTTTTCCGCTTTCTGAAATTGGTAAAACATTTGAAGCGTGTATAGGCATTGAGAACTCAATGATTTGCCCTTTCTCCCCCTGTCTACGTGTTCGCAAATGACGCTTTGAAATATTCACACCCTCAACAACAACACGATTAAGCACAGGGAATGTCTGTAATATTTTTCCTGTCTTTCCTTTATTTTTTCCTGCGACAACTTTTACAATGTCACCGGTTTTTAGTCGAAATTTATTCATACTTTTATAGCACTTCTGGTGCAAGAGATATGATCTTAGCGAATCCCTTGAGTCTTAATTCGCGAGCAACCGGTCCGAAAATGCGTGTCCCTTTTGGAACCTTTGTTTTTCTATCAACGATCACTGCAGCATTATCATCAAAGCGAATATATGTACCATCTGGTCTTCGTGTTTCTTTTCGCAAACGAACCAATACCGCATGAACAACATCTGACTTTTTGACCGAACCTCGAGGAGCAGCTTCTTTTACTACACAGGTAATGACATCCCCCAAACGAGCTGTACGCTTCTTATAGCCTCCAAGCACACGAATACACTGAAGCTTTTTTGCGCCAGTATTATCCGCCACTTTTATCATTGATTGGGTTTGAATCATACGTTTTGGTTATCTATACTCGTACTAAATACTTTTAATTGTACGGATATATCGCCAGCACTTTTCTTTTGAAAGTGGGCGTGTCTCCTCTATTTCAACCATGTCACCAAGCTTAGCCTTACCAGCCTCATCGTGTACTTTATACTTCTTGGAAGTGATGGAATACTTACCGTATTTAGGATGAGCCACACTTCTATCAACTCTAACAACAACCGTTTTCATCATTTTCGTTGAAACAACAACACCCTCCAGCTTACGGCGGTTCTTTGTTTTAGATTCAATCTTTTGGTTTTCTGTTAAATTAGTGGTCATACTTTTAAGCTTGCTTTTCAACTGTTATTCGCTTCTGATCTTCTCCTACTGCTTTTTGACTTAACGTAGTAAGGACCCTAGCTAAATCTTTCTTTGCATGCCGGAGATTCCTAACCTTAGCATGTTGTCGTGTTGCAACCTTAAATCTAAGATCACGAATCTCTGTACGCAAATCAGAAGCTATACGATTTAGTTCGCTTTCTGTCTTTTGGATTAAATCTTTTGAATTCAACATAAATTATTCCTTTGAGATTACTCTAGAACGACATGGTAATTTGTAGCGAGCTAAGTTAAGAGCTTCAATGGCTTGTTCCGGTGTAACACCATCCATTTCAAACATAACCGTTCCTGGTTTAACCACTGAGACATAATGATCTACTGCTCCTTTTCCTGATCCCATTGGCACCTCGCTACCCTTTTTGGTAACCGGTCTATCTGGAAAAATCCGTATCCAGATCTTACCTCCACGTCTGGTATGACGTGTAAGAACACGACGAGCGGCCTCAATCTGACGTGAAGAAACCCAAGATGATGTCAAGGCTTTTAATCCATGTTGGCCAAAAGCAAGCTCAATTTTATCACTAGCCATACGCTTATTACGCGCACGACCTTTATGCCATTTTCTATGCTTTACCTTTTTTGGAATTAACATAATTGATAAATCTAAAGCCTTTTAGTCTCTTGGATGTCTGTTGTTTCTGTTTCTTGATGGTGTTGTGGGTTGATACTGTGCCAGTCTATCTTGTTCAAAAACATCTCCACGATAAATCCATACTTTAACACCTACAGCACCAGCTGTTGTTCTTGCAGTATCAATCGCGTAATCAATGTCAGCTCGCAAATTTGTAAGAGGAATCTTTCCCCAATGCACAAACTCAGTACGAGCAATCTCTGACCCACCCAATCGACCTGAAATCATTATCTTTGCTCCCAAGGCACCGGCCTTCTTAACGCGTTCTAAGGTTGATTTTAGGACTCTACGAAATGGCATTCGTCTCTCGATATCAACCACAACCTGTCTGGCAATAATTGTTGATTCAAGAGAGGCCTTTGAAACCTCGATAACATTTAGTTGGAACTGAACTTTTTTTCCCGGAAAGAACTCCTTCAAAACCTTCTTCTTTAGTTCTTCAATACCGGCGCCTGAACGGCCGATTACCAAACCGGGCTTTCCGGTTGCAATTGTAACCGACAATGAACCACGCGAACGTTCTATACTTACCCTGCTAACTTGAGCCTCTTTTAATTCCTCTTTCAAATATTCACGAAGAATAATGTCCTGCTTCAACATATCGCGATAAACTTTATCGCGCGCAAACCAACGTGACGGCCAGGTAGTAGTCGTATTAAGACGGTAAGAGTTTGGATGAACTTTATGACCCATAGGATTAGGCTTCTGGCTTTAGCTTTTTCTCACTTGGCTTCTCAGTATCGACCTTTGGCGCTGTTATTCCTTTTTCGCTTTTTGTCTTTAACTTCTCTGCTGCTTCTTTTTGTGCGAGCACAATATTTATGTGCGTTGTTCTCTTGCGAATTGGAGCAGCACGGCCAAAAGCGCGAGGACGCCAACGTTTAAGCGTCATCCCACCATCAGCTGTAATGCTCTTAACAACCAAATCTGATGAATCAAGTTTAAAATTATGTTCTGCATTAGCCATCGCAGACTTTAAAAGCTTCAGTACAGGTAAAGCCGCTTCTTTCTGTAAAAAACTTAAACGTAATACAGCCTCCTTTACCGGAAGACCGCGGACAAGATCAACAACCAAGCGAACCTTGCGGGGCGCCATATGTAATCGACGAAGTGATGCTTTAACTTCCATATAATATATCAGTTACTTTTTGCCTTGCTTTCTAATTCCTTCTGAATTTTTCCACCATGACGTGTGAACTTTCTTGTTGGTGAAAATTCTCCCAATTTATGACCGACCATATTCTCAACTATTACTACCGGAACATGAACGCGCCCGTTATGCACTCCAAATACGAAACCCACCATTTCAGGAGTTATGGTCGAAGATCGTGACCATGTTTTTATCACTGTTTTATCACCCTGCCTTAACTTAGCCACCTTTTCAAGGAGCCTAGGATCAATAAATGGACCTTTTTTTAAACTTCTAGACATATTATTTCTTCTTTCTCTTCTTAGTACGCTGTAAAATCAACTTTTCTGAAATTTTATTCTTTCTACGTGTCTTTACGCCCAATGCGTGCTTACCCCAAGGGGTCTTAGGATATTTCAAACCAATTGGGTGCTTACCTTCACCACCACCGTGCGGGTGATCAACCGGATTCATAGCTTTTCCTCGTACAGTCGGTTTTATACCGCGATTACGCATACGGCCCGCCTTACCCCAACGTACCAACCGCCAGTCAGGATTTGAAACACTCCCGATGGTAGCCATACAATTATGGGAAACCTGACGAATTTCACCTGATGACAGCTTCAGAGTTGCATACGCTCCCTCAACAGCCATAAGCTGAATCGATGATCCTGCCCCATGTGCAAGTTGTCCGCCCTTTCCTGGCTGCAACTCAACATCATGCACAGTGACTCCTAATGGCATCTTTTCTAACGGCAGACGATTTCCAGTATTTATTTCAGCTGCGTTTCGCGATGATACCACAATATCCCCAACTTTCAAGCCCTGAGGTGTAAGTAAATAACGCTTTTCACCATCTTTATAAACCAACAAAGATACCCGCGCGCCACGATTAGGGTCGTACTCAATCGATTTTACTGTGGCCGGTATATCAAATTTATCACGCAAAAAATCCACGATACGAATATATTGCTTACTTCCGCCGCCCTTATGGCGCACTGTAATTTTACCCTTTGTTCTTCCGGAAAATTGCTTACGAGATTTTATCAAACTCTTTTCTGGTTCTGTACGAGTAATATCCGAAAAATCCTGAACTGATGAGTTCCGGCGTCCTTTGGTGACTGGTCGGTATTTCTTGATCGGCATATTGTCGCTTTGCGTAATGACTAATGACGAATTACTAAATGACTAATGTTGGTTGTTAATTTTCTAATCCCTTCCTACATTCGTCATTCGGATTTCGTCATTCGTAATTCAATTTCATACTTATACTCCTTCGTATAAATCTATCTTTTGACCTTTCTTAAGTGTAACTAGTGCCTTCTTCCATTTTGCTCGCTGACCGTGAGTACGTCCAAACCTAACTACCTTTCCAATCCCACGAACTGTTCGCACTTGATCCACGTCAACTTTGTACAACGACTCAACAGCTTTTTGAATCTCAATTTTGTTAACTGTAATTGGTACATCAAATACGTACGTTCCTTTTGAAGCCAGCTCAGCCGCTTTCTCACTAACATGAGGCGTTAAAAGTATGCGATAGGCCTGACCCGAAGGGCCATTAACTGCAACCTTGGGCTTTTCTAAAACCTTTGTTTTTTCGGTCAAACCCTTTTTCGCCAACTTTTCTATTTCAGCCTTTTTGATATCAGCTACTTTATCAATTTCCTTTTTAGAACCAAATTCATCTTCTGCAGCTTTAGGTAAAGCCGCTTTCTTTTGTCTCAATCTATCAAAAATACCCATATAATTAACTTTTTGCTTTTTGATGCATGGATTCAAACTCTGTCACGGCATCTTTCTGAAACAGAATTGTTGGGAAACTAACCACATCAACCAGATTTAATGTATTCACAGTAACCAATCTAACGTTGGGTATATTTCGAACCATACGCAACAAAGAAGGATTGGATTTTGGAATAACAAACAATATTCGACGACCAACCGGTAACTTTTTAAGCATTTCTGCCACAAACTTAGTCTTCACTTCCTTGAAATCAGGTCTTTCCAAGACTAACATTTTTTCGTCTGTTACTTTATCCGACAAAGCCATAAACATAGCCTGTTTCTTTGCTTTGCGATTTATCTTAACAGAAAAATTCTTTTCTTTACGTGGTCCGTGAGTTATTCCGCCGCCTACCCAAATTGGGGAACGAATAGATCCATGACGAGCACGTCCAGTTCCTTTTTGTTTCCATGGCTTTTTACCACCTCCACGAACCTCTCCGCGAGTCTTGGTATGTCCTGATGTTGTACGTGCATTTGCCTGCTGCGCGATAACCGCCTCGTGAACTAAAGCTGGCTTGATTTCTACACCAAAAATCTCGGCTTTTAATTCAAGCTCTCCGGTATTTTCTCCTTCTTGGTTGTAGATTTTTGCTTTAGGCATATTTCTTTATGCTGTTCTTAGTTCAACAATGGAATTTCTCGCTCCTGGTAACGCTCCTTTAATAGCGATAACACCATCATTAACCTCAATTACTTCAAGATTTTTTACTGTCACCTGATCGCCACCCATGCGTCCGGCCATACGCCGTCCTGGGAATACACGCTGTGCACCCGTACAACCAATCGATCCGGGCATGCGAAGCTGATCCTTGTGTCCGTGTGAAGCCGGAGAACCATGAAAACCATGTCTCTTAACAACGCCTTGAAAACCCTTTCCTTTTGATGTTCCTGTTACATGAATTACATCCCCGACTTCGAAGCTGGAGGCTTCGAATGTATCACCGCGCTTAAAAGCTGAAATATCATCAACTCTAAATTCGCGCAGCTCTCTCAACTTGTCCAAATCTTTAAGATGACCGGCTATTGGTTTTGCTAGCTTCTTACAGGTTAAATATCCAATCTGGACTGCTTTATACCCGTCTTTCTTTTCATCCTTGATCTGAGTCACTACGCATGGTCCAGCCTTTACAAGGGTAACCGGAACAACCGTCCCATCTGGACGAAATACCTGTGACATCTCAAGTTTTTTACCGAGAATGAATTTCATAAGAGTAACATTGTGGCTTCTAAGAACCTCCTGCTAGAAGGCCTACGAAAGTACGAATCTTATACGAAAATACAAATTACGATTTATAAACAGATATTAGTATATTGGTTTAAGATTGGTAATTTTGTAGACCTTATAACGTAAAAGCCAGAAGTACAGCTATGAGACGAATCTCACAACCACACTTCTGGCCTCTCTGCGATCAAAGGCAGTTATAATTTTTCTATACGCTGCAGTCCTAGTTCTCTACAGGGAGGTTATGCCATCACAGAGCTTCGCGGGCTTCTGTTATCCCGATTATTATCGGGAAGCAACTTACTCCTTGGGAACTATTCCCACAGGGGAACAACTATAAATGACGAATTACTGAATGACTAATGTCGAATGTTGGTTGTTTTTTAATCCCTTCATTCATTCGTTATTCGGACTTCGTCATTCGGATTATATTTTCGTTTTACATTTTTATCTCCACGTCCACACCCGCTGGCAAATTCAAACTGGTTAGTGCTTCGATAGTCTTCGCGTTTGGATCCAAAATATCAACCAATCTTTTATGAATCCTCATTTCAAACTGTTCGCGTGCATCTTTGTGAACAAATGTTGATCGATTAACCGTCCACTTTTTCTTTTCCGTTGGAAGCGGTACAGGACCGACCACTTTTACACCAGTACGCTCAGCCGTATCAATAATCGTACGAGTGGACTGATCTATTATCTTGTGATCATACGCGCGAATCTTAATTCGCACGCGTGAAACGGCTGCTTCTTTATTTGCTGCCTTTTTCTTTGCTTCAGCCATGGTCGGTCAAGTTACTTATTTTTATTTAATGATCTTGGTTACAACACCGGCGCCTACGGTTCTTCCACCTTCGCGAATAGCGAAACGCATTTTTTCTTCAATAGCGACCGGAGTAATAAGGGTAACGGTTACATTAACGGTATCGCCCGGGTTAACCATAGCAACGCCTTCTGCAAGTTTGACCTCACCTGTTACGTCAGTTGTACGGATGTAAAACTGTGGTTTATAACCTGACACAAACGGCTTGTGACGACCTCCCTCTTCCTTAGTCAAGGCATAAACCTCTGCTTCAACCTCAGTATGAGGAGTGATTGATCCTGGCTTAGCCAAAACCATACCTCGCTCAACATCTTCCTTTTTAATACCACGAAGCAAAATGCCCGCATTATCGCCTGCTCGTCCCTCATCAAGCTGTTTATTGAACATCTCAATTCCTGTAACCACGGTTTTACGAGTATCCCTGATACCTACAATTTCAACTTCTTCGTTAATTTTGACCAATCCGCGTTCAATACGACCAGTCACAACAGTCCCACGACCTTCAATTGAGAAAACGTCTTCGATTGGCATTAGTAATGGTTTGTCTGTTTCACGCACTGGATCTGGGATGAACTCATCCAAGGCAGCTACCAAATCTACAATTGGCTTAGTTGCCGCTTCATCTGTTGGATTTTCAAGTGCTCTCAAGGCTGATCCACGAATAACAGGAACGTGTTCACCATCAAATTCATATTTATCCAAAAGATCACGGACTTCTTGCTCAACAAGATCAACGAGTTCCGGATCATCCACCATGTCTACCTTGTTAAGAAAAACGATCATAGCTGGCACACCTACCTGACGAGCGAGCAAGATGTGCTCACGGGTCTGAGGCATAGGACCATCAGTTGCGGATACAACCAAAATTGCACCGTCCATCTGAGCGGCGCCTGTGATCATGTTTTTAATATAGTCAGCGTGACCAGGACAGTCCACGTGAGCGTAGTGTCGTTTTTCTGACTCGTACTCACAGTGAGCGGTGGCAATGGTAATACCACGCGACTTTGATTCAGGAGCCTTATCAAGAGCATCAACGCCCTTATCCTGAGCTTTCATGCCACGTGCAATCAAAACCTTAAGTATTGCTGCTGTTAGAGTTGTTTTACCGTGGTCTACGTGACCAATAGTCCCGACGTTAACGTGAGGCTTTGATCGATCAAATACTTCTGCCATATGTGTATATTAGAATAAAAATTTATTTCCTTAAATTAAAGGCTTTTTTTAGCGGTGGGAGTATACCAAAGGCTTTAAAAAGGCGCAAGACCTCAATTATTTGCTTAATTGAGGCTTATTTTTACTAAAATCCAAACCATTTGCCGTTATTTATCCTCCAAAGGCTCCAAATAAAAACCTTCTTCCATTGGACTATCAGACAAATCACTCAAGCTTGGGCTTGACTCCTGAACAAAATCCGGGACTCGAGGCAACGGAGTTGGCTCTTGAACCAATGACTTTTCCAGTTCAATCAAAGGATCGGCTGACCTTGCAAATTCATATGGGGTCTCGTTAAATTCATCCTCCATTCCAATATCCTCCGGTTCATCCATTTCATAATCCCAATCCTCAAGCTCCATAGACTCAACTCCTGACATTGACTCAAATTGATCAAGAGACAAAATGACCATTGGCTCACGACCCTCATCGTCTGTGATAATAACCGGCAGCCCATTTCTTCTAGCTGTTCTTAAAACATGTTTCAATGACATATATTTCATGGATCACGTAGCACGTATCACATATCATGGGTTTAATATTGAAAATTTGCTATGTGTTACGTGTTATGTGCTATGTGAATAGTAATCTAACAGCAAAGGTGTAGAGTTGACAAGGAGTACTTCTTACAAGAATGCTGGCCATCTAAAACCGCCCCATTCTAAACGAGGCGGTTTTTATATTTCAAATTTCCTTGACACCAACCTAAACACGCGCCCAGAAAAAATGTCCGATAGGACCATTTTTCTGGGTTTTAACTTTTTTCTTATTTTTCTAATTTATAAAATTTCACAAAAATCCTCATAAATACTCGCTTTCTCTCACTAATTTACAAACCAGGATTTTTTGCCGATAGGACCGTTTTTCTGGGTTTTGGAAATATGAATTTGATAGGAAACGTAAATTTGAAATGTGAATTCGTTATTTCTCATACCAAAAGAGCGACCATTGCGGCCGCTCCTCTTTCTTTGTTCGAATATGGATCCCCGCCTTCGCGAGGATGACAGGACGGATATGGATCCCGGATCAAGTCTGGGATGACAGGCCTTTTATTTCTTTCCTCGTTCCTCAACAATCGCAGCTGCAACGCTCTGAGGAGTTTCCGCGTAATGTGAAAATTCCATGTTATATGATGCGCGACCCTGTGTATTTGAACGCAGGGTGGTTGCATAACCAAACATTTCAGATAATGGCACGGTTGCGTTGATTACTTTTATCCCTGCACGTTCTGTCATATCTTGAACCTGCCCACGCTTGGAGCTTAAATCGCCTATGACATCTCCCATATATTCTTCCGGAGTTACAACCTCCACTTTCATGATTGGCTCGAGCAAAACAACTCCACCTCTTTTGGCTGCTTGCTGAAAAGCCATTGAGGCGGCAATCTTAAACGCCGCTTCAGAAGAGTCTACCTCGTGGAACGAGCCATCGTAAACAGTAACCTTAACATCTATAAATGTGTATCCGGCCAAAACACCACGAGACATTGCATCTTGAACTCCTTTATTAATTGGTTGGATGTATTCTCTTGGAATCACTCCTCCTTTTATGGCGTCTACAAACTCGTATCCTTTACCGCGCTCTTGCGGCTCTAAGCGTAACCAACAATCACCATATTGACCACGACCACCGGACTGTCGGATAAATTTACCCTGCGCTTCTGATGCGCTCTTCAAAGTTTCTTTGTAAGCTACTTGCGGCTTACCCACATTGGCATCAACGCTAAATTCACGCTTCATTCGGTCAACAATAATATCAAGGTGAAGCTCCCCCATTCCTGAAATAATGGTCTGCAAAGTTTCTTCATCCGTGCGCACGCGGAAAGATGGATCTTCTTCTGCCAGCTTCTGCAAAGCAACACCCATTTTTTCCTGGTCAACCTTAGTTTTAGGTTCAATGGCAACTGAAATTACAGGCTCCGGTGCAGTGATAGTTTCAAGTACCAGGGGATGATCTTCATCGCACAAAGTATGCCCGGTAAAAGTGCCCTTAAGACCAACGGCCGCTGCGATTTCTCCGGAAAAAACCTCATCAACTTCCTCTCGCGTATTTGAATGCATCCGAACAATTCGCCCTACGCGTTCTCTTTCGCCAGTAGCTGTATTCAAAACGTATGAGCCGGCTTTTAAACTTCCAGAGTATGCGCGAAAAAAAACCAACTTGCCCACAAACGGATCAGCCATAACTTTAAAGGCTAAAGCGGAAAACGGCTCTTCATCAGAAGCCAATCGCTCTTCTGTTTTTTCAGGGTCATCTGGAAGATATCCTGTAACCGGTGGCACATCCAATGGAGAAGGAAGAAAATAATTAACTGCGTCAAGCAAAAACTGAACACCTTTGTTCTTGAGCGCTGAACCACACAAAACCGGAAACAGCTCCAAATGAAGAACTGCCTTACGAATTGCCGTACGGATTTCTTCAACATCCAACTCCTCGCCGGCCAAATATTTATTCATCAGTCCTTCATCTGTTTCGGCCACAGCTTCAAGCATTTCATTTCGTGCCGCTATGGCGCGCTCCATCATATCTGCCGGAATATCGGTCTCCTCGATCTGCTGACCCAAATCATCGCTATACATCTCAGCTTTCATTGTTATCAAATCGATAATCCCAATAAAATTTGATTCTGTCCCGATAGGGAGCTGTATTGGATAAGCACGCTTAGTCAAACGTGTACGAATGGATTCAATATCATGATCAAAATCCGCACCCGTTCGGTCAAGTTTATTAACAAAACAAATTCGCGGAACGCTATATTTATCTGCCTGACGCCAAACTGTTTCAGACTGAGGCTCTACACCTGCAACGCCGTCAAAAACCGTGACAGCTCCATCCAACACGCGTAATGAACGCTGAACCTCAATTGTGAAGTCAATATGCCCCGGGGTATCAATCAAGTTAAGCCGTTTGCCCTTCCAAAAACAAGTTGTTGCAGCTGATGTAATTGTAATACCACGCTCTCGTTCCTGGGCCATCCAGTCCATGGTCGCTTCTCCTTCATGCACCTCGCCAATTTTGTGCTTGCGTCCGGTGTAAAACAAAACTCGCTCGGAAACTGTTGTCTTCCCAGCGTCGATATGAGCGATAATCCCAAAATTACGTGTGTCTTTTAAACTATATTCTCGAGGCATAAATTAAATAATATTTTAGCGTGTCCCCGCGTTAGCGTATTTGCTTGATAGCTCACCAACTTTAAAACTTATCTCGCGAAGTGAGCGAAAGCGCGGTTGGCCTCAGCCATTCTTTGCACATCTTGTTTTTTCTTAATCGCATCCCCTGTATTTTCCGATGCGGCTAAAAGCTCTGCAGACAATTTCTCTGCCATCGGCTTGCCTTTCTTAGATCTTGTCGCAACAAGCAACCAACGAAAAGCCAACTGTTGTCTGCGCTCTGCGCGAACTTGCATTGGAATCTGGTAATTAGCGCCTCCAACACGTCGTGACCTTACTTCTAGAACAGGCGAAACATTTTCTATAGCCTTCTCAAAAACTTCCAAAGCGGGTTTCTTTGTTTGTTCTGTGATTATATCAAAAGCAGTGTAAATAATTTTTTGAGCTGTGGTCTTTTTACCATCCTGCATCACATAATTAATAAACTTCCCCACAATTGGAGAATTATATTTTGGATCATTATCAATCTTTCTTTTTGGTGCTTGTTTACCTCTCATATATTTAGAAGTTGAAAGTTAGAAGTCGGAAGTTAGAAGTTTTAGACGTAACCATTTTCTAGCTTCAAGTTTCTAGCTTCTAGCCCTTAGGCTTTTTGGTTCCGTACAAAGATCGGCTGCGCTTTCTGTTGGCAACCCCTTCTGTATCATAAACTCCACGTACAATGTGATATCGCACACCCGGCAAGTCTTTAACGCGACCGCCGCGAATCAAAACGATTGAGTGCTCCTGCAAATTATGACCTTCACCCGGGATGTAAGCGTTCACTTCCATTCCATTTGAAAGACGAACACGCGCGACCTTACGCAAAGCTGAGTTCGGTTTCTTAGGAGTCTTCGTCGTGACCTTAACGCACACGCCACGCTTAAAAGCTGCGCCGCGCTTCAAATCAGTACGTCGTCTGCGGAGAGTATTTGTAGTGAATTGCATGGCCGGACTCTTTGACATTGTCTTTATCGGCTTCCGTCCCTTGCGTATCAATTGGTTAACTGTAGGCATGTATTTAGTATTTAGTATTCCGTTTTGGATTACGTGCGCGGAAATATAGCAATAAATGGGGTTAAGCGTCAAGTCCTATTTCCCATAACTCAAAACCTGTAACTCATAACCCGAATTTTTTCGAATTTGGGCTCCATGTTATGTGATACTGGTTCTAGATCACAGACTAAAAAAAGTCACTAATATGGTATTGATCCATCCAAATGCTACTAAGCTCAAGATAAAATAACGATTCCAACGAGTCTGATTTTTACCAAGCCAGTATAAGAGCAAAAGTAGGAGCGCCAGTACAGCCAAAGCGATTATGGATCTGAGAACCACCGCAAAGACCACGCCGCCAATCGCGGCTATCAGCAGCTGTAATGGAATTGAGATCCTGTAGCGGATAAATGCTCCGGGCTTTTGTTGTTTCACTATCTCGATTGCAGCAGCCAGAACTCCCCATGCGATAGCTAACGGAAAAACGACAGTTGGCAATACCGGACTTCGTGCGGCAAATGTTCCGCCAAGCATAACACAGCCAGATGCCATGAATGCGAAATGAATTACATGACGGTATTTCATCTCTGCCCAACTCTCGAATCTGGAATACAGAAGCCAATCAATCATAAACAACGACAAGATGATTAGAAACACAGGCCAACCTAATAGCAAACCACCAACGAAACTCATTATCAAAAGCGCACTGGAAGAAAAAACTCTGTCCACATCTTTTTTCAAAAACACATACGTATACCAAGACAAAAAAACTGCGAGTAATAATAAAATCGAAACCACGTCCAGCGCGTGCCAACGCAAACGATTGATACGCAAACCAACAATAAGCCCGACCAGGAGACTGGAACCCAATGCCAAAAACGGATGTAACCAAATTCTTTTGACTAAATCTCGCACCTTGATGCCTCGTGATTTCCACAGACCCAACAGTAAACATGCGCTTGCAATCAAAAATAAAACGCTGGCCGAAGAAAGCATTAAACTCGTTTCGAGTTGTTTGCCGATACCCAAGAAGAATCTGTCAGCTTGAAAGTTGGACCAATAAGAATTCAAATGAGAAAGGCTGAGTGTTCGAAATGCATCTTGTGAATGTGCAATTGATAAATTACGAGACCACGCAGCAGCATATGCCATCCATGTTTGAATAAGTAAGATAAATGACGTGAGGATCCAGGCCACGATTCCGATCAAGATCGATTTTGAATATTTCGTACGCGACTGTTTGTAAAAACTAACAGCAGACAAAAGCACCAAGGCCAGTACGCTCCCACGTAACAAAATCTCCGGACCGAATTTGAATGGCAATATGCCGCCCGTGATAACAAATAACCCGGCCTGAGACAAAGGAAGCGCCTGCGTTCCGCTTCCATCATTCCACAAACCAATCCAACTCAAGATAACTCCAATCATGAGCGCCCACGGGACAAGACGAACTACGTGCGGCAACTGCTCTGTAAATGACCTCTTTGAAAATCGCGTTATTATATGTGTGATTATAAAAAGCGCCGTTATAAAAATTATTGGACGATGTATTGCGACCTCCAAAAAAGTTGGCAGTGGCGCTGAGGTTGTGAGCGAGGCTAAAAAACTCGCAGTAATTACACTACCCCAGATGGTCGCGAAGATGAGCCATGGAGATTCTTTATTTTGTTGTCGTGACGAAGTAATGATAGGCATAAAATTCAAGGAGCAAATCTACATTCCGAACCCAACTATTAGGCTGGCTAACCCCATAATAATACTGAATAAACCACCGAAGATATTAAGATTTAAAATCATATCACCAAATATCAAACCAAGCAGGATTAATGGACCACGATTCTCTAAAAATGTTCTTATGTGCTCATATTTGTGATCTGACAAAATCACGAGCAATAACTTTGACCCATCCAAAGGCGGCAATGGAATAAGATTAAATAAGAGAAGCGCCACATTTAGAAAAACACTCAATGACAAAAATTGAATCAACAAATTGCCAGGGCCTAAAAAAGGAAAAATTATTCTTAGTATTAATCCCAGAATCAATGCTCCTACTAAATTCATAGCCGGGCCGGCCAATGCCACTAAAGCCGGTCCCCACTTTTTCTTACGAAGATTGTACGGATTAAATGGAACGGGCTTACCCCACCCAAAACCAATTGTTATTAAAATCAATAAACCCACAGGATCAATGTGCGATAACGGATTTAAAGTGAAGCGACCCATCCTCTTAGCTGTATTGTCTCCAAGGATCGTGCCTGCCCAAGCATGAGAAAATTCATGTATGGTTAGTGCGACAAGAATTGCCAAAATCCAAACCACAAAAAGAATCGGTTCCTGAAAAAGTAGTCCTAACATGCTACAAAGCTTACCTCATTCTTTCGTTAAATCCAATGTTGTGTCTGAAACATCTTCCAGAATACGCATCAGTTCCGGATTACCGGCCCCCACTTTAACGACCACCACGAATCCGCCGGGTCCGATTTTTTTCAAAGATCTGATGAATCTGATTATTTCATCAGGCGGATTATAGAGCGAGAGAGCGGTGGCTGAATCCAAAAATAAAAATTTTTTTGTCCCAGACAGCAGTTTAACCAATTTGCGCGCGGATTTTATTATGTCATCTAAAAAAAATGGCGATGGCACATAAATCACTTTGTCTGATTTTTCTTTTTTAATCCCGTTCACTTCTGATATCCCGTCTACAAAAGTTATTTTTTTCAAATCCAAAGCACACTCGCTTAAATCTTTAAACAAAGCGGGATAATCCCTGAATAAACTGATAAACACCCCGCGATATTTTTTCGCCTGTAGTTCAGTCAAAACCTGGCAATAATTTTTTTTTGCGTTCTTAACCGGTACATTAAGCAAAATAAATTGCCCTGGTTTTAATTTTGCGACAAAATCTTTCAATATCGGCATAAATTATTTCCATTTTATAAGTTTGCTCTTGGTACTTCCACGCATAGCCAGTTTTAAACTTATTAAAATTCGATCAAAAGCTCGCGCTAAATCTCCTATCTCGTCTTTACCTTCAATACTCTCAAGTCTTACATCAAGTTTCCCGCGGGAAATATCATCTGTCATTTCAGTGAGCTTGTTTATCGGATCTGCAATGGATTTGGCGGTTGATATGATGACAATCCCCACAGCCAAGATATAACCGGTAAACAGCACCCAATAAAAATAAAGCGCATGTCTTAAAGGCTCCTCAAACTCCTTGATCACAACATGACGCTCGACCGGAACGTCCATCTTGACTATTAGCGAATCAACAAGCAAATTTTGCATGTAATGAAAAACCAGCCAACTGATAAAAAGCGCCGGAACGATTGAAATCGTAAGATAGGTTATTAATAGTTTTGATCTGATTTTCATATTTTTTGCGTGTTTTGATTTATTTGTCCCGAATCAATACCCAATAAGACCAAATCCAAACCTATCAGAACGAAAAGTATGGCTGTATGCAATGCCATGGCCGTGCTGACATTCTCGACCGTATAATAAAGCTCCGGCACATTAAATACATAACCCAAAATCGCGATCACCCCAATCACGCTGATCGCGCCGCCGCCCCAGCGCAGGAACATTCTATGACGTTTTACTTTAAAAACCGCTGTCAAGCCCAGGAGCGCAATCAAAATAAAATCAATCATCGTCCCGATTGAAGGCCTCCCCGGCACAGTGGTATAAACAGCACCCGCATCTTCCCTGACAAAAAGATCCTCAATACCGCTCTTTATCCCAAAAACTACAGACAGGAATAAAACCAACATAAGAAGAAGGATGAATAAAGAAGAGAGCGGTAATAATACATGCGCAGTCTCAGAATTTCGTTTGCATAAAAATATTAAATAGAGGGTTATGCCAGAAAGCGCAAAAGCTAAAGCAGTGCTGAATTTCATGGTCACCCATTGAGGCAATATGCTTTTCAAAAGTGGTACATCCAGAAACCAGCCCAACATCACCAATAAACCGACGATGGTCACTATTCCCGCAAGGAGAATAATAAGTCGCTCATTTTTTTGCATAAAAAGATACATTATTTCTGATTAAAAATTTGTTGCGCCTTGGAATTGAATTCTTCTTTACGATCTTCAGACAGAATACCCTGCTTGCCTAATTGTTCAATCAACTCTTCAATATTTCCTTTTGACAGACCATTTGCCTTAGCTTCCAAGAAAACACTTCCTCCCATGGGGCCAAGAATATCTAAAAACAAATCGTACAGCTGTTCCTCGGCCGTATGTGAGGCTCTATGAGCTATGCCTGATAACAAACCTTCATAGCCAACAAGAGGGGTCGTGATATGAAAGCCTTGAGAATTAATTACAAACAGCTGAAGCTTGGAATCGTGCTGGCTGCCGCGAGTTTTAACAACAACCAAGGTCTGTTTAAGTTCTCCCAGCACCTCAACGAATCTAAGCATGAGTATATTGTCTACCAAGCTCGATAAATGCGCCTCTGTGATGCTACCGGCTCCGAGCAGACTTGATGTGGCCAGAGTCATGACAGAAGTAATTTTTTTCTGATGTAATAAAGAGACTAATCGCGCAGTGAAATCGCGTAACATCTCTGTACTGAATAAATTTCCCAAAGCTGACAATGAATCAATAACCACTCTCTTGATGTTTTGCTGCTCAATTATCCCTAAAATGTTCTGCATATGTTCATCCAAAAAAGCTTCTTCCGGATAGCTGGTCAAGACCTTGAGTTTGTTATTTTTTTCGTATTTGGATAAATCCCATCCAAAGGACATACCTTGTTTAAAAAGCTGATCCTTAGATTCTTCGAAACTCACATACAAAACTTCTTCACTCTTCTTTAATCCGTTATATGCGAATTGTAGTGCCAGGGTAGTTTTTCCGGTACCTGAAGCGCCGGTTATGACTGTGGAAGAACCCTGAAAAAATCCGCCCGAGGTTATTTCATCTAAACCCGAGACCCCGATACTAACTCTACGAGAAGATACCGGATAATTTAAGATACGTTTTAGCCTGGGATAGATAATCAGGCCTTTGGCAGAAATTCTGAAAGAAATTTGATTTTTATCATGCTGACGGCCACGTAACTTGATTATCTGTAAAATCCTGGAAGATTTTATGCAGGGCGCCACGCAATGCGACATTTTTATTATGCCGTCAGAAATAAATTCCTCTACTCCAAACTTAGACAAACCCGGCTCTGTCAGCTCGCTAATCAACAGAGAATTTGCATTGCTTTGGGCCAAGCCGGTACTTAATTGAAAAATAAAATTTCTAAACAGGCTGACATTGTTCAGTCGGTAGCCCATTGCAGTAACCGAATCAATTACCACTCTCTTGGCTCCTGACTGTTCGACCATATTAATTATTGCCTCAATCAAGCGATTCACATCCGCAGACTGAAAGACTTCTTTCTGATCCAGGTTCACTCCTTTTAAAATGGCTCTTAAATCTGTAAAAAAGACTTGCCTTGGTCCCACGTGTTCATCATTATGAAATGCAAAGCTTTTGGAATTAGCCTGCATTTTACTGACTGATTCGGTGAAAGAAATGTATATGCCCGGTTCTTTGTATTTTGCATAACCTCTAAATAACCACTCCAAACCCAACACGGTCTTACCGGTGCCGGACGCGCCGGTTAATAAGACGGCCGCGCCCTTGGGAAAACCGCCATGCAAAACTTCATCTAATTTTGGAATTCCAGTTGGACGAATACTTTGTGATACTGCTTTGGAATTAGACATAAATTACTTAATATTAAGAGGCATGCGGATCCTAAAAGTCGTACCATTATCTTCTTCTGAACTAAAGTCAATTATACCACCTTGCTTTTGCATAAGTTGCTTAGCCAAATACAAGCTTATGCCCGCGCCATCAGGAAAATGCTTTTGCGCGTTGGAGGCGCGGTAGAATTTTTCGAATATCCGAGGTTTGTCTTTTTTAGAAATACCAATACCGTTGTCTTTAACCGTTAAGACGGCCATTTTATTTTTCTCGTCAGCCTGTAAAGTCACTTCAATCTTTCCTTTGGCGCGAGAAAAGTTGCAGGCGTTTTCAATGAGTGTGTTCAATACAGATATCATCTTCTCAACATCAGCTTTAACCGCCATATGTTCAAGATTAATTATGAATTCAAGCCCCTTGGTTCTGGCTGTGTGCTGAAATGCCCTTATGGTCTCTTCTACCAAAAGATACAAATCAATCTTCTGGGGATGAAAAGAAAGTTTTTTGGCTTCAAGTGCCAACATCTCAAAGATACGATTCAGGGTGAGGTTCAGAAAATTTGCCCGTTGCTGGATCTCTGATAAATTCTTAGCTTCATTTCCTAATACTTTTCCTGAATCCAAAGCGAGCTCAGCATTCCACAAGATGGCGGTGAGTGGGGTTCTGAACTGATGAGACACAACGCCAATAAAATCGCTCTTCGCCTTATCCAGTTCGGATAATTGCTCGTACAATCGTTCTATCTCTGCGATTCGAATACCGTTAGCCATGGCCGGCGCTACGGTGCCCTGCATCACGCGCAATACGTCAATATCCATGCGGCTCAAAAGTTTACTGTCAGGCTTCTCTCCGGTGATCATCAGTCCAACCATCTCTTCACCCACAAAGAATGGAATCATCACAGCTGCGCCGCGCTCTTCCATGAATTTAAACAGCTCTTTGTCGCGATCCGCGCATGTCGGATCAATATTGTTATCAAGTCTCCATTTCAATTCTGATATTTCGATAATACCCATGTTCTTTTCCTGACACAGCTGCATCGCCTTTGGAATATCTGACAGTACATTTTTTTTAAATTTATCAACTAAAGATTTCACTTGCTTATCGGGCTGGTTTGCGGAAAAAGAAATAAT
>Ga0180007_10002203_pt1 | contig 23793 bp, 16 predicted proteins | sample MM_PC_MetaG_FD_121122 | JGI IMG/M metagenome (GOLD analysis project Ga0180007, IMG submission 121122) | Groundwater microbial communities from the Aspo Hard Rock Laboratory (HRL) deep subsurface site, Sweden - MM_PC_MetaG | ecosystem: Environmental > Aquatic > Deep subsurface > Groundwater... | reverse complement strand
TATTACAAGCACTACGGCCAACTATAGCAAGAATCAGGTCCCTATTAGTGGAAAAGTTCACCTTGCTCGTGTTGGAGAGTTTCTCACAAGTGACGTTGACTCAGGCGACACATTTGCAATGGGAAATAAACTTTACATCACGGCCAATGGACAGTTCTCTAATGCTCAGGACAGTTCTGATCACGAACATGTTGGACATGCTTTGGCAGCAAAAGATAGTGACGGATACCTTCGTGTTTTCGTAAATATTCAGTAATAAAATCATTTGGACAACGACTATATTGGGAGGTGAGTAATGGGTAAGATTCGTATCAATGGAACAGTTCTAGATATTACAGAAGATGACCGTGAAATGCTAAAGGCAACGGCATCTACAGATGAAGATAAGGCAACTAAATATCGCCAGGCCCTAGCACAAATGGTGGAAAAGGCTTGGAAACAGGGTGTTTTAGAACCAGACCTCAACTTTGGTATTTTTGATCGCATTATGGTTGCCCCAGGAGCAGATGTAAAGTTTCCTCTAGATTTCTTTGCTCCAGGTACAGAAGAATACTATGCTGCATACATAGTTCCTCGTGAAGGTGCTATCCCAGAGCGAATGATCGAAGGAGACGAGCTTTATGTACCAACATATAAAATCGCAAATGCTATTTCTTGGGATCTTGATTATGCTAAGGACGGTCGTTGGGACATTGTCGGTCGTGCAATCGAAGCCTTCACCAATGGATTTGTACGAAAACTAAATGATGAAGGATGGCACATTATTCTTCAGGCTGCCTCTGATCATACAGTCCAGAGCGACTCGTCTGCATCATCTGGTGTTATGTCAAAACAACTAATCACCACGTTGCAGACAGCAATCAAGCGCTTAACTGGTGGTCGCAATAGTCGAGTTACTGACCTATTCCTATCTCCTGAAGCAATCGCAGACATTCGCAACTTTGATAATACAGCATTAGACGATCTTACTCTGCGCAATCTATTGGTTGCAGGAGAAGACGGGGTCCCTCAGCTTTTCGGTGTCAAATTGCACGAACTACAGGAACTAGGCGTTGGGCAGGAATACCAGACATACCTAACTGGAACGCTAAGTGCATCATTGGCCGCTGGCGATGCAGAGTTCGTAGTTGCTCTTGACCTACTAAATCGTGACTCCTTTGTCATGCCAGTTCGAGAAGATTTGACCATGTATAATGACCCTACGCTTACTCGAAAAATGCGTGCAGGAGTATTCGGGTGGATGCGAGTCGGATTCGCCGTTCTCGATACTCGTCGAGCACTACTCGGTTCACTATAATAGATGTCAATATGGGGAGGGTGTCTACGGGCACCCTCCTTCCCTCTTCATATTATATTTCCATTTTTTTATATAATAAATAATAAACCATAGGAGGCATTGCCATGTCAGCCTTTGTTTGGGGATCTGGTTTATCCAACTATATCTCAGCAGTTAGGGTTGACATATCAGATGATACTGTTGGGTCCTATACGTATACTGATATACAGATTATAGAAATATTCAAAAAATCTATGTTGGAACTAAATCTACTTATAGGTTCCACTTTTGAATATCATCCTTCTAACTCTGGCATTTCTCCTACTCCCACCAGTGATCAATCTGCATTATTAGTTGCTTTAGTAGAATGTAAAATAAATAAAAGAGCAAGATCGTCCGCAGTTAGTAAAGGTATAAAAGTAAAGTCTGGAGAGGAGTCGATTGATACAACTGCTGCATTTGCTGGATATAAAGAGTTGATAAATGAATCATGTGGGTATTTCAAAGATTTATTAAGAGAATATTTATCTAAAGCTGGTGGCGCTGCTACATATGGCAAACTTATATGGCATGGTGAACAACGGTTATATGAAGATGAACGCCATGATGGTCAGGGAAGTCATATAAGATATTATGATTCACCTTTTGATCCTTCATAGACAATAGTAGGAGATAAAAATGTCAATAAATAGTTCTGCTGGAATATTTGATTGGGGCCCAACTGGCCGATATTATCGAGTAAATGCTAGTGGTCAAATCGAAGCTACCAGCGAAGTTGCCGGTGGAATATACCCATTAGGATATGGTAGAACTGGCAGAGCTGTTTGCGTTGATGCATCTGGAAGACTAGCGGTTTATTTAGTAAATGGAGGTGGTGGATCTTCTACTGCTACTTTACAATCTGCATTCAATGCCGGATCAGTTATTAGGATTACAGGTTCTGATCCTATTTTAGTTTATCAAAGCGGCACTGCTGAAGCATTCAAAATCGACTCGATTGTTGACCAAGAAACTTCTGCCACAATATATGCGGGACAAGTTGCTAAAAATCAAGAAGATGGTTCTGCAAATACTGGAACAGATGAAAGTTATGATAATACGTGGGAAGCAATAAAGTTTACCGCTTCTGCAAGTTCTGAAGTGCGCTCCGTTGGAGTTAGATTAAAGCGCACTGGAACAATAACAAATGTAACCGAAACAATAACTGGGTATATTTATAGTGATAATGCAGGATCTCCAAATGCGGCATTGGGTTCGAGTAATACATCAATAAGATTTGGGTCTCTTACAACTTCATATGTTGAGCATTCATTTTTTGTAGGTTCTGTATCATTGGTTTCTGGAACAGATTATTGGATAATTATTAAGAGAAGTAATGCTCCTGTCAATGGTACTATTGAAATAGACGGCACCAATGTTGGAACTGCTCAACATGCTTATTCTTCTAATGGATCTGCTTGGACAACGGAGAATAGCAAACAAGGATGGCACAAACTATATGGTCGAACTTATTATTCTGTTTCGGCTTTTAGTACAAACAACTATGCACTATATGGTGAAAGTGTAAATGCTCATGGTATTTATGGAAAAAGCACTAATGAATATGGTGTTTATGGATACAGTATCAATAGTTTTGGATTACGAGGCAAAAGTGATTATAATATAGGTATTTATGGTTCTAGTATTTATATGGCGGGAATAAATGGTGTTAGTGTTTCTAATCATGGCGTTAGAGGCGACAGTACAAGTGCGGCGGGTGTTCTTGGCATGAGTTCTTCTTTGTATGGCGTTTGGGGAACTAGCACAAGTAGTTATGGTGTTTATGGTACTAGTACAAATAGCGCTGGAGTTTATGGTTCAAGCACTAACTCTGTAGGTATTTATGGATATAGTACAAATGGATCTGCGGCAGTTTACGGATGGGCCACCGCAGGACAAGTTGCACATTTTATGCGCAGTACTCATGGAGATGCTGCTACACTAAAAGAGATATTGAGATTAGAGCGAACAGATACTGCTGCTATTGCCTCTAGTGGGATAGGTGGCGGGATTGATTATTATATTGAAAATACTAATGGCGATTCGGAACTATCTGGTAGGGTTAGTGTATCATTAGTAGATCCTACAGATGGGACAGAGACATCTCGAATGGCATTTTGGGTTCGTAACGCAGGAGGATCTCTAACTGAAAGATTGACGCTAAAAGAAGATGGCACATTATTAGGTAATAACTCTACTTGGAATGTTGATGCTACAGGAAATGCAACATTTGCATCTGTCACCAGTGCCGCTGGATCATATAAAGAAAATATTGCTACTGATGGATGGACAGATAATGGAGATGGGCGATATTATAGAGATTTGGCACATAGTCTAGGTACTAATGATATTTTGGCACAGTTCTATGATTCATCTACAATGGAAAATGTTATGTTGGATACAATAGATAGAACAAGTGTAAATAATATAAGAGTATATGCGAGCGTGTCAGGATTAGCTTTACGAGCATTATTATTAGTAGTATAAAATACCGGAGAATATAATATGAAAGTTTATGGCGACTTATTATCAAAAGGATTATATCCATTAGCAAGTGGACAAACATCTGACGAGATTACAAAAGTAGCTCGTAATAAATATATTTATAGAACCAATACTTCGGATTTAGGATCTCGCCAATTTGAAATGCTTGTTCCTTCTGGATCTATTTTGCCAGGATCTATTAAACGATTTGGATTATATAATGTGTGTGGTCGTTTATTTTTCGCTTCTAGCACTCCTAACAAACTTTGTGAATATAATGTTGAAACTAATACAATAAGCGATGTGTTGGAAACTTTCAATCCTAGTCACTGGTTTTTTACCTCTTGGCAAAACATGATTATTGGACCAGATCAAACATATGATGTTTTGACTGGAAGTTCATATAGTCATACTAGTGGGCCAGATAGATATTGCAGACCATTTGAATACAATGGTAAATTGTATACGTTTGCAGCTTATGCTGGATACAAATATAATGCATCCGGACATAAATGGGATGCCGTAAATTTTACTGATTTCAAAAATTTTGACTTTTATAGCTATAAAGACGAAACAGGCGTGAGTTCTCGTTCTGTTAATATAGTTCAGGGGGCCACTCATAATGGCAAGCTTTATATGGCTGGGCAAGCTGTTATAAGCGAGGGGAGAAACCATAATACGGTTTTTACATGGGATGGACAAAAAATCAAAAGTATAGCAACGGCCAAATTTACTCAAGAATCCGATACTGATGGCCCACATTCATTATTTAGAGCGGGCGGCAAATTGTGGGTTGTAGATAGAACTAGCAATGTTTATGAAATCAATCATCAAGACGTATTGACAAAATCTTTTGTCGTACCAGAAGATGGTCTTTTTGGATATTATCCTATAGTGTATTTTGGCGATGAGGTTATTTCTATATGTGTTAATGATTATTGTGCTTATGCTGTTTATGCTTTCAACGGATCTCGATTTGCCGAAATCGGCGATTGGGATTCGCAGTTTCCCGGATGTGGGATTGAGGGAATGTCTCTTGTGAATGGATATCTTTATATTTTGGGCGGCGTTCATTTAGTTCAAGGTACGGCATTTATGACCCGTATTTATATTGGAGATTTGTCAAACTATAATGAACAACATAATAGGATGATGTTTGAAGTTGATCGCAATATAGGGTCTCATTTGCGTGGATTGTCTGAACGCACAATGGCCAGTGGAGCTATTATAGATCAAAGATTCAAACTTGATCGTTCATTTAGATTAGCAGCTTCTGGTGATTTTTATGGCGATACCGCTCGTAGCTGGGAACTTATTGCAAAAGCATGGGATGCATCTGAACGTCGATGCTATGATATGGTTAGTTGGCATGGCAATCTATATATTGAAGGAACTGATACTGATTCTATTTATAGAATAAATACAGCGGAAAAAACAGTAACAGATGTTGCCACAATGAATACGACGTTCGGTGATTTTGGGCGTCATAATCATGAACCTATTCAGTCTTATCTATTTGGCGATGCTGATGCTTGGGACGGCACCACTCGCTATGATATAGCAGTAAATGCCACAAACTATAGAGTCAGACAATATAAAAATAGGATTTATTTTTTTGATAACGATTCTCCATATAGAATATTAGGGTGGAATGCTATCGGAAAAGGATGGTGGGATTGGAGTTCTTGGACAGCGTGGAATAATATAAAGGCAACTGGTGTCTACAACATGGTAGAAGCAGGTGGACACGCCTTTCTCCATTATGGAACAAACCCGCAGACAGTTCTGAAATGGAATGGCAATCCTGATACTGCGGCAACTGTAATATATACATGTCAGGCATCAGAAGCGCCAAGACTTTTCGTGCTAAATAATGATTTATATCTTTGGGCAGACGGCGGTACTAATGATGGCAAAATCTATAAGTTCAACTGGGTTACTGATCAATTTGTTTTATATTTGAACTCTGCATATAGCTGTGCTGGCGGAGCTGAACTTTCATTTGCAGAAAAAGATTGTTGCATGTATATGTCGGCAGTAAAAATATCTGATTCATCTCGTAAATTAATCAGGTTCAATGGAAGTAATGTACAAGAAATAACTTCTATGCCTAACCCAGAGCCAAATGGTGATTATTTATGCTTCCATAATGGTGCATTGTATTTATTGATTTTTGATGTTAGTGGATTGAATCAGATGTATCTTTATAGATATAATAAAAGCTTGCTAGGAGAAGAAGGATCGCTTAGAAAAGATATGTCAGAAATAAAACTATCTGACAGTCTTCAGCATTCTCCTCCAAGCGGCGTTTTGCTTCCTGTACCTGCAAACTACAACTATGGAGATTGGTATTACCTAAATGCTTCTGGCAATGCTTTTTATAGAAAAGGGATCAACAACTGGCACTTAGTAGGATAATAAATATATGAAAATCTATGGGAATATTGACGTAAAAGGATCTGGCGACTTTAGAGGCGATGTTAGATCCGATTACAGAAATAGTATTAGGCATCTATCTAGCGGATTATCTGTTAGTAAATATGCTCCATTAAGCGATTTGAAGTTTGAACTTGTTGGAGTATCTGGATCTTATGCTCCGAGTGCTTTACGATGTGATTATTTAGGCGTCGTAAATGGTAGATTATTTTTTACTTCGCATACTCCTCATAATCTATATGAAATAGATCCAGAATATGGTACTTATACTACTATTGGAGAGTTTACACAAGGCGATTTTTATGGGTATACATATTATGATATGATTGTAGGGGCATTTAACTTTTATCATGGTGGCACTATTTATACTAGCAATGTAAACTTGGGCAATGGATATTGTATGCCATTTGTTTGGAATGGAGACTTAATAAGTTTCAATGATGAACTAGCGCACAGATATAACTCGGCGACACATAAATGGGAACGCTGTGAGGGAACTGTTTTTGGCGGATATGATTTTGCGAATGATGATGAAAATGTTCCTTCTATACGTGCCGGAATAGCACATAATGGCAAACTTTATATGATTTCACAAAATGTTTCTATTCGTGATAAATATTTCAATGGTGTTTATGCAGTAGATAATAATGGTGTTTATAGAGTGCCAGGCGATCCATGGACAGATGGAACAATATATGGGCCATCTGCTATTTTTATACTTCATGGAAGATTATATATAGCAGATATGTATGGTAAAATATACGAACTAACTTATGACGAACAGTTTGTTGAACGCTTTACTACTCCGGGGACTAATGGAATATTTGATAATCGTCATGTTTATTATGGAGATGGGATTATATTTAGGCTTCAGACAGACGAAAGTGCCGAACAAGGATATCAGGTGCCATCTGGAATAGTATGGTTTGACGGACTTGGATTTCAATCGATAGGTAACTATAATGAACAGTTTCCGGGCACTACTTTAGAACAGTTTTGTGTTCTTGACGGATATTTATATACTATTGGTGGACAACATATTGTAACTGGTAATACATTTGTTGCTCGTGTACCCATTTCGCAACTTGATCAAAGTCAGACTATGCAAAATCTTATGAAACATACTTTGCCAGCATTAGAGAGTGCTTTATCCTATAAAATAAAATCAGATTTAAATGATATTATTGCTTCTACTTCTCCATCTGGCGTAGAAGCGATTGTGATTGCTGCATCTGGAGATTTGTATGGAGATAGAGGACGTGGATGGGAACTAATAGCAAATGCATGGGACGGTAGTGAGCGAAGGCCGTTTGATATTGTCAGTTGGCATGGAAACTTATATGTGGCGGGAGCAGATACTGATAGTATTTATAGAGTAAATCCAGAAACTAAAACGGTCACTGATATTGCAACATTAGCTGTAGATTTTGGAGATTTCGGACGCTATAATCATCAACCGATTGATTCTTATTTATTTGGAAATGCAGATAGTTGGGATGGCACTACTGTATATGATGTAGCAATAAATGCTACTAACTATAAAGTAAGACAATATAAAAATAGGATTTATTTTTTTGATAACGATTCTCCATATAGGATATTATATTTCAATATTGTAAACAAAGGATGGGATGATGTATCGTCTCAACATGCATGGGATAATATAAAAAGTGCAGCAGTATGGGATATGATAGAATGTAAAGGATATGCTTTTTTGTTATATGCTTCTGCTACTAAAACTATTTTGAAATGGAATGGCGATACTAATAATCCTGCTACAATAGTTTATACAGCACAGGCAAGCGAAACTCCATATTTATTTGTATTAGATGATCATATTTATGTATGGGCAGATGGCGGCACTAATGATGGTAAAATATATAGATTTAACTGGGTGACTAATCAGTTTGTTTTATATTTGACTTCAGGATATAGTCTTGCTGGTGGAGCACATCAATCTTTTGCTGAAAAAGACGGATGCATGTATGCTTCTGCTATTAAGATTTCTGATTCGTCTCGAAAGCTAGTTCGATTCAATGGTGCAAATATTCAAGAGATTACATCTATGCCAAATCCAGAACCGCATGGCGATTATTTATGTTGCCATAATGGCGCATTATATCTATTGATTTTTGACGTTAATGGGTATAATCAAATGTATTTATATCGTTATACTAAAAGTTTATTAGGCGAACCAGGCATGTTAAGAAAGGATATATCTGATATAAGATTACAGTCCCATCATCAATATGCTCCTCCAAGTGGTTCTTTATTACCTCCAATAGCAAACTATAACTATGGAGATTGGTATTACCTAAATGCTTCTGGTAATGCATTTTATAGAAAAGGTCTCAATCGCTGGCACTTGATTGGATAATAAAAAATGGGCGAAAGTTTACCTATCGCTGGAAAATATGTAACTGATGCCTTAAAAGCACAGTTCAAAGATACCATAGATCAGTTGATTTCTGATATGGGGCGTGTTATTACTTTATATTTTGAACCAACAGCAAGTGGGTGTTCTAACTGTGGCATAGGTCCAAATGGAAAATCCAATGGCATTTATAATAGTTCTAATCCATTTACGCTGAATGGGCGATATAATAGAGCATTTCCTACTGGTGGCATCTGTCCGATATGTCGTGGAACAAATAAAATATTTACAGCAAGCACACAGCAATATACTGCTTTAATAGGGAGAAGTCCAAAAGATATAGACTATGAAGCGGTAGGTGGAATACCGGAAAATATATATTCTACTAAAATGCAAGTGGTGGCATATGAAGATTTGAAAAGAGCAAAGTTTGCCATGATCGATGGCGAAAAATGTGTTAGAATACAAGATCCTGTGAAAACAGGATTATCTGATTTGCGCTATACAAAATGTTGGTGGAGAAAAGAGGACTAATGCGCCTTATTTTGAAAGATAAAGGCATAGATAGGGTTTTGAAAAAGGCCGTTATTGATCATTTTAGAAAACAGTTCAAGCGGATACATTCTTTATTTGAAAAAGAAGTAAAGTTATTAGCAATGGCATTTGCAACATCTGAGGAGTTCAAAGCAATAAAATCAAAGCTGGCAGGTGAGTTTGGATTTACTCCAGAAGAGTTATCGGGATTAGATAGAGTTATAGATGTGCTAAAAAATGACGCCAGTGTTACTAATATAGAGATTATGGCAGGTGCAGGAGTTCAGGAAATAATGCTAAACTGGTGTGATATTGAAAGACTAAAAGTACATCCAGTTGCAATACATAAGTTGACTAAATATAATGGGGAAACTCGCTCTTGGGAACTTACTGATGTGGTTTCTTGGATTGAATGGTTAGAAGATGGGGCGACTGTTCGTGGCTTCAACTTTGACCCTACTATGCGTGGCAAATGGAGTAGAAGTGGCCATGGCATGATGTATCCTAGAGAAGGTGGAATGTGGGTTTTCAATCCAACTAAAGTATTTGAGAGACTTCCTGAAACTATAAATAGTGCAGCAAATATTGAAAAAGGTATTGGTCTTGTGTTGAGGATGGGCGAATGATTGCTAGATATAGAAAAACTGCACAGATAAAATATAATATAAAAAGTTTTTTAGAGAAGCAGTTTATCAATGCTGGATTTTATCAAAATATTGCTAGTGGACAATATTCTGTTTATGGTGATAGGATTGATAGATTAGTTCGTAAAACGCCCAATGTTTATGAAAGTTATTATGATAACTGGATTTATAGAACTGATGCTTCTGGTATAGCAAACTATGCGCCAGTTGTTGCCTCAGGATGTTCGATAAATGGCGTGTGGCACAATAAAGGCGAGGGCGCTTATGCTCCCGCTATAGATTATAAAAATGGTTCTATTATATTTGCTTCTGTATTGCCTGTTGGTGCTACAGTAGATACGGTATTTTCATATAATCATGTTTTGATTGCTTTTCCTGACAGTAATATAGTAAATCTATTATTCACACCTCCGAAAGATAATATATCTTATTCGGCGCATACTTATCCATCTGGAGTGCAGCGCCAGTTGCCTATTGTGATTATAGATCCACAACGCCGATCGCATTCTCCAGCACAGTTAGGCGGAGGTACTAAAAAGTGGACACAACTTATTACTTTGCATGTACTTGCAAACAATAGAGAAGATTTGGATGCAATAGTTGATATTCTAGATACACAAGTGAGACAGGTTATCAGGGCGGTAGATTATAATGATGCACCTTCTGATCTTACATATCAGGGAGAAGTTGCGGCATCTTATGTTCCTTGGACCAATCTTGGTAATAATGCTACTTATCGTTGGACTTATATTTATATAGATGAAGTACAGACGTTCGGATCTGATGAGTTCTATGGGCATCACCGTGGAAGGGTAGATTGGACAATAACTTATTATAGGTCTCAAGATGATTAGAACGTATAATATATAGGAAAGTATTGTATATTTTAGGTAAGAAAAGGATATATAGAAAACTATATATGATTTTTGTAAGTATATAAAAGGAGGTGATTTATGTCAAATAATCGCATTACATATGCTACCGCACAACTCGCTATAAAAGATAATCGCATTGATCGTTCTACCACACATGTTATGAATGATACTCTATATCCCCCAACAAGAACATTGGCCAGTGGTATTAGTGCAGCACAAAAAGAGATTGCTTTTAATGCTGCCGCCTCTGGGACTTGGGGAGAAACTGGAGTATTTAGAGTAAAATCTGCTGCTGGATATGTAGAATATATTTATTGGTCAGGATGGTTGAGCGAAGTTTTGTGCCATAACTGTCAGCGTGGAGTTGGAGGATCAACTGCGGCAGTTCATAGTGCTTCAGATTTTTGTCAAAAGGCCGGATGGGAAATCCCACTTGGTATCCAAAGTGTTTCTATAGGGACGACATTCAATACAGAGGATGTTTTCACATTAGGAGAACTGGATGCTTACGAAAACGTAGAAGGCATTCCAGACGTTGAAGTAACTATTGAAAGAGTATTGGATGGAACAAAACCTTTATTTTTAATGTGTACAGATGGCGACTACACAACTCTAAAGGGTCGAACGGCAAACTATAAAGCAGACTTGGCAGTGTCTATTTATCCAGATAGTCAAGATAGTGCTTATGGAACTGCTGACTCAACTTGTACAGTCTCGGGGTGTTATCTAAGTTCTTGGACACTCTCTATGCCCTCCGAAGGCAACTTTACCGAGTCGGTTTCGTTAGTAGGAAACGATAAACAGTGGGGAACAGCATCTCCAGCGGTTGCCGCTGCTGTTGGCGTTCCTTCAGGATTTTTCATTTCCTCTTCTCAGGTCGATGCAGCAGTTATTGGATCAGGTGTTCAAAGAACTGAAAACTTTGATGCTACTAACTCAACTTTACCCAGCGACTATCCTTTGACAGACCATATTCAGTCCATTGAGGTGTCAGTAGACTTAACAAGAGAAGAAATCCGACAGTTAGGAAGCAAGACGCCTTATTATCGAGCGATTGACTGGCCGGTTTCTGTAACCACAACGATTGAAACAATTACCGACAAGGGAGACCTTATTGACGCCATTGGGCATAACGGACAAGCAAACCTAACTAATCAGACCATTATTTTGCGCACAACTGGTGGATTGATTGTAAACCTTGGTACAAAAAATAAGATTGCAAATCTTACATTTGAAGGATTTGATGCAGGAGGCGGAAATGGTTCTGTAACATATGAATATACCAACTCTAACGGTTTGAATGTTTCGCATCTAGGATTTATAGATTGGAATGACACCAACTTCTAATATTGGTGACTATTTATAAAGCGGAGGTGAGCAGGGGGGCCATTTGCCCTCCTGCCCTCCCAATCTTGGACAGGATAGGATGGAACAAAAGGAACTGGAAAGGTGCGTCGGGCAAATATTATGGGGTAAATCTGTAGTCGAAGTGCTCGACGGATATTGCAATCCACATATTTTTATATTGCGTTCTTTATCAATAAAAGAAATAAACTATTTAGAATATATCTATAATAAAGAGTTGCACAAGGGCATTTCTGCTGGACTTCCTACACATGATGAACTTATAACTATAAATCTAGAGTTTGGAGTATGGGGAGACCAGCAGGAGCAAAGATTGAAGCAACTAGAAAGTCTAATAAAAACTTCAAAGGCAAGAATAAAAGACTTTCAGTTTTTCAAATCTAAAAAGAAACAAGAAGAAAAAATACTGCAACAACTAATAAAAGAAAAGGAAAAACTAAATAGCATACAAGAAAATCTATTTACTAATAGCGCAGAGGCACGAGCAGAAGAAATAAAGCGGCGCTATATGGTTTTTTTGTCTACAGAAACAATGGAAGAAAAGGCATATTGGGGTTCGGAAAGATATTTTTTAGACGAAACTGATAATATTATTATATTCAATCTGGCATTGTCTTATTTAGATCACAATCTTTATACTACATTACAGTTGAGAAAAATAGCACGCAGTCCATTGTGGAGATTTCGTTGGTCAATGGCAAAAACTGGTGCAGATTTATATGGAAAACCTATCGCCGAATGGTCTGAAATGCAAAATATGTTAGTTTATTGGTCTCAGTATTATGATTTTGTATTTGAAAATCCAGATAGGCCCTCTGATAATATAATAGATGATGATAATGCTTGTGATGCATGGGTAGAAAAAGAGAGTAAAAAGAATAAATCATCTAGTAAGCAAGATCGCAATATATTTGGTACTAAAAAGGCCACTACAAATAAGTTTCATCAGGAACAGTTTATTATGGCAAATGATCCTGAATCGGTGCAAGAAATCCAGGATATGAATGACCCAAGTACCAGAGCAAAGCTGCGCTATGAACATGGCATTATCCAAAAAGAAGGCAGTATTAGCGAGTGGAAACTTAGGAAAGGAAAGATATGAAAGATGCAAAGTTTATTAGGGGTGCAGAACTTCTAAAAGCACAGTTGCAAAAGCACATAAAACATGTTTTTGTCTCAGCACTTCGTTGTGTAGAAATAAAGTTTGGCAAAGATTTTGAAGGATATGAGGCAATGCGGGGAGAAATCCTTCGTGTTGGCAATGATGCTATTCGCAATCTTCATACTATGATAGATGGTAAGTTTAATGTTGAGGGTATTCAGGATATTTTTACTATAAAGTTTACAAATAAGGATAGGAATGGGCCGGTAGGAGGATAAGATGGGAAAGTTTTCCAATAGGACATTTGAAATAGAACTTGCTGGTGCTAAACAAACATTATATTTCAAGAAACCTAATCAAGAAGAGTTGTTTGAGATTGATCTGATTTATAGAAAAGTTTTAGCATTATTATTGCGCCAGGGATGTATGATGGAATCGGAGGCAGAAAAGTTATTTGAAAAAAGTGATACTTGGACAAAGAAAGACGATGAGCAAATAGAAGAATGTACTAAAAGGATTGCCGAACTTAGTATAATGCTTGATAAAACATCTAAGGATTATGAAAAGTCTGGCGAGATTAGTGATGAAGATCGAGATAATGCGCTAGAGTTAGTGCATCTTATTAGTTTAGAGCGTGCCGAACTAAGTAAAATGATAAATAAACGAACAGAAATATTTTCTAATACAGCAGAAAGTCAGGCAAACGAACAGAAAATGCATAAGTTTGCAGAACTATGTTGCTATCACAAAGAAACAGATCAAAGATTTTTTGAAGATCATGAACAATATACTGAGTTTTTGGCAGAAAATCAAACAGTGGCATCTGAAATATATAAGGAAACATATTATTTTGAATATGGATTGCCAGAAGATTTGACTAGCGAATGGTCAGAAATAAAGTTTTTGAAACGTGCAGGCGAAGAAGGGGAGCGTAAGTTTCGAGAACTAGAGGCAAAAAAAGAACAGAAAAAAAAGACTAGGAAAGTTGCCAATAAATCTAAGAAAATAAATCGTAAGAAAAAAAAGGATAAATAAAGTTGGCAAAAAAGATTATTTTTACCGCTGGCGTTAGATTTGATCCAAGGGATATAGATACTAAACTTATTAGAAAGGCAATCTCTACTGCTATTTCTGATATGAAAGTCAATTTAGCAATAAAACAGGTGACAGTTCAACGCTCTGCTATTAATTCTATATCTCAGCAGTTATCTCAAAAAATAAAAGTACATTTGACTGCTACCAACTTTACATTCAACGGTGGTGCGGTAGCTGCTCGCCTAGGTAAAATAATCAGAGATGCTGGAAAAGAACTAAAACTTAAAGTTGGATTTGATAAGGCGCATCTGATTGCCCAAGTCAAACAAACATTGGAGTCAATGGGCGTTACTGTTCCGGCAAAAGTTAAGTTGCAAGATCCAACTAAATCTGTACAGCGTCAAATGGCCGCTCCTGGCAAACAGTTAGTGGCGGACCAAGAAGTCCAAAATATGGCCAACCTGGTTAGAGTACAAAAAGATTTACAGAGTTCTATGCCTCCATTATTGCGTGCTCAAGGACAATATGCTCAGTTGCTTAAAAATAGTGGAGTAAATGCAGAGTGGTTTGGTGGAAAAATCGCTCAAGTTACTGCTAGATTTGCTGCTTATGCCGTTGCTATTAGGGGTATTTTTGCCGTTCAACAAGCATTCAACAACTCTCTTGATGCTATAATAAAGTTTGATAATGTTATTTCTGATTTACAAAAAGTTTTACAGACTACTCCGGAAGTGCTAAAAAACACAGCGGATAGTATGTTTCAAGTAGCAGAAGCAACTGGAAGATCGTTTGAAGATGTTGCTACAGCAATGAATACGTTTATCAGACAAGATTTAGGAGTTACTAAAGCATTAGAAATGACACAGGCAGCGCTTATGGCCACTAATATTAGTGAACTTACAGCGGCAGAAGCAACTAAGTTTTTGACAACAGTGACAAGAGTATATGGTCAAGAAGCAGGAGATACAACTAGGATTTTGGATGTATTAAGTGTAACTGCTGACAATGCCGCAACTACTGCTGCTGGATTAGCGCAGGCATTTATTAGGTCTGGTGCTGCCGCTAAGGCAGTAGGCGTAACCTATGGTGAACTACAGGCCGTAACTGCCGCAGTTATTGAAACGACACAAAGTAGTTCTGAAAAAGTTGGAACTGCGCTAAAAACTATATTTTCTCGTTTAGTTACAACAAATGATAAAATCAGGGCGCAGGCCAATGCTTGGGGTGCCAATATTCAGGCCACAGATGGCGTTATTACAACTTTAGAAAAACTATCGGGCATTTATGGCGAACTAGATATGTTCCAACGTGGTCAGTTAGCATATTTAGTTGCTGGTCGTAGAAGATTTACTGAGTTTTCTGCTATTCTTCAAGGTTTCGGCAAAACAAATGAGTTATTAGCAAAACAGGAAAATGCAGCAGGAACTGCTGCCGCAAAACAAGAGGTAGAACTATCTAAGTTGTCTACCAGAGTTCAGCAAATAAGAAATATCTGGAATGAGTTTATTCAAGAACTTGCTGGAACTAAAGGCGGTGCAGAAGGCGTAGGTCTTCTTAGAGGAACTTTAGAAGACGTTTTATCTATCACGAAAGAACTATCTTCCGGACTAAAAGGCATTGTAGTTGGCATAAAAGAAATGGGCGGAAGCGTACTTCAGGTTTCTACAGTCTTCAAGGCGATTGCCAAAACTGCATTTTTTACGATAGGACTTACTGTTATTAGAGGCGTTATTGCAGGATTGCGACAGTTTTTACAAATAGGACAAGTTATACAAGGATTATTGATAGGAGTTAGCGGAAAAGAAAAAGAAATATTGGGCATGATTTTACAGCAGGCACAAGCTGCCGAAGGACTGGCGACAATAGACCAAAGAAGATTGGCAATAAAAGAACAAATGGCACGAGCAGAAAGTCGTAACTATACAGCAAGTATGAGAACATTATTAGCAGAAAAAAGAGCACAGGCAGAACGAGGAAAAGTTTCTGGAGCAGCTAGAGGTGCTGCTAAATCTGGCGCCGGTAAAATAGCGCAGTTTGGAGCATTCTTCTTGGCAACTCAGCTTTTGGCAGACGGTATGAAAAACTTTGCTGAAGAAATAGGGATGATAGCGGCAAAAACAGGGGCGGTTTCTCAGGAGTTTGCAGCGGGAGTGTCCCGTTTGGGTGGCAAAGCAGTAGAGTTAGGCGCTATAGTAACGGCAGTTACTGGCAACCTAAAAAGTGGTCTAATAGCAGGGATTATTTCGGCAGGTATCCAACTAGCTTTATTTGCTAACGAGTTAGAGTCACATAAATGGACAGTGCTAGAGGCCATATCATCTCAGTCAAGCATGAGTTTGAGTGTTTTAGACGTTGTAAGACAAAATAATGCTTTATCACAGGCCGTTAGAAATCTTACTGGTAATGTAGGCGAGTTGAGAGATGTGTTCGCCGCTGTAGGATTAGTTAGGGCCGTTTTAGAAGCAACTACCATTGCATCATCTCAGTTTAATGATAGATTATCTAGTTTGGCGATTGCTACAGAGCAGGTTACATCACAACTTACTGCTGCATCTAGAGCATTTGATTTACAAAGAGCTTTACGTCAGGCAACACAAAATATTCAGAAACAAGTTGCGCAAATACAAGTCGGGTTAGACGCTGGAGATTTTGGTAGTGAGTTTGCTCCAGTTATAGATGCTATATCAGAATATGAGGCAAGGTTACAAAATATAGATAGTGTGCATAATGGAGTATATAATAAAATAGAAGCAACTAAGAGAGCTTTAGAGGCATGGTCTAAACTACAAGATCCTGCGGCAGGCGACTCCGAACGCATTTTGGACTCTTATCAACTTTTGAGTACAGAAGTATCTTCTCTTATAGCTTCGCAGCGTGAAGCCATGATGATAGCAGAGCAAGAAGTAGATGCGAATGATGCTATTATATCTATGAGAGAAGAAGAAATATCACAAATAAAAAAATCAATAGATATAACACGCAAAAACTTAGCGGCCATTCAAAATATTAAAAGTGCTACATCTGAACGAAAGGCATTACAAAACGATTTGAATATTCTTGAAAACGCTAGTGCATCTTTCAATAAACAAATAGTAGAACTAAATAGCAAAAATGAAATATTATTAGGCAGAATAAATGACGCTAATGAGGAAATCTCTAATGTTATGAAGCAAGAAGTGGAAAGTGTCAGGGATTTAGTAGTCGCATATAAATCTCAGGCAGCTTCTGTAGACTTAAGTTTGGCAAAAGAAATAGAAAGATTGGCAAAAACTGAACTAGAAACCGTGGAGTTGCAAAAACAAGTTTCTATATATGAAAATCTTCGCTCTAAAGGCAGTGATTTTGCCAACTCTGTAACTGGGCAGTTGTCCGCTGCTGTAGCAGGACTAAATAATGAAATAGATAAGGTAACACAGCAATATCAGACAAATATAAAGAAAATACAGCAGTTGATTGATGCTGCTGCTGCCGCAGGGGATACACAACAGGCAAATACTTTAGAGGATAAGCGCAAGGCATTAGAGGCAGTTCAAAAGGAACTTATCAAGGCATTGAAGGATAAAGGTATCGTTGAACTACAGGCAAAGTTTCAAAAATCACAAGATGAAGAAGTAAAAGCACAGTCAAAGGCATTAGCAGATTATAGAATAAGTCAAATACAGGCAGTTATCGACGTGGAAACTTCCGCTAATAATAAACGTATAGCATTGATAAAACAGTTGGCGGGAACAGATGTATTCGCAAGAGCATTTAGAAGTCAACTTCATCAAATACCTGATGCGCTAATAACAGAGTTTGGCAAAGCAGGAGCGCTTATCGTCAATGAGCAACAAAGAATGTCATCCAATGCTGTAAATGCTATTCAACAACAATATAAATCTTTAGAAAGTGTCGGAATAGGAAGTTCAGAGAAACTACAATCTTCACTGCAAGCACGAGATAGATTGATTTCATTAGCAGAAGAAGAAATAACTACAAAGCGAGAGGTTATTCTAAAGCGTGCAGAGGGTTCGGTTGAAAAAGTAAAAAGTGCAGAACAAAGACTTATAGACGCAAGAGAAAAAATACCGCAACTAAATACTGCGGTCATGCAGGCTGAGCAGCAGTTAGCACAATCAAGAATGGCGCATACAGAGGCAGTGAGCAACTTTTTTAAGGCGTCACAAGAAGCAGCAAATGCTCAGGTTCAGTATAATGTTGGACTTGAAAAGGCAAGAGCAAATATAATAATAAATAATGCTGGAGTTGGAGATTTTTCTGAAAAACTAGGGGCCCTTGGAAGCGTCTGGAATACTGCTGTAGGAAGAGTTAGGGCATCAGAAGAACAAATATTGCAAATAAGAGCAGACATTGCACAGCAGGCTCTTTCAATATATCAACAACAACTTGGTGCTGTAAAAGGATTGTCTATTCAGGCCGCTACTGCTGGAGCAGAAGATATCGCTAAACTGCGTGCCACTATTGGTGCTGGCAAAGCAGTTGTTGGTGGTGCTAATGTATTGCAAATACCAGAAGAGCTTAGGACCGGATTATCTTCTATAGCACAAGTTATTCCAGGATTAGAGGATGCACTGATGCGTCAAGGAGCAGAGTTGCTAGGTTTAGACCCAAGTGTATTCAATAAAATAGAAAATCAAATGTTGGAACTTGCTCAAACTACGGCGGAAGCAGGTAAGGCACAGGTAAATGAGGCGGTAAAGCAAGTTAGTGTTGCTATGACACAAGTGGCAAGAGCAGACCAGCAAATAGAAGAGGCAAAAAACCAACTAACAGTAGCAGAGGAAATAAGAGATAGGGCAGTTTCACAAGCAGCAGTGGCAGAAAGAGGATTTGGAGTTGCCCAGGCTACTCATCAATCTATTATTAGAGATGGAGCACAGCAACTAAATAGATTAAATACGCTAACTGGTGTAAATAGACAGATTTTAGGCGCTATAAATAATATGAATAATAATATATCTAGCGCTTTAGGAGATTTGGCAAATGCCGCCAGTAAATCTGCTGCGGCAGCGGCCTCTTTGCGTGCTGGAGAAGTTCCCAATGTGGCTGCTGGGTCATTATCGTCAACTGAAATGAGTGCTTTGATTAGAGCGGCTCGACGAGAAAAGTCGGCAATGCCAGCCGGGTCAAGACTAATGTTGGCAAATACTTCTGAAATAGTCCTAAATAGGCATCAGGCCCAAAAAATGAACTTAGTACCAATGCCTAAACAATATGCTGCGAATGGAAATGCAGGAACTGATGCTGGCGCCATTGGAGTTGCTGCGAATGCATTATTGTCAGCAGTCAATAGTCTAAACAATAGATTGAGTTCTCCTGGCGGCATTGCAGAACAAAACTTTAACATAAATATAGATAGCAATAAAAAAATACAAGTAACCGGAATAGATACATTGAATAAGGCAATGCAACAAGCATTCACAGAAAAAATGAGTGGCGTTACTAATAAGCAAGAGTTCCAGGCCGTTCGAGATACTGTTGTAGGCATGGCCGCAAAACTAAAAGAGGTTGGTATATAATAAGGGGTTATAATGGCAACTGGTAGCGAAATGTATTATGGAACTTATCAGTTTGTCCCAGTTCCTATTATAGGGTGGACTACTGATACTATTTATGATAATAAACTAGATAGATTATTTTTACGCCATACATTAGATTTGGCTGGAGCTATCCTGTCTCCTGCGGCAGAAAGTGGTCGTCTAGATTATTTATTATCTCAGCGTCAGTTGCTTCAAAACGCTCTTGCATCAGGACAACAAGAGTTGAAACTTTACTTCAATGGGGCGCTGCAAGTTAGCGGAGTTTACCCAAGACCTTCTACTGTAAACTTTACAGACGAAGTTTGGGTGGATAAAATAAACTATACCACATCTCTTGAGTGGGATGAGGATTATTATTCTAATCATATTCAATCTTGGTCAGAAACATGGGATTTTGAAGAAGACGAAAATAGGCAGACTTGTAATGTCTCACATTCCATAAGTGCCGTTGGTCTCAATACAATGCCCTCTGGAATAAATAATACTTTTACCAATGCTAAATCTTTTGTTTTAGGGAAAACTGGATGGGCAAATGTAATATCTGGATCTCCGGCGTTTGCTCAGGCTTCAGGATCATATAATGCTTATGAAAGACACGCTAGGCAGGAGTCAGCAGACGTTCAGGCAGGATCATTTGGGATTACAGAAGTTTTTACACTGTCTTCTGGTACATATAATCATGAATATAGTGAACAATATAGTGTAGATGATACTGGAATAGTAACTGTTGCGCTAGATGGAACAATAACAGGACATGGTAGGGGTCCTAATGCATATAATAGAGCGATTGCCGGATGGAACGTAATAAAGTTGCAAATACCATCTATGGCATCTGGAGCATATTCTGCTTTAGGAGGCGATTCAACATTATATACTACTAACTATGATAGTTTTAGTATTTCTCGCAATACATTTACTGGGGTTGTGTCTTATTCTGCATCCTATACTGATGCTGCTGCTGAGAACCTTCCTTCTGGAATATTAGAGTTTGCTATAAATGTCAATGATAATAAACCAACTAGAGTATATGCATCTTTCGGCATACCTCAAAGAGCGCTAGGCAATGTGGTTCAGGATATTGCCACAAGTACAGAGGGAACCTTGACCATCAGCGGAAACGCTACAGCAAAACAATCTTATGACTTTGAAGATTTATTAGATTGGGTAGAAAGCAAAATAAATGCCAAGCGTCCAAGTTCTGGCAACTATGAAACACTAAGATTAACACAAAAGCAGATTACTAAAGATGAAGATAATAAAACAGTGCAGTTCAATATAGTATGGACATATACGCTTGATTTGTCTAGTGTGGCAGTTGATGGGTATGTGTCACTAAACTAAGGATATAATATAATGGCCAATACACCACCAGTTATTAGGTTTTCGCAGTTCGCAGTTAGTGGCGTAAGTCCTTCTGGATCTAGGCATTTGACCAATCATGCTTCATATGTGAAACAACTAGGGGTAGCTGCTGCACAATATTTAGATTTTGGATCATTGAATATAAGTGTTCAAAAACAAACATCTGCGACAAAAGTAGTCGTTGCAATGGTAGATGATATGAATGATGCCAGTACTTCAGTATTTAATATGCGTTTTTGGATGTCTGATATTGATGATTTTAGTGGTGGCACATATTATTTTAACGGTTGGGCATCTGGAGTTTGGATGCAAAACTGTAGTCTAACTGATGCGTCTGGATATTATATTCCTACTATTTTGCCTAGCGGACAAAACTTATGGCGTCAAGATGGAGAATTGAGTATAACTGGAAGCGGTAGTGATAATCAGGTTACACAATATATTTATTTGTCAATGACGTGTGATACCGATATGCCAGTAGGAGTGTATGGAGGCGATTCGGGCGGGATGGTTTATAGACTTACGTATGATTACAAATAAGGATAGTTATGAATAAATATTTTGCCTTTGCTGGAATAAGGCATTATCAAGGAACTACTAGCAATCTAGCAACTTGGCCATTCTTAGTTATTATGGGTCCAAGTGGGCAGTTGGTTCAGGTTCATGGACCATCTGGCAATGCTGGAAGTAGTAGCGCCATACCAAGATATCCTCATTATTTACAAGCATATGAACAAACATTCAATCATAAGGCACTTGCATTCAATAAAAATGAAATAGTATTATCATTGCGTTATGGCCGTGAATCAGCAGGAAGAAACTTATTGTATGCCTGGTCTCCAATGCCACAAACAGAGGGCAGGAAACAAAACTCTGCATCATTTCCGGTAGTAGAGAGTAACGTAAGTTTGACTGGCCATATAATGAAAGATGGATATAACTGGTCAATATTACAGGGTGATTTGGATGATTTTTATAGAGAGCATCATGCTGCAATAAAACTATCCGATAGTATATTTTGGACTTTTCCATTACAGCAACAACGCTTATGTTATGGTACCTATAAACAGTCGCCACAAATATACGTAGATATAGCAAATAGTGGATGGAAACCAAATGCTGGAAAATATGGACCTGGAAATAATACTGGAGACGTACACTATAACCTAATGAGTGACGCTGGGCTTACCAATCCTAGGTGGGAAGGTATTACTCCTGCATCTCTAAATGATTATAGCGACAATATTTGTGACATGATAGAACACAATGGTACTATATATATTGCTAAACAATATGCTGTGTATGCTCTAACTCCGGGGGATAGAGGAAATACCATACATTTTGACTATGCAGAAGACAGCGGAATAGCAGGATTATCCGAAACGTCCTCATATACCACTAGGCGTATCCAAGGCGAATATGGACCCTTATCTCGCTGTTTTGCCGTGCATAATAACATTCTGTATATGCTTCAGAATGACGGTAAGTTATTTGAGATATATCCTGGAGGAATAAAAGAAAAAGCAGATTTGTCTATTCTCGGAACTCCGTGGTCCTCTGGTATTACTGGAGGATATTGTCCGGCCCTTGATACTCCATGGGTGGCGTCAAATGGCAAAAGGTGTTATTTAGCATCATATAATAATCAACTACATGCATTTTTGAACTTTAGTTCAACTTACAAGTTGGCAAAAGGAGCAGTTGGGTATGGTATATTTTGGGGAACTTCACACGATGCGGAAAACTGGAGCGATAGGTCTGAAAATCTTCCATCTAGTGGAGTTATAACTCCTAGTGGACTAAGTTCTTCCGACTGGAGAACTACTATTGCTCCTTATCTATTTTCTGGCAAAAATGCTACTGTCTGGCCACTTGGATATGGACATGCGGAAAGTGGTGTTGAATGTCAACCTTCTGGATACAGACAGATTGGCATTATACCATGGTGGAGTTCTGGCGTATTATTAGATGTACAGTATACCCCATATGGAAGTTTACAGGTTCCACTTCAATATGGAACAATAAGTGGATTTTTATTTCCCACCAATGTCGCCTATCCTTTTGGATATGGATATCAAGATGAAGTTTGGGCGCCATCAGGAGTTGGAGCAAGTGGATATGATTATAGCGGATGTAAAAACTATCATATTGCTGGGCATGTAGATAAAGATAATAGACTATTGCGACTAATGTTCAGTGAAGACTATAATAAAGGAACATTATTTTATAGTCTAAATCGCAGTTCTGGATGGATACAGCAAAACTATGTCCCGGAAAGCAAGCAACTAAACTCATATATTCCTATAGATTTATATAGTCCAGAAATCATTATTCCTTCTGGCACATTATATAATCCTAATCCACGCATTGATGAAGTAAATAAAAGAGTTTATGTAAACTATAATATATTAGATTGGGGATTTTGGGATCTTGCTAATATTTCTATGGAGTATTCTATTGATGGGTCAGTTTGGTCCAGAGCTAATGCCATTAGTATTGCAGGATTATCGGACTCAATACGCAATAGAAGTACGGGAAGCAAGGCGTCTGATCCGTCTGGAGTTATTGGAGCTTCATATACGGCCTGTTGGGATTACTCAAAAGATTTGAGTTCTAATGTATTCTATCCAAATACAAAAATAAGGATTAGAGCGGAGAGTATATAATGCAACCAGCAGTTATGATGGCCCAGGGTGGACAAATAAACTATATTTTAGGATATTTGTT
>Ga0180007_10002202_pt1 | contig 23798 bp, 20 predicted proteins | sample MM_PC_MetaG_FD_121122 | JGI IMG/M metagenome (GOLD analysis project Ga0180007, IMG submission 121122) | Groundwater microbial communities from the Aspo Hard Rock Laboratory (HRL) deep subsurface site, Sweden - MM_PC_MetaG | ecosystem: Environmental > Aquatic > Deep subsurface > Groundwater... | reverse complement strand
GGGTGATAATGGATGTAGGCAAAAAAATAATCCAAACGCTGTATATCTGTAAGTTTTTGTTTTTGTAGCCTATTCATCAAAGGCATTTAGTCTAACTTTAGCTGTAAATGAGTGGTAATCAAAAAAATTATTAACCTGAGCGGGTGAGGTGCGTCCGCCCGGTGGCAGAATATTCATAAAAAACAGCAAGATAAGCATTTAAAGAACAAAGTTTCTGATAGGCAAGCTGACAACCGAAAAAATATTTGATCTCGATCCACGTAATCGTTCATTTTGCAAGAGGCTCATCTTACATGAGACGAAAAGATAACCTAACCATTGCCATGTTATTGACCCTACTGACCATCCTGCCCGGCAAGGCGGTTGGCGGCCTCTACCTTAATGGCGCCCACGGCAGTAGCACCGTTGGAGTAAACCGAAGCAGTATTGCTTCGTTAGGCTATGCCAGAGGCAATTGCTCTCACTGCCATGAACAGCATACCAGCATCGAGGGAGTTGAACCCGCCCCCACCGGAGGAGGACCATCTCCATCCGTTTTATTCTATAATAATTATGTGGACCAGACCGACAATATCTGTGTGCAATGCCATGACGATGTCGGTGGGGTGCAGTCGGGCGGAGGCATTTTCAACCGGAGTTACAGCTACCGGTCCGGCGGCTGGACGGCTGATACCTTAAACGATATCAAGGAGGCCTTCTCCTTTACAGCACCTGCCTCATCCCATAATCTTGACGACATAAAAACATTTATCGAAGGCCAACTATGGGGATATACGGCCGATGCTAACCCATGCACAGCCTGCCACAATCCGCATGCCGCCCAAGGCGATCCGCTCGCCTCAGCAAACTCGGCTAAAAGTTCCGGCACCAGGGGCTGGCCGGTCTCCCGTCCAAGCGAGCATGCCTCCACCCCTTGGGGTTTATGGGGCGATGATGACCCTGGCGAACGTATGAAGAACTTTACCGCTAACTATCAGGCACCTTACCGTTTCGGCTCCACATCGACTTATGAACCGGACGGCTCAACAACCCAGGATGGTGGCAATCTTACAGATTTCGACACCTTTTGCATCGACTGTCATAATGCCTCAAATACCATTTACAGCACCAATCTGAGTAGAAATCTGCGCACCATTAACTGGAATACTGAGAAACACGGCAAATGCAATGCCAACACCTCTCTCTGCGGCGACAATCCTTACCCTTCCGGCACGTCAGGCCTTGGAAAGGTGCTTTCCTGTCTGGACTGCCATGAGCCCCATGGCTCGCCGAATGCCTTTTTGATCAGAAAAGAGGTGAACGGCGGTGCTCTGGGCGGCACCATCGGTTCTTTTTCCACAACGGACTGGCATTATCTCTGCGACCGCTGTCACCAAGATGACAAGCAAATCAACGCCTCCTGTCAGGAAGACCATTATTATATAATTCATCACCAAAACACCGGCTGTAATTCCGACATGTATTATAGTCCAGGTTCTTGTAATAGTTGCCATACCGGAAGCAGTGGTGGCGATTGTACTAACACCACGCGAAACAAACTAATCTGCACAGACTGCCATTTTCACGGTTCTTCGGTGAGTGGCAACCCCACATTTTGATTAAATCGGAACAAAAATTGTCAGCCCATATTACGTACATAAAGCCACCCAAAATGCTAATAGGTGTAGTGACTTGCAATCATAAACGGTCAGGACCGCAATAATCACAATTTTCGGCCCACTTTATTTGATTCTATCCGGTGTTTCAGGACCACATTATTTGCAACTGGGACCGCAATCATAATTTCAGGACTGCAATCATCCGGTCCAGGACCACTTTATCTGCAACTATACTTCGGGTGCGTTTAAACAAACGGCTCTAAAGTTTCATAAGCCCCTGGATGCGGGAAGGATCTGAAGCACTTACGGAACATAGCTCGTTTGCACATCCCATTATTGGCAGGTTGCCCCCGCAGGACTTCTTTTCTTTTGGTTGTGGCCTCTTCATAGCTGTTTCTGAAGAGTTTGATTTTTCGAACAAGAGGATGGTCGATTCACGGGGTTTGACCCCTCCCAAAAATAAGGGCCTGGAACTGGGCTAAAATTGGGAGGTCAAAAACTGGCTGAAAGTCTTGCAGGCTTTGGGTTTACGTGAAATCCTATGAAACTTTAGAGCCGTTTGTTTAAACGCACCCAATAGTGGGGCTCTGTATAGGTTTTCTGGCCCAGCGCTCCCGGTTCTGCACCATGGGCGCCATTCGTGACGCAATACTGTTCGGCCAAACCCACCTGCTGAGCGGTTTTATCAGTCTGGTCGTTTTTGCCTTTTTGACTAATCTCATCCTCGGTCAATTTAAGATGGGATTTACCGCCCAACCGGTGGCCCATACCCAACATATCTGGAATTTCGCCGGCATGACCCTGGCCGGGCTGGCCTTTGCCCTGGCTGGCGGGTGCCCGGGCCGGCAGCTGTTTCTCGCCGGTGAAGGGGATGGAGATGCAGCGATATTTGTCTTGGGAATGATTGTGGGTGCCGGATTTGCCCACAACTTCGGGCTGGCAAGTTCGGTCGATGGAGTCGGCCCTCACGGTATATCCGCAGTGATTATCGGTCTTCTGGTTTGTCTGTTTATTGGGTTTACCATGAGAAGAAAAAGCGCTTAATGGAGTTTAAAATGGCGGCAACAGTTGATGCAAGGGGGCTTTCATGCCCTCAGCCTGTGATAATGACCTTGGATGAAATTAAGAAGGGACAAGACAATGAGATAATCATCCTGGTAGATACTGATACATCTAAAGAAAACGTGACGAGAGCCGCTGAGAGCCAGGGATTCACGGTCAATGTCGTGTCTACGGAAGGAGATAAAGGTTATCGCATCTCAATTAAAAAAGGTTAGGCCGTGATCGGATTTTTTAAAAAGAAAAAATCAGTGCAAGACAAAAAGGGTCATGGCGCATCAGCTGATTGCGGCATTATGGTTTTTGAAAATACCAGTGACGTTATACATGCTGAAACGGTCCTCAAGAATTCTGGCTGGGCGATTCGTGTCATGGGACCGCCCCCGGAGATTCGGTCCGGCTGTGATCTGGTGATAGAGTTTCCGCTGATAGAAGAACTGAGTCTGCTGCGGGAACTCAATAAAGCCAATATCAAACCTCTTTCAGTTGTGCCGGTCACGGCCCCTCTGCTTGCTCCCGTCGATCTGTTTCATACCAAGGATTTTGGGGATTATTTGATGGTGCGGGCGGCCAATATGAAAATCACCGTCGAAAAAAAAGGCCTGAAAATAGTAAACATCTCAGGCGGCGGGTGCCCGGACGTGCCGTATCTGGCCCATGAAATGGTGGAAAAAACAGTGGCTGAAGCACCTAGGCCCAGGGACCTGGGGCATACCTTATGCGGGTATGCCCTTGAGCTCGCATATGAGGAGTTATGTCGAATATGTTAGGTGTAATCGGTACGGTACCTGACCTGAAGTTTCCCCTGACCTGTGGGCCGGTTCGTTTGATCGATGGCCATCTGAATATAAATGGCCTGAATGTATCCGTGAACCGGGGCACTCCCGCGCTGTTGGCTGGGGCGCTGAAGGCAACCGAAAGTATCAACGGTTCTGAGATATATGCCTTTTTAGTGGGGGATATCGGCAAAGGGGCCGGAAGCCGAGAACTATATCAATTTCTTGAACGCCATCTGTCCGAATTTGAGTTTAAGGCATTGGCCTTTCATTATATCCAACCGGATGTGGACTTGTTTACCAAGGTGTTATTCGCCCTGGACACCATGAAGCGACGGCCTGTTCTGATTGCCGACGCCGGATTTATGTATGCCGCCAAGATGAGCGGGCAGGCTGCCTGCTTTGATTTTTTTACGCCGGATGTCGGCGAACTGGCGTTTCTGGCAGATGAAATGGCACCGCATCCTTTTTACACACGGGGCTTTATTCTGCACCAAAACGATAACGTGCCGGATTTGATCCAGCGGGCGTATAAGCATCAAAATGCCGCCACCTATCTATTGGTGAAAAGTATATCGGACTATCTCGGACATGGAGGGCAAGTGCTTGAAAGAGTGGATTACCCATCCTTTGAAGCCATGGAGGCCATCGGCGGTACGGGTGACACCTTGACCGGACTGCTTACGGTATTGTGCGGCGCTGATTTCAAGCTGACTGATGCGGCGGTGTTAGCCGCCAAGGCCAACCGCTGGACCGGCTACTATGCAAATCCAAGTCCCGCCACGCAGGTTATTGAACTGATCGAGACAATTCCACAGTCATTGGCAAAGGTGATGGATCAATACCATAAGGAGAAGACCCATGGGTAATACCAAAAAAATCAGGCTGACTGAGACAGTAACCGGTTCCGGTTGAGCGTCCAAACTGCCTCCGGGGGACCTGGACAAGGCATTGTGCGGATTGGTGTTTCCTTCAGACGAAAATGTTCTCATCGGCCTGGACCGAGCGGACGACGCCGGTGTGTACAAAATTACCAATGATATCGCGCTGATCCAGACGGTGGATTTTTTTACACCCATTGTGGACGATCCATACTGGTTTGGTCAAATTGCCGCCGCCAACGCCTTGAGTGATGTCTACGCTATGGGGGGAATCCCGAAAACCGCCATGAATCTGGTGGCATTTCCGGCCAAAGAAATGGACCTTTCAATCCTGCGGCAAATCATCCAGGGCGGCATAGACAAGCTTAAAGAGGCCGGAGTTGTTCTTATCGGCGGACACAGCATCGTGGACAAGGAACTCAAGTATGGTCTGTCCGTGACCGGGATCATTCACCCGGCACGGGTGCTGGCTAAAAAGAATCTGCGGGCGGGCGATCGGCTGGTGCTGACAAAGCCGCTCGGCACGGGAATCGTTAACACTGCTATTAAGGCAGCATTGGCGTCTGCGGAACTCACAGATAAAGTGACACGTTTAATGGCCAAGCTCAACCGGGATGCTGCCCGAATCATGGCTGACTATGATATCAGCGCCTGCACAGACGTGACCGGCTTCGGCCTGCTGGGGCACATTGCTGAAATGGTCTGCGGATCGGGCACGAGCGTACGGGTTGAATCCGGGCAGGTGCCGGTCATCGCCGAAGCTCTGGAATTTGCGACCATGGGGTTTATCCCCGCCGGAGCTTACAAAAATAAAGAGTTCCGGGAAAAAATGGTCTCCTATTCCGAAAACGTGCCGCGTGCCCTGCAGGACGTGCTTTTCGATCCCCAGACATCAGGGGGGCTGCTGATCAGCGTCAGCGAAACGCATGCCGCTACTCTGGTCGCAGCATTGAAAGCTGGTGGTATCGACGATGCCGCGCAAATCGGTGAAGTCATTGACGGCCCGGAAGAGAAAATATGGGTGGTGTAAGGCGCCATTTGCTGAGACAATCCACCAACACTTCAAGTCCCTTTGTGGTAGGTGATAGTTCCATCAGAAAACAAATAGCGATAGCGGAGAAGTTTTAGCATTAAGGAAATCGATGCCCGCGGCTTGTGCTTCAGGCCGAAGCAGCACTTCGAATGGAAAATCGCCAGAGCGTAATAATTGTCGTAAACAATGCCGCCTCCCAGCAGAACGTTCAGCGGCTTCTGGAATCGCAGGGGTTTCCAGATGACGCTTGAAAAAAGTGAGGCTGACTATTTGGTCATCGGAACGTGTGTTTCGAAGCCTGAAGAGCAACTCCAATTATCCCTTGAGCCGAAAGCCGATGCTAAAAAGATCATGGTCGTATGCGCCACCGACCGTATGGGGTACGGCGACAATGAGGTGAGCCTGAAGCTGATGATCAAATTTTTGCGTACACTCAAAGAAATGGGCAATGATCTGTGGCGGCTGGTATTTGTGAACAATGACCATCGATGGCTCCGAGGTGCTTGATGATCGCAAAGACTATGAAAAAGGAAGCCTTAAGATCCTGGTGTGTGGCACTTGTTTGAATAATTTCAATCTCCTGGAGAGAAAACAGGTCGGAGAGATCACCAATATCCTGGATATCGTCATCGCTATGGAACTGGCCAACAAGGTGATCAGCATCTGATTTTTAAAATGCCGGATGTTGATATTTGTTGATAATCACATCCAATACTGAAACAAACTACAACAAAGGAGGCAATCATGAAATTCGGCGCTCGCAATAAAATCCACGCGAAGGTCAAAAGCATCCAAAACGGGGACATTATGTCCCTGGTAAAATTTACCGTCACCGATCCCCATGAGATGGCTTCGGTTCTAACCACGGAATCTGTCAAAGAATTGAAATTAAAAACAGGCGAGGAAGTCGAGCTGATCGTCAAGGCGGTACACGTACTGCCTGTCAAAGAAGAATAAAGCCGAGCAAAATAGTACTATGCATTCCTTGAACGAATGCAATTTTTAAGACAAACAGTTGTAATGGTCTTCATCTTGGTATCTTCTGACAATGCGGATATTGCCAGCGCTGTTAGTGCCGGCAATATCCGCAGGTGGACACCCCGTAGAAGGGTGAGTTTAAACAAACGACAGAAATGTTTCATAGGATTTTGAGTGAGCGGGGTCTACGCGCAAAGCTCAGAATTTGGATATCTTTTAAAACAACAGGTTGCAGGGAGACGATTTTTATCGCTTGACCGAGTTCTCATCAGGAAGCTGCTTTCCTTACCTGTATAATTGTTTGTCGGGTCGTCTTGAATTCGCGCTCGATCTCGGCAACGCTGACACCGGCATCCAGTCTCTCTACGACAATTGCCCGTTCCTCCGCATTAAGGGATGGCCGTCTCCCGAGCCGTTTGCCAGCCGCCTTAGCCCGAATAATTCCCGCCTGCGTTCGTTCATCAATCAGCAAGTCCCGCTCGAACTCGGCCACAGCTGCGATGACCTGCATTGTCATCTATCCTGCTGGGCTGGTTAGATCAACACCGCCAAGGTGGAACAATCCGAAAGATTAAACATCTATCAAGACCTGAGTATAGCAGATATAGAAAAAGACTACTGGGCCGCATTGTATCCCCGGTAATCTCATTGAGACGCATGACAGACCTTTCTCTTTTCAATATCTGTTTCGTCATCCAGAAGCTGTTCCTTGTTTGAGACCTTCGGCGTTTGTCGATTATCAGGCCTTGGCCCGGTTAACGGAAAGGATGGCAAAGAAGAAGCAGCCTAACCCTACCCCGACGAGAAGCAGATAGTCGAGTGGATTTACCGGTTCAACAAAGGCCGCAGCCCGGATCGCCTTGGCGGCATGGGTAAGCGGCAACAGACCCAGCAGTTTTTGACCCCAGTCTGGCATTTGGGTCAGCGGGAAGAAAGTGCCGCCGAGAAAGGCCATAGGGGTAATGATGAAGTTGGTGAGCAAGGTCTGGTCGGCATGGGATTTGACATGCATGGCGCAGCCTACCGCCAGGGAGGCGAACAGAAAACTGTTGAGCAGAAAGGCCGCCCAGAAAAAAAGATTATAGGAGAGCACCACGCCGAACAGGGCACCGAGCACCAAGATTACCCCGCTAGCCAGAAACGCCCGGGTCATGCCGGCAGCAACCTCGCCGCAGACATAGGCCAGATTGCTGATCGGCGCGGCTTGGAATTCGTCGAAGATATGCCAGTAAAAGCGGGCGATATTGATCTCGCTGGCAATGGCGAAGGCCTGGGTCATACTGGCCATGGCCACGAGCCCCGGCAAGAGGAACTCAAGGTAGCTGTGCTTGCCCACCGAAACATGCTGACCGACGGCGTAGCCAAAAGCGATCATGTAGAGCAGCGGCGTCACTGACCAGGCTGGCACCATCTTGGCCAGGCGGCGCTTCAGGATAAAAAGTTCCCGTAAGTAGACCGCGGTCCATCCTCGGATCATGATATTTTCCTCCCGGTCATGGAGATGAAGGCGTCTTCCAGATTGACCCGCCGCACCGTACAGCCGTTGGCCCGCTGCTGGACATAAGCACCGGCTTCGTCCCGGGACCGAAAATAGGCGGTCTGCAAGCGGCTGTCATCAAGGTAATCGACCGCCCACCGGCCCATGGAGGCCGTCAGGTTGTCCGGGGTGTCTTCGGCTACGATTTTCCCCGCATCCAGAAAGGCAACACGTTCGGCCAGGAACTCCGCCTCTTCGATATAATGGGTGGTGAGAAAGATGGTGGCGCCGTCGCTTTGAATCTTTTTGATAAAGCCCCAGATACTCCGGCGGATGGCCGGATCAAGCCCGACCGTTGGTTCGTCCAGAAAGAGAACCTTGGGGGCGTGCATCAGGGCGCGGGCAATCAAAAGCCGCCGTTTCAGCCCGCCGGAAAGGTCCTTGACGATGGCCTGACGCCGGTCGCTCATTTCCATATAGTTCAGAAGCTCCTCTGTCCGCCGGGCAATATCCCGCCCCTCCATGTGATGCAAGCGGCCGTGGATCATGAGATTCTCCGCCACCGACAGTTCGCTGTCCAGGTTGGTGCGTTGCGGCACCAGGCCTAACTGCGCCTTGTACTGCAACGGATTTTTTTCGATATCATAGCCGTTCAAGAGCACGGTACCATCATCGCGCCGGCTGAGACCGGTGAGGATGCGGATGGTGGTGGTTTTACCGGCGCCGTTGGGGCCCAGGTAGGCGTAAATCTCGCCGCCGCCGACCTGAAAGGAGACGCCCGTCAGGGCGGCCCGGGAGCCGAATTGCTTGGTCAGTCCGTTGACCTTGATCATCGCCGCATTTCCTTGATCATTTTGACGTTGTCGCCGATCTCCATGAGGGGCTGACGCCGCATCCGGTGCGGCAGGGCCAGCTCGGCCGATGCCTCCACATCGCTCTTTTGCACCTCCTTGCGGTTGTCGAAGGCGGCGAGCGTCTTAGCGGCCTTCATCATGATGATGTCGCCCCGGTGGCCATCGACCCCGACATCGAGGCAGAAGTCGGCAATGGTGAAAAGTTCCTCCCGGCCGATGGTCACCTCGGGATAGAAACGGCGAGCCGCTTCGATCCGCTCCACCAGTTGCCGTGATTCGCCTTCCCACTGACTGGCGAAAGAAAGCGGGTCTTCGTCAAAGGCCACCCGGCGTTCCATGACCGTCACCCGGCTCTCCCGGTCGGCGATCCCCTCCACCCGGACGCTGAGTCCGAAGCGGTCGAGCAGCTGGGGCCGCAATTCCCCTTCCTCAGGGTTCATCGTGCCCACCAGGACAAAGCAGGCTGGGTGCGAGAAGGAGATCCCTTCCCGCTCGATGGTGCTGACCCCCATGGCGGCGGCATCAAGCAGGACGTCCACCACATGGTCATCAAGCAGGTTGACCTCGTCGACATAGAGGATGCCCCGGTGGGCTGCGGCGAGCAGGCCAGGCTCGATCCGTTTTTCCCCCTTGCGGATGGCATACTCCAGATCCATGGTTCCGACTACCCGGTCCTCGGTGGCGCCTACTGGCAGTTCCACCACCTTGATGTGGCGGCGCATGGTTTCGACCTGATTGCCCGTAATCCGCTTCTCCCGGCACTCGGCGTGAAAACACTCCCGGCAGAGGGTGTCGCCGTCGCCGGGGGCGAGTTGGAAAGGGCAGTCTTTGATCACTTCGATCACCGGCATGATATTGGCCAACGCCCGAACGGCGGTGGATTTGGCGGTACCCTTTTCCCCGCGGATCAGGACCCCGGACAGGGTCGGATTGATGAGGTTGAGATACAGGGCCAGTTTCATCTGCTCCTGGCCGACAATGGCGACAAAAGGGTACATGTTTTTACAGCTCATGGGGTATTGGGCCTCCAAAAAATAAGGTGTGGGTTGGGCCAGGCGTGGTCGTTGCGGCTCTGACCCAACAAGCCGGGTTAATCTTTTCGTAAAAATGTCTCGGGATGGCGACGCCATCCCTATGAATTTCCTGCTCGTGCGGTGATTATAACCCCTTGATCAACTCCCGCAGGGTATCGGCCTTCAAATCATCGGTCTGGAAATACCGGGCGTTCAGTGCCGCGGCGATCCTCGCCGCGAGATTGAACCGGATGAGACCCTGTTCCTCGGTATCCACCAGGATGAAGCGGACCCTCTCCTCCCGGGCCAGCCGCCGGGCCAGCTCCAGGCTCTCGTCAATGGGACGGCCGCTGCCAAGCGCCACATTGGAACGGCCGTCGGTGATCAGGACCACGATGGGCCTCGAGGTGGGGTCACGGACCAGCTGAGCGCGCAGGATTTCATCGGCCTTGACCAGGGCGGCGTTCAAGGGGGTACGGCCGCCCACCGGCATCTCGGCAAGCAGCCGCGCCGCCATATCGATGGACGAGGTTGGCGGCAGGTTCAGCCAGGCCTCGGCCTTATTGAAGGAGATCATCGCCACCTTGTCCCGTTTCTGGTAGGCATCGAGCAAGAGCGACATGATCGCCCCCTTGGTGGCGGCCATCCGGCCACGCGCCCCCATGGAGCCGCTGGCGTCCACCACGAAAAGCAGGAAATTGCCGATCCGCCGCTCGCGGACCTTCTCCCGGATGTCCTCGGGCCGCAGGGCGATGGCGCAGGTGCTCTGCCGCTGCCGCTGATGGGGCGCCGCCGCCCGCAGGGTCGCGTCCAGGGCCACGTCCTTGGCCCCCCGGGGCAGGGTGCTTTTGACATAACGGCCCTGGAGGCCGCTGATCCGGCTGCGTGACCGGCGTCCGGAGCCGCGCCGGAAGATCCGGTCCTTGGGCACGGTAAACGGTTTGACCTTGAAGGTGGCCCCCACCGCGAAGACCTTCTCCCTCGCGTCCGGGTTCACCGGTTTTTGGGGTTCTTTACTGTCGTCCGGCGTGCCGCTGCTACCGGCCCCGCCAGTATCCTGGCCGGGCCGGGAGTCAGCGGGCTGTTCTCCCTGCTGGCCGGGCTGATCCTCGTTGTTTGGCTCCTGGTCCTCTTGATCACCCTTTTCGTTTTCTTCATCAGGGGGCGGCTCTTGGTCATGGGAGTGGTCGGGGTGCTCGTGCTGCTTTTCTTCCTCAGATGGGGGGGAAGGCGGGGGAGGTCCTGGTTCTCGCTGCCGGTGCCGGAGCGCCAGTGGCGCTACCCGGAGGATGTCCTCTTCTTCCACCTCGGTTCGTTCCGAGAAGGCGGCCAGTGCCCGGGCCGCCTGTTCAATAATCAGATCGGCCCGGTGTCCTGCCACCCTGGCCTCGGTACACATCTCAGTGATTAAAGCCCGCAGTCGGCCCGGCATATGAACCTTGGGCAGCAAGTGGCGGGCGTGGTCAATCCGCTGGGCCAGGGCCATGGTCGCGGCGGCAAAACGTTCGATAAAGGCCGAGGGCGCGGCGTCAAAGGTCTCCCGCTGTTCCATGGTCAGAACCCGTGCCTTGCGGCTGGTCTCCGCCTTGACCTCGACGCAGAGCCCGAAGCGGTCCAGGAGCTGGGGCCGCAGGTCGCCTTCCTCAGGGTTCATGGTGCCGGCCAGGATGAAGCGGGCCGGATGGGCAAACGACACGCCTTCCCGCTCGATGCGGTTTATGCCTGCGGCGGCCGCCCCCAGGATGACATCCACCAGGTGGTCGTCCAACAGGTTGACCTCGTCCACATAGAGGATGCCCCGATGGGTCAGGGCCAGGAGTCCGGGTTGGATGGCCCGCCGCCCTTCCCGGGTGGTCTTCTCGAAGTCGATGCCGCCGGTCACCCGGTCCTCGGTGGCGTTGAGCGGCAAGGTGACGACCCGCACCGGCCGCAGGTGAGTGCCTCCCAGCCGCTCGCAGAGCCGGCAGCTCTTACAGCGGCCCACCGCCTCTGCCGGGCTTAATGAGAACAGACAGCCGTCCACCACTTCGATTTCGGGCAAGAGCGCCGCCAGTGCCCGCACCGCCGTCGATTTGGCCGTGCCCTTTTCGCCGCGGATCAGCACTCCGCAGGTAGCCGGGTTGATGGCATTCAGGAGCAGGGAGAGTTTCAGCTCTTCCTGGCCGACAATGGCCGGGAATGGGTAAAAAAGCGGCCGGCTCATCGTTTGATTCCCAGGCCGTCCAATATTTTCCCCATCTCCGTCTTCCAGTGGCCCACGTCGTCGGCTGTCATGATGTCGACGCTGCCGCCCTGAAACTCGCCGGTGACATCATTCATGGTGTCCTCGATGGAGCCTTCCACCTCCAGGTAGGCGTCCTTCAGGCGTTCCAGGAGTTCCAGGTCGGGCTGCCAGATCTCGCGGCTCTGGGCCTCCAGGAGACGGCGGCCAATCTCCTCCAGCGCCCAGGGGTTGATTTTCTGGAACCACTCCCGCATCTCGTCGTTCAGCATAAAGGTCTCGGCGATTTCGTCGAAGATCCAGCCGTCCACCTCGCCGGTGGTGGCGGCAAAGCCGTAGACCCGGCCGATGCGTTTGGACAGGTCGCCAGCCCCCTTGTACCCATGCTCCTGCATGCCCGCGATGTACTTGGGGTTCAACAGTTTGCTGCGCACCACCCGCCGCATCTCATCGGCGAAATCGGTGACTCCGACCTGGGCCGGATCCCGGGTGTCGCCGTAGTAGGTCCGGGGCTTCTTCCCGGAGAGGGTCTTGGCGGCCACGCTCATGCCGCCGTAATTGCTGAAGTACCCGCAGCAGTTCAGAAAGTCGCCCTCGTCGGAGATGTGCTTGTCAAAGGTCACCTCAACCCGGCGCAGGTTCTCCACCAGTTCCTTGTGGGCCTGCACCCCGTAGCCCTGGTCCCCGGCCCCGCCGCCGTAGGCATAGCCGTTCCAGAAGAGATAGATATCGGAGAGGTCGGCCTCGGTCTTCCAGGCTGAGGCATAGACGGCAAGATTCACGCCCGCCTTGTACACCCCGGGTTTGGCGCAGAAGATCCGGTAGGAGAGCTTGCGAAACGCCGCCGGATCGGAGAGTGCCTCCTGCTGCTCACGAGCCTGCGCGACGATATGCCTGCGGACGAAGTTTTCGTCCGGCTTCTCGTTCAGCATGGCCACGGCCTGCACCGCCTGGTCGACGTATTTCACCGAGTCCGGGAAGCAGTCGCGGGTGATCCCCGATACCCGGATATTGACATCGATCCTGGGCCGGCCAAGTGCGGCTGGTTCGATGATCTCGACCCCGTCCACCTGCCCGTTGGCCTTCCATTTTGGCCGCACCCCGAGAAGATGGAGGATCTGGCCGATCTGCTCGCCGTCGGCCCGCATGATGTCCGAGGCCAGCCAGACCATGCCCACCGTTTCCGGGTAGCGACCCTCATCCTTTTGGTAGCGGGCAAGCAGGGCCTCGGCCAGCCGCACCCCGACCCGCCAAGCGGCTTGGGTGGGGATGCGAGTGGGATCGACGTTGTAAAAGTTGCGACCGGTGGGCAGAATGTCGTAGCGGCCCCGGGAGAGATAGCCCGAGGGCCCGGCCGGCACATGACCGCCGTTCATGGCGTTCAAGAGGGATTCGATCTCCCGTGAGTCGCTGAGCCGCTGGTCGATCTCGGCCACCAGGCCGGCAAAGCGCTGAAATCGGTCCCTGACTCGGGCCGGGGCCGGGCATTGGGCGGCGAGTTCGACAAAGAGCGCCGTCCGGGACTCGCCGGCGATGAGCCGACCGATCAGCTCCATGGCCCGGCGGTCGGCCGAAAACAGCAGTTCCCCATAGGTCTGGCCGTATTTGCCCCGGCTGCCCGGGGCATCAAGGGCCGCCATAATGTCTTCGCCCAAGAGGTCAAAGATCAGCCGCCGGCTATTCAGTTCGTTGTTGCTGTCAAAGCGAAGGATGGTGTTGATGGTCTCGGCCCGTTTCTCGCCCGCGGGGATATCGCCGTAAACGTGCATGCCGATCCTGGTCTGGCTGTTTTTGACCCGGGAGAGGATCTCGTGGCAGATGATCACCTCTTCGCCGAAGGTGGCCGGTTGCTTGGCCGCCACCTCATCGGTCAGGTGGCTTGCCGCCATGGACTCGCGGATCAGGTGCTCAAGCTGGTGCCCCCGGGCCGGATCAAGGGCGGCGGCGCGGTGATATTCTTCCAGCAGTTCTTCGAGGTCTTGCAGGCCGCCGTAAGTGTCGGCGGTGCTCATCACCGCCTGCAGGTGGTCGACCAGGGTGGCGTAGCTCCGCCGTTTGGCGATGACCCCCTCGGCCGGGTTGTCGGCGTTGTAGATGTAGAGATGGGGGATGGCGCCGATGGCGATGTCCGGCCAGCAGGCGTCCGAGAGCCCGGCCCCCTTGCCCGGCATAAATTCCAGGTTGCCGTGGGTGCCGACATGGATGATGACATCGGCGCCGAAGACCTTGTCCATGTAACGGTAGGTGGCGAGGTACTGGTGCGGCGGCGGGATGTCCGGATCGTGGAGGATCCTGCAGACCTGGCCGTCGCATCGGGCCCCGGCGCACCCTCGTTTGGGCTGCATGATGACGTTGACATGGTCGAAGTTGAGGCCGGTGATCACCAGTTTGCCGTCCAGCACCATGCTGGGCGGGACGCCGTTCATCTCCTTACCCGGAGGCTCACCCCAGGCCCCTACCAGATCGGCCTTGGTCTTGGCGGGCAGTTCGTCAAACCAGCCCTGGTAGATGTCGTTATCCAAAAGGGCGAGATGGCCGCCCTTTTGCACGATCTCGTCCACCGTGGTCCAACGGAATTCGGCAATGGCCTTCTTGGCCATGATGGTCTGCATCAGCGCCTCGCCGGACTCCGGGATATCGGCAACGTGATAACCTGCCGCCTGCATCCGCCGCATGATCCGCACCACGGACTCGCCGGAGTCGAGCCCGGCCGCACCGCCGACGCTTGCTTCAAGCCCGGCGCATTCGTTTTTATGGAAGACGAAGACCACCTTCCGTTCGGGGGCCGGTTTGGCGGCTAGTCGTACCCAGCGGCCGATTCGTTCGGCGATGTGGCCCACCCGCTCACCGATGACCTCCCGGACCTCGAAGCTGGTGTCGGTACGCTCGTCGGTGAGCTTGCGGCTGCAGGCCACGATGATCGGTTCGATTGAGCCCTCGAACTCGGGCATTGCGATGCCGAAACTGACCTCGGCGGTCAGTCCCTGGGGATCTTCTTCCCACTCCTCGATGCTTTTGCTGTAGGAGACCACCGGCTTGAATACCGGGACGTTCAACGACTTAAAAAAGGCGACGGTCTGGGCCGCCACCCCGGTTGCGGAGACATCGGTTCCGGTCTCGCGGCCGAGAAAGAAGTAGTGCAGGTTGACGAGGGCCTTAATCCGTGGGGTGCCGTCCGGGTCGACAAAAAAACGTCTGGCCGTCTCGATGGGTCCCAGCGAACCCGACTCATCGTCCCTGGTCCCATGAGAAAAAACGGGCAGGACATTCAACCCCTGGGCCGTGAGGGCCTCGATCAAGGCCTTTTCCAGGGCGCCATCGGTGTTGATAAAGGTGTGGCGGGAAAAGAGTAGACCCACGGTATCGCGCTCCAGGGCGGGATGGGCCTCGCGGTAGCTTGCCGCCGATTCGTAGACGGTGGAGTCCGGCGGATGGAGAATGCCCTGCCAGGGCATGGGCACCGGCTCCGCCACCGGGATCTCAGGCCTGAGCTGGTGGGCCAGAAAATCCAGCAGCAGCCGGTAGTTCTCCTCGCCACCTTCGGCCAGATAACCATAGGCCTGGGCGCAGGTTTTCAGATCGACGGTGGCCGAGCGGCCCCAGTTGGCCGGATCGAAGGAGGTGGTGATTATGGTCTTCCCTTCCCCGGCTTCGTGGAGCCGGGCGCTGATCTCCTCCCAGAACCCGTCGGTGGTCCAGTAGAAAAAGAGGATGTCGGCCTTTTTGGCACTGGCCAGAAAGGCCTCCAGCCGGTCGCCGTCGTTGTCTATCTCCTTGTTGCCGAAGATGGTCAGCTCGACCTGCTCGCTTCTGGCGGCGGCCGCCAGAAAGGTAGACAGATAAGACCCCCACATGATCGAGGTGATTTTGATTGTGTTGTTTGGCATGGGATCTCCTTACTGTAGATGTTGTTTGCCGGGCTCTGCATCACTATAGCAGACGATCATTGCAGGCCGCCCATGGTCGCCTGCTGATGGGGGGTCACCACCAGGGCGCCGTTGACCTTGCCGATGACTACCTCTATGCCGTAAACGGCATGCAGGCTCTCCTCCGTGATGACCTCTCGCGGGGGGCCTTGCGCCACTACCCGGCCGCCGTTGACCAGGACCACGCTGTCTGAAAACAGCATGGCCGCATTGGGGTCATGGATGGTCATCACCGCCGCCACCTGCCGCTGGGCAATGATCTCCTTGATCTTCCTGAGGACCAGCACCTGATTGCGGAAGTCGAGGTGGGAGGTCGGCTCGTCAAAGAGCATACCCGGTGTATCCTGGGCCAGGGCGCGGGCCACCAGGACCATCTGCCGTTCGCCACCGCTGATCTTGGTGTAGGTCTTGTGTCGCAGATGGCCGATACCGACTTCTTCGATGGCCGCCTCGGCCGCCTGGCGGTCCTTTTTCGATGGGCCGGAAAACATGCCGACATGGGATGCCCGGCCCATCAGCACCGCATCAAAGACTGAATAGGGGAATGGGGGTTCGTGTTCCTGGGGTACCACGGCGATGAGTCTGGCCCGCTGTTCATGGCCGTAGCCAAGAATGCTGTCTCCCCCGAAGGTGATATCTCCCTGTGCTGGCTTCCAGAGCCCGGCAATGCACTTAAACAGGGTGGTCTTGCCGCAGCCGTTCGGTCCAAGAATGGTGGTAAGGCGGCCAGCTTCCGCTCGCAGGCTGATCCCGTTCAGTACCGGCTTTGGAGTGTTCAGGTGACGGAAATGAATGTCGTTGATTCGGATCATCGGTCCCAGCGCCCCTTCAAAATGAATTCCCCTGTAGCATTCTCATCCCTCCTTCACTGGCATTTTGTCGGTTCAAAACTTCATCTGTATACCGGCGGTGGTACGAATACCGTCATCGGCATAGCCGAAATGGCTCTGATATGAGGTGTTGAAGAGGTTGTCCACCTTGACATAGCCATCGGCGGCAATGCCTCCCATCGTAAACGGCTGCGTCCCCTTGACCTCAACCACGGCATAGTCATCAAGCTCCTGGGCCGGGAGATTCTCCGCCTCGCTGAACCGGCTTCCTTCGTAACGTATGGTCCCCTCCAGGCGAGTCTTGTGCCGGGGCAGGGTGTACCTGACTGTTGCCTTCAGTTTGATGCCCGGGGTATAGGGGAGTTCCTTGCCGGTCTCCTCGTTGGTCGAATCCTGAAGGGTAAGGGATGTTTCGGCAGTCAGACCGGATTTCCAGGCGTATTTTCCTGTCATCTCCAGTCCATGCCGCTCGGCCCTGGCCAGGTTCACCGGCCGGTAGATCAGGTCAGCCCCGCGTAGCGAACTGATCAGGTCAATGGTGTCCGCCCGGAAGAGGGTAAGCTGGAGCAGTTTGTCCTTGCCGAACGTGTATTCAACACCTACGTCGTATGACCAGACCTGCTCTTCGTCCAGGTCCGGATTGCCGCGACTCTGGTCGATCGATCCATGGCTCGTCTGGTAGAGTTGGTCAAATTTGGGCACATTCACGGTATAGCCAGCCTTGGCCCTGATGAGACACATGTCCGTGATCGCCCAGCCGACGCCGGCGGTGAAACCGGGGTTGAACCCGAAATCGCTGGTCAGGTCACCGAGCAGGCCGACCGTTGGGGTAACATTGCCGAAACGACGGTCATACTGGCTGTTTAGTCCGCTCCGCAGGCGCCGATGGCCCCCGGCCAACGAATGATCGAATTCGTCCCATTCCGACATACCTCCCAGGCGCAGTGACCACAGTTCATCTTCGGGCGACCAGGTGGTATCGACTTTGAGTCCGAGTTTCTGCTCATCCAGGGTGGAGTCGGCACCGGACTGGGACCTATCGTCAAGGGAGATCGAATCGCTATATGCCGTTGCCTCAAGGGTTCCTGTCTCGCCCAGGGATCCGGTATATCGTGTGTCAAGCGAGCCTTTTTGGTACTGTTGCCGGGCGTCGGGCGTCAGGTTGTCGGAGGGGCCGGGGGAACCATATTCGGCCTGATAGTATCGTCCGTTGACCTCATAATTGCTGCCGTCCTTTTGCTCCCGGTTCCAGTTGATGGCGAATGCGCCGTCGGTTCGGTCACTGTTTGTCCGTTTTCCGTCCCGGTGCGTTGCGGAAGCCGAGAGCAAGGCGTTGCCATCGGCAATGGGCAGTTGGTGGCTTGCGCTCCCTTCTCCGTACCCGAAGGATCCGCCCCCCACCTTAGCGGTGGATTGGGCTTTCTTCTTTCCCTCCTGCTTTTGCGGGGTGCGGGTGACGATATTGATGGCGCCGTCGCTGCCGCCGGGGCCAAGCCACACCGGCACGGGCGGCTTGAAGACGGAGACGGATTGAATGCTATCGATAGGGATGGAATTCAGGTCCTGACTGCCGTATTGATTGGAGTTCAGCGGCCTGCCGTTCAGCAGCACGAGGACACCGCCCGAACGTCCCGAACCCCGGATGGATACGCGCGATCCGATTCCAGGCGCGCTGGACACTTCAACGCCGGGCATGGTCTTGAGAATTTCCTCGACGTTGGGCAGATTCCGTTCGACGATCTCCTGCCGGTCCACAACCTTGACCTCCTGGGGGTGATTCTTGATGTACTCCTGAATCTTTTCCGAAGTCACCACCACCTCGCCCAGAGTAAACGCCGCCGGGTCCATCTTGGCCGGTTCTGCGACGGCCGTCCCGGCGAGTAATGGCAACAACAGGAAAAGTTGGATAAGAATGCCGCGACCATGCCTCATCAATGCGTGTGTCCGTCTCATCGGCCCCAACTCTCCTTGCCGCCCTTTTTCATCAGATAGACAAAGAACGGGGCGCCGCTTAACGCCGTGATGATCCCCACCGGGATGTCGAAACTGGTCATGCTCCGGGCCACGGTATCGGCAAAGATCATGAAGGTTGCCCCGGCTGCCATGCTCAAGGGCACCAGGGTCTTGTGGTCGGGCCCGGTCATCATCCGGACGAGATGCGGCACCATGAGGCCCACCCAGCCGATAATGCCGCTCACCGAGACGGCGAGGCTGACCGCCAGGGTGGAGGAGACAACGAAAATGAGCCGGTCGCGACGGACATTGATCCCGAGAAACTTGGCCTCATCCTCGCCCATGCTGATGACATTGAGCCGCCAGCGCATGAGATAGACGGGGCAGAGGGCGATGATGATGCCGACGCCGGAGAGTGAGATGGTATGCCAGTCAGCCAGGGAAAAACTCCCCATCAGCCAGAAGACGATGTTCTGCAGCTTGTGGGGATCGACCAGAAATTTGACGATCGAGGTCAGAGCGGTAAAGAAGGCCGAGATGATGACCCCGGACAGGATCAGCGGTAGCCGGGAGATCTCGCCCTGAGTCTTGGCGATGTTATAGGCCAAGAGCACTGAACCGATGGAGAAGACGAAGGCCGTAAGCTGGATAGGCAACTCTGGAAAGAAACCGATGGATATGGAGCAGCCGAAGGCGGCCCCGGCCGACAGTCCCAAAATGAAGGGATCGACCAGCGGGTTGCGGAACACCCCTTGCAGCGTTGTCCCAGATCCGGCCAGGGCGACCCCCACCAGGCCAGCAAGGATGATCCGCGGCAGTCGGATATCCAGGATGATCGACCGTTCAGGCAGGTCGGCCATGCCGGCCAGGGGGATCAGCTCGTTGATCAGGCACTTCAAGACCATCAGGGGCGAAACACCGAAGGCCCCCAGGAAAAGGGCGATGCCTCCCATCAACAGTGGTGACATAATGATCAGAAAATGCAGGAAACGACTCGATCTCACGGTGTTTTCTCCGGTTGATAGGGGATACCGAAAAGCTTTTGGTAGAACCGGTCCGCAACCTGTGTCAGGTCAATGTCCCGATACTCATCGGGATAGGCCTCTTTCGCCATGAGCAGGGCCACTAGCGCCAACCGCGGCGACCAGGTGGACCATCTCGGCAATTTGTAGACCCGCCGCTCACGAACCGCCCGGATGAAGCGCCACTGGGGGTTATCCATGATGTCTTCCGCAGTATAGCCAGCACTGCCCCAGATGAAGATGACTTCCGGGTTCCAGACCACGAGCTGCTCCAGGGAGACAAGGGAGTCGCGTTTGGGTATGCTGGCGGCAGGATTGACGCCGCCGATCATCTGCAGCAGGTCGTTATTGATGCCCAGGCCGCAGGCAACCGAATTGGACTGGCCGCCGAGATAGACCATTTTCTGTTTCTGGCCGGCACCACGCTTGGCCGCTCGTTCACGAACCAGGGAAAATATAGACTCCATCTCGGCTATGGCAGCCTTGAGTTGTGCCTCCTGCTGAAAAATCCTGCCGAGGAGTCGCATCACCTCATAGAGTTCGGGGATGGTTTCCGGATAGACGGCGATCACCCGGATGCCTTTCTCTTCCATGAATCGTATGCTCTCTGGGCGTACGGCCCAGGTGAGCACCAAGTCCGGGTGGAGCTGCAGGATCGACTCGATATTGGCCTCCCCGCCCATGCCGGCCGAAGGGAATGACTCGATGTCCGGCCGGGCGGCCCGGATAAAATCGCTACGGTAAGCCCAGCTCGCCACGCCAACCACCTTGTCCCAGATATCCATGGCCGGCAGAAATTCATACATCTGCAGGAAAACCGCCCGCCTCACCGGGACCGGGATATCGACCGTTCGGTTCAGCTTGTCCGTGTAGCTGACAACGGCGGCGTCGGCGACGGCCGCCGTTGTCAGCAGCAGCACAACTGTCCAGAGCACAATGCGCCGCATGGCCTTAGAACCGCAGGGTCAGTTCGCCGAAGATGGACCGGCCGGCGCCCTTGTAGTAGCCGAAGTAGTCTTCGTCGAAAATGTTGTCCACCGAGACGGAGACCTCCGCATACTCGGAAACCTTGTAGGAGGCCTTGGCGTCGGCGACGAAATATGCGTCGTAGGAGCCGTATACCCCATCGACGATGTCGGTGTTCGTGTCGGTGCCATAGCGTTTGTCCACATAGCGGCCGATAAGCGAGGCGGAGTAAGGACCCTTGTCGTAACCGACCCCGGCGTTGAACATATTCATCGGTACCTGGGCCATCCGCGAGCCTTCGGAGGCCGGGCTCGCGGCATTTTTCAGGATTTTGGCGTCGGTGTAGGTGTAGTTGGCAAACAGCTTCAGTCCAATGTCGAACTTCTGCTCGGCCTCCAGTTCCAGCCCCCGGCTCCTGGCCTTGCCGGCATTGATGTTTTCCTGCAGGGTGGGTGTGACTGTCCGCCGGTAAATCAAATCGTCCATCTGGTTCTCAAAGTAGGTGGCCTTGACCTTCATCCCTGCCCACAGCCCTTGTTCAATGCCGCCGTCATAGGAGGTGACGGTCTCCGGTTTGAGGTCGGGGTTCGCCGCATAGGTCGTGCCGGTTGACGAAGTCCAGGTCCGGTAGAGGTCATAGGTGGACGGCGCCCGGAAGGCCTGGCCGGCGGAGACCCTGAGGGTGGTGGCCTCGAAGGGCTTGTAGACCAGGGCAGCCTTGGGAGTGAAGGATGAGTCGTTCTTGGAATCATAATGTATTGGATAACCGGCTTGGCCGACCGAGTTGGCATAACCATCCGAGGTTTTCCACCAATCTTGCCGGCAACCAAGGTAGGCGGTAAGGGTACTCGTGATTTCAATTTCATCTTGGACAAAGAGTGAATAGGTCCTGTCCTCGCCGCCCGCCTCATACGAAATGGTGGTTTTTGAGTCTTCGTCCTTCCAGTCACTCAAGTTGTGTTCTTTGGAGTCCGCCTTCCCCGTTCGGTACGATCCGCCCAGGGTCAGGAGTTGGCGGTCAAAGACCGGGATATCGAACTGCAGGTCGCTGTTGAAGTTTGACGACGGGGTGTCGCTGACCACGCCGGGACCACCGGACTGTGTGGTAGCTGCCGTGCTCCCCCGAGTGACATACCAATTACTCCCGACATCCTGATAGCCAAGGGACAGCCTGGCCTTTACCGTTGACAACTCCGTTTCCAGGCTGGCGCCGTATATATTCTGCTCTTTGCTGCCATCGCCCGAGAGGAAAGAGGATTCCTTGACGGTACTGTAACTCCAGACCTCATTGCCAGCGGCATCCCGCAGGTAGGTGTGCGGTTCCTCATAACCGTATTCATAGCTGGTCCTCATAAAGGACAGATTCACCTTGGTCCGGCTGCTCATATCGTACTTTCCTTTCAGGGTGAGCTGATCATCCTGCCAGGTATTGTCACCGGTGTCGCCGATCAGGTAGCGTGCCTCGCCGGTGTTGCTGGTGGTCGAGATGCCGCCGTCGAGACCACTGAGTGAAGGGTTTGAGCTCTGCACATTGTAGTTGGTGGCATAGCCGTTGGTGGACTTGCGGCCGTAGCTGGCCAGGAGGCTGAATTTGTCGTAAAACTTGTCGCCGTAGGAAAGATAGACTTTGCTGAGGTCATCCATGGCCGTACCCCGGTCCCAAGAGGAGCCGTACCCGGTCTTCAGGGTAAACTCCCTCTTCTCAGGCATCCGGGTGATGACGTTCACCACCCCGGCCATGGCATTGCCGCCGTAAAGGCTGGAAAACGGTCCTTTAACGACCTCGATCCGCTCGATATCCTCCACCGACTGCAACTGGTAGCTGACCCCACCGGTATAGGCGTCGTTTAAGGGGGTAACGCCGTCAAGCAGGAACAGGACCCGCTTATCGTATGACATGCCTCGCATGGAGACAGATGAGGTGGTGCCCATCAGCCCTTTGCCCTTGTTGTCGTTGAACACGCCGACGGTGGTATTCAGGGCCTCGTCCAGGGATTCGATATTGCGGCTCTCGATCTCCTTTTTGCTCACCACCGAGAAGCTGCCCGGCGCCGAGGCGACATCCTTTTCCGTCCGGGTGGCGGTGACCACTACGTCGCCGAGATCCACCACGGCCTTTTCTTGTTCGCCCGCATTAGCTTGGCTCGCCATGGCTATGCTGGCAGCGACCAGGCTGGTCAGAATTTTTTTTTTGTACGTTTTGGCTGGCATTCCCATTCTCCTTTTCTCCTTTTCATGGTTTATTGAAATATTTCCTCCAATCCAAGGCCTGAATCCTGTGCTTAACCACTGACGGACCAAAGATGGATTGACGAAGGAATGCCAGCAATGATATATAATCAAACGGAGCATTCCTCCTGCGAGGGGCTTTGTTCCCCGGGAGACAGGCTATGAATCTTTGACCGGAATCAGCCTGTCTCCCTTTTTCCTCTCTGTTTGCGGCAATTTTCCAGCTTCCAAAATGCTGGAATGCTGCATTGCCTGAACATTTTTTCATACCTTGCCAACCTCCCTTTCAGGTTTGCTAACAAATGGCGGTACGTTCCAAGGGTTATTCGCCTCCCACGGTCTGCAGATCAAGAGCCGACCGTTTCCTGTCGATATGCAATAGGACAGCCTGCGCGAGTCTGAAGGGATCTTCCTCCAACACCCAGTTGGCGCCATAATCACCCCTGCATTTGTCCAACAGGACTTCCTCGTCTTATTCACTGAATTGTTCATTCTTGATTCCTGTTTCATTCCCGTTAATGATACATAAACCAGGCTGGTTCCAGACCGGAACAGGTCTGACAGCATATTTGTCCTTCAATGTCCCAGGCATTCTGGACGAAGGACGATTTCCCGCAGCGACAGCACCGGATAGTGCCGTTATTCCCTGGGGTTTGCAGAAGAGGGCGGCAGCGTATCCGGCGGATCTTACAAAAGCTGTCCGCTGAACGCTTGAGAATGGACTCGACCAGCAGGTCAAGCCCGGTGCGATAAATTTCCACCACCGCAGGCTTATCCATGGCAAGATGCGGCTCCAGAGATCGCAAACCCGGCGCCAATTCAATATGTTTACGGATCAAGGTAAAATGAAGCGCCGTGCCGGTAATGGCGTGATAAAAAAGAAAATCCCATGGCCGGGGTGTTTCAGTCACCGTGACCTGCCCGTAACAGCCATGTTCACGGGACAGATATGACAGGGCAAAGGCGGCATCACCTTCCGAGG
>Ga0180007_10002201_pt1 | contig 23805 bp, 39 predicted proteins | sample MM_PC_MetaG_FD_121122 | JGI IMG/M metagenome (GOLD analysis project Ga0180007, IMG submission 121122) | Groundwater microbial communities from the Aspo Hard Rock Laboratory (HRL) deep subsurface site, Sweden - MM_PC_MetaG | ecosystem: Environmental > Aquatic > Deep subsurface > Groundwater... | reverse complement strand
GGTGGTTCAGATGACCATATTAAAAGATATTATTACTAATTATGGCCTTAGCATATAGCTTAACAACGGTTGCCCGTACAAAACAGTTTATGGGCATTACGACAGCAACGTATGATGCGGTTTTAGACCGTCTTGTTGATAGTGCAACCGACTACATCGAGAAATATTGCGACCGCAGGTTCAAGAAAACGGCGTACACAAACCAGATGTACCGTGGGAATAATACGCGCCGGTTACTTTTAAGGCACTTTCCTATTATTAGTACCGAAACATTTACATTTCAATACCGCACGACAATTACAAATGAAAGCGATTGGGATAGCGTAGAAACCGAGGATTATTTTGTAGATTATGATTCAGGGATAATAACAGCGTTGTTTGATTTTCAGGATTACCCAGACCATTACAGGTTTTCATATACGGCCGGATTTGATTACGACAATGTGGCCACGTTCTTGTCGAGTGTTGGCGCGGCGGATTTGGAATACGCTTGTTGGAAGCTGGTAAATGCAATATTCACGCAGCGCAAAAATAGCGGCAATATCCAGTCAGAAAGCATAGGGGATTACAGCGTCACGTTTACAACCGAAGTCATGATAGATGATGAGCTGAAAGATATACTAAGCCGTTATAAGCGGATGTATGGCTAGTATTATTCATTTCTTTGACAATACATTGATTATTAAGCGTTTTCAGGATACGGCAGGAACCGATTATCAGGAAAATGAGGTAGCTACAATGACAATTAACGGCCATATACAGAACGTCGCAGACCTTGAAAATCAGGAATATTATGCAGCTTATAACGGGTCGCATAAAGGTTGGATTGACGCCGGAATATCCGTACATGAGGGCGATATAATAATTGATAAGGATAATAAGCGATATGTAATAGTAAACATAGACCAAAAGGATTACAGTTTCGCTATGAACACGCATCAGGAGTTAATATTAAAGCGCGAGGATTAAATGGAGATTTCAATGAAAATTGAAGGCGCAGACGCTTTACTGCGGGGGTTAAAGAATAGCGACCGGACTGCTGGCGCCGAAATAGGAAAAGCTATATTACAATCCGTTGTCGTGTTAAAAGGACTTGCAAAAAAAGAGGTGCCGGTACAGACGGGAAGATTACAGAAGTCTATTGTAGGCAAGAATATCACGCAAAAAAGTGGCGTAGTATCAGCTACCGCTAAATATGCTTCATTCGTTCATGGCGGAACATCGGCTCATACTATACGAGTAAGAAATAAAAAAGTATTGGCGAATCAAAAAACAGGCCAGATATTTGGCAGGGTAGTACATCATCCCGGCACAAGAGCAAATCCATTCATGACCCGCGCGGCAAAATATGGCGAATCGCCAGTACAAAAGATTTTCAAACAAGCTGTAGAAAATATAAATAAACAAATCACCCGTGGCTAGAACTTTTGAAACAATCAGGGATAAAATCGTAACGCAATTAAATACGCTTGATGATATTGCGGAGGTTAATTCTGCGCCGATTGATATACCAAGCATGAAAAAGTTTCCAAATGTTTGTGTATATCCTTTAGGCCAAATATCAGATTATCAGAATACGCAACAGAATGAGCGAACATATAATTTTGCAGTAACAGTATTTTATGAGGTTCGGAAAAAAACACCATCGGGAGCACTAACCGCGTTATATGATTTAGTAGACCAAATACTCGATTTGTTTGACAAAGACCCGACGTTGACTGGAATATCACTGCCTGCTGGAAAACAGATGATAGATATTGTTCCTGCGACGAGCGAATGGGGCGAGGATTTGGATTCACAAACACTAATGACGACTATTACGCTTGGCGTAAGGGTTTCATCAGATATTTGTTAAATAATAAACTAATAAAAAACTTATGGCAGAATTTATAGGAAGACGGACATCGCTAGGCGTAGCGCGCGAAACAACGCGCGGTACCGGCGTTGCTCCTACCTATTGGATGCCGCGAACGGAATTGAGCTTCGATGACCGCATAGAAAGGGTCGTTTCAGGCGAAGCAATGGGTCATATTGATGACTCTAGCGATGCTTTTGTAACGGCAAAATATGCGGACGGCTCAATTAACGCCGAAGTTAGGGATGATTCATTCGGATTATTCCTTTATGCTTTGCTTGGTACTGTAAGCACAGCAGCGCTTGGCAGTGGGGATTTTACTCATACGTTTACGGAAGCCAATAGTAACCAACACCAATCGCTGACACTGACAACAGACAGCGCAAACGGCGACAAGATGTTCGAGCTATGTATGCTCAATAATCTTGGCATAACTGCTGAAACAGGCGAAATTGTAAAATTCAATAGCGATTTCGTTTCTAAGAATTCAGTAACAACGACACAGAGCGCGACAACCTGTAATACTGAAAATAGGTTTGTATCGCACCATGTAGCGATTAAATTGGCTACAGATTATAGCGGCCTTGATGCTGCAACAGCAATTCCAGTAAAACGGTTTGAGCTGACTTTTGCAAAAAATGTTATGCGCGACCATGAATTGGGAACCATATCGCCGACGGAAATTCATAATCAGCAATTCAATGTTGAGGGGTCTTTTGACCTTAATTTCGAGGACTTCACATACCACGGCTATATGATGAATAATACCTACAAGGCAATACGGCTTGAGGCAACCAATACAGACGTTACTCTTGCCGGCGGTAATAATCCGAAGTTGCAGATTGATTTGTCTAGGGCTAGTTTCTACGATTGGGAACGTGATAATTCGCTTGATGATATTTCACTTCAGACGGTTAATTTTCAGGGTCACAGGGATTGCACGAATTCAAAAAATATCGTCAACCAGATTCAGCTTACCAATGAGGTAGCAAGCTATTAACTAAATTGACGGGGTGAGCATGCCTGTCGGTCGTGCTCACCCCGACAACAATATGGAAACAAAGACTATAACAACAGAAATTGGTAAAAATAAAGTTGTAGTAAAAGCATGGTTAACAGGCCGTGATGTGCGGGAAATTGACAGCGTGCGCGAAAATGGCGGTAAAGAAGCAGAAATACAAGATAAGGCATTCGAGCTTTTGATTGTAGAAATAGACGGCAAGAAAGAGAAATTATTGGACATTGTACTTGATATGCACAGCAAGGATTATCTCCAGCTTGTAAATGTATGCACGCAAATTGTGCTTGGTGAGGATTTTCAAAAAAAAAGCAAGAAATCATAGACGGGTATTGGCATAGTTTAACGGCGCCAGACTATGCCAAAAGCAATCTTCCGCAGGAAATAGGATTAGTCGAAGTTTGCAAGTATATGGGCTGGACGTATCAGGAATACATGAACCAACCGCGGTGGTTTGTAGAAAGCGTCATTATTAAAATGAATACTGACAGCAAATATAGAAATGTAATCCGTAAAAAAGCAGAACGCGATGGCCGCACAAACAGCAATTGATATAATCATAAATGCCAAAGATAATACTAAGGCGGCTTTTGGTAATTTACAGCGCAATCTTGATAAGAACAAAGAAAATCTTAGGGCGTTCGGAACGCAATTAGACCGCGCTGGAAAAGTTGGCGCCCTCGCTTTGGCCGGCGGTTTAACGTTGGCGGCAAAATCAGCTATTCAATTTAATAAGCGCTTAGGTGATTTGTCTACATTGATTTCAGGGGATAGCACAAAAGCAATAAAAGGATTTGAAGACGGCATTAAATCGCTGATGAAAGAGGTGCCGGTTGACCCTGATGAACTTGGCGAGTCCGCGTATGCAATTGTGTCGGCCGGAATAACAGATACAGCGGATGCTTTAGAGGTATTAGAAGAAGCTAGTAAACTTGGCGTTGCAGGTTTATCAACCACGGCAGAGGCGACTGATATACTTACTTCTGCAATGAATTCGTTTGGCTTTGAGTCAGAGGATGCAAATAAAGTAAGTAATATCTTGTTTGAAACCGTGCAAGCCGGTAAAACTACCGTTTCGGAACTTGCAATGTCTTTTGGTGCAACAGCGCCAATAGTAGCAGAAGCCGGCATAGAACTAGCGGATTTTCAGGCGGCTACGGCGGCATTAACAACAACCGGTCTTCCGGCTTCACAGGCGCAGAATAGTCTAAGGCAGTCTATCGTTGCATTGAATAAGCCGACAAAAGAAATGCAAGACCTATTCAAGACCATTGGCGTTAAAAGCGGCAAACAGTTAATAGAAACAAGCAGCGATTTAGGGGATGTATTCAATAAATTATCAGACGCCGCAGAGGGTGACACAGAAATGCTAGCACGCGCATTTGGTTCTGTTGAAGCATTAACAGCGGTAACCGGCGTATCTTCTACAGTTAATGAGGCATACATAAAGACTTTAGAAAATCTTACGGATGAGGTTTCTAGCGTTGATGAGGGCTTCAAAAAACAACAAGAAACTTTCGGTAATCAGTTGCAGCTTGTTAAAAACCAATTCATGCCGGCATTCCTGGATTTGGGTTCGGCATTATTAGACAGGGTATTGCCTATAGTACAAACATTGACTGATGCTATTTCGGGTAATGAGGAATTGATAGCAAAAATTGTTATACCAACATTAGGTGCATTTGTTTTAGCATGGGGGTCAGTTAAAGCCGCAATGATGATTAAAACTACCGTGCAGGGTTTAACGGCTGCCTTTAGAATAATGAATGCAACGGTAGCAGGAAAAGGCGGATTAACAACAAGCATGGGAAGTTTATCGGGAGCATTTAAGGTATTTGCCGGCGCAGCGGTTTTGGGGTTTACAATTACACAGGTTACTCGCGCGTATCAGGAATTTATGAATTTGAAGGGCGCGACTGATGATTTGAATAGTTCTATAAATACGCTAAAAGAGGTTAACGACAATGCTTCTAATAGCTTAGATGGCGTTACCAACCCTGCCCGCAGAGAAGAAATGCAACAAATGATAAACAAAAACAATGAATGGGCGACAGCCGCGCAGGGCGTTGCTGATAGATATAGCGGCATAAATGGCATAATGAATGCTATTTTAGATACTACCAGAATTAGTAATGCGCAGAATGCTATTTTCAATTTTGGAAAAACTATCGGAAGCATTGCTTTTGGTAAAAAAGGGAATACGGGCGGAGTAGTAACGTCTTCGGGCATTCAGAAGTTTCAAGGCGGCGGTGTAGTTAAGGGAGTTGGAAATGCTGATACTGTTCCGGCCTTATTAACACCGGGTGAGGTTGTTTTGAATCCTCGGCGCGGTCAAATGGGTGGTGAAATAACTGTTAATTTTAATAATGCACAGGTACGGAGTGAGCAGGATTTACAGAGTATTATCGACACGGTTTCAGAAACGCTTAATCGAAAAACAAATCTTAAAGCGCTTGGTGTATGAGCAAGGCAATTTCTTTTGACGGCACAAGTATCCAAACGAATAATATAAAGGTTCGCGAGGTTCAGCATGAATCTGTAGACCATCGTAATTTGAACATCCAAACACTAGGCGCTAGAGATGGCGGAAAATTGATTGCCGATGTTTATGAACCGCGCGTGTTCAGAATGTTTGGGGTTATACAAGGAAGTAGTGAATCTGATTTAGAAGACCGCATAGATGATTTCAAGCAATTATTATCAAAGAAAGAAAAGAATTTAGATATAGCGTATATTTCCGGTACGCGAAGATATAAAGCAAGTGTTTCAAAAATACAAATAGAACGTGATTATTATAACCTTACATTTGCGCCATTTCGCGTTGATTTCGTTGTATCAGACCCACCGTTCGGAACCGCACTAGACACGACAACAATAGATTTTGGATATACGCAGTATACAATTGGAACGTGGGCTATAGAGGCACAATATTCAGGCACGCGCAGGCCAATGCCTATTGTAAAGGTTACGATTAACAGCGAGGACAACCTGACGCAGATTAACTTTACAAATGTTAATACAAACCAAGAAATTAAGGTACAGCGCGCATATACGGCAGGCGAGGTATTAACGATTGACACATCTGCATATACTGTAGATGTTGACGGTACGGCGGTTGATTATGAGGGCGTCTTTCCTGAATTTGTGCAGGGCGGCAATAATATGAAACTTAGTTTTGTAGGGTCAAACTGGAACGTATCAGTCAAGACAATTTTCTATCCTCTATTCCTTTAATATGGCTATTGATAAGCGCGCATTTTATAAAATTTATGACCGGAGCGGTAATTATGTTACCACGTGGGCTGATGAGGTTATAAGCATTCCCCAGTTTAATTGGGCAATGAATTCCAGTATGGGTGAAATGGTCATAACGCTAGCGCGCGATACAATAAATTTTGGCGAAGCTGATGATGTTTCATTGATTTATAGAGTTGATACATATATCCAAGACGCAGATGCCCCTATGGGTACTTGCATTCATTCAGGCCAATTAACCGGTTATGAAATAAATATTACAGAAAATGGCGTTGAACAGATTATTGTACATGTTCTTTCGCATACGATTGAGTTTCAAAAGACCATGTTAAAAGACGGGGCAAATAACACTACGGTTCAATACCTGAATACCGACCCATCGAATATGGTGAAAGGTCTATTGAATTTTGCAAACAAGACCATAACGTATAATGCGGCTAGCATTGAGGAAACAGGGGAAAGCGAAGATTATACATTTCGTTATATGACATTTTGGGAAGGGCTGGAAAAGGCCGTTGGCCTATGCCCGGCGTATTGGTACTTTTATGTTGACGCTAATAATAACTTTCATCTGCACGATTTAGACACGAATACCGTTGACCATGAATTATATGTCGGTAAGCATATTCAATCTGTAAACGTTTATAAGACAACGGAAAACATGTATAACAGCGTTTATTTTCTTGGCGGAGATACTGGCGGCGGTTCAAATCTTTATAAAAAATACCAAACAAACGGTTCTGTTACGGAATATGGAGCGCTCGAAACCCGTATGCAGGATTTTCGCGTTACTACACAAGAAACCGGAGATGCTTTTGCATTGAAATTCTTAAATGAAAACGACCATTTTGAACAGGTAGCGCAAATTACTGTTCTTGATAGCAACGGAAGCGAGGAGGTTTTAGATGGTGGCATAAAAGGATATGATATTGATTCCTTTAGACCGGGGCAAATTGTAACAGTCAATCATCCACAAATAGAGGCGAAATTTACAAAATGGTATAACGACGCTGAAACGCTTGGTAATTTTGTTTGGGATGTCAGCTTTTGGGATAACGATATAGAATATTCATTTGGCATACCGCTACAAATTAAGCAGATAACATATAATTTTAATTCGGCAGATTTAACGCTTTCAACGTTGTTTGGTGATGTATCAGATAGGATTATCGGTACTGATGAAAAAGTTGATGATGTTGCAAGTGAAAATATACCCACTGCTCCAAGCTAAATACTAATATAACTATATGCCAGTACCATATACAGCAAGTCCAAACACAAAAGCAAAAGCGAGTGATTATAATTCAAATAATGATTTTTTTGAAACGTTAATTGATGATGAAAACGGCGTTGGAGTCATAACCGTCAATACCAGCACAAAGGAAGTAATCCATGATGGCGCTGTTGTGGTTGATAATGATTCATTAAATAGCGGTACAAAGGCACGTTCATTATTATTCGGCGGAAATACATCCGGCGAATACATCAATTCAAAGCGTACGGCCGGGGGCAATCAGTATGGGCTGGATTTCTATACAGCAGACATAAACGTTTTGAGTTTTACCAATGCCGGAATCATGGCGTTTCAGAATGATTACAGTATAGATGTTGATGCAAACGGCAATTGGGTTGTCAGAAATGGCGGTGCGAGCGGCACTATCAGAGAAGTCATTGTGCCGACAACAGGCGATATAAACGCTGCACTCGCAAGCGTTGTTGCAACCGGCACGGTCACGCTATTGCCCGGAAGCCATACGGTCAACGCCGCACTAGATATTGACCATGGGGCTAATGTATGGTTGCGAGGCATGGGCAAAACAACACGCTTGGAAGTAGCAAGTGGAATTTCCGGCATCATTGTAGATGAAGACCAAATTACAGTATCTGATTTAACGATTGACCTTAATAGCACGGGAGCATACGGCATCAACGTTCTGACTGGCGCAAATAATAGTTTGATAAAAAATGTTTGGGTTCTTGCGATTGGTGAGAATGACAGAGGCATTGCATTAGGCGATGATGGCGCAGTAGTAGGCGGCATAGTTACGAATTGCCACGTACAAGGAACGGACGCGGCTGGTTCTATTGGGATATTAGCTGACAATGCAACCGGTTGTATCATTAGTGGGAATTACGTTAAAGACAATGCAAGTGATGTGACATTATCTGCAAATAGCGCAACATGTACTGCTACCGGAAATGCGACTGATGTTGCAGTTGTAGATAGTGGCGCTGGCAACCAAACGGCAGGAAATGTAGTATTTTAATCAAATACTTATGACTGATGAACAAGTTAAATACATGGTAATACGAATGGACAGCATGGAAAAAGATATAGAAAACATTCGGGATAATCATCTGCCACACATTAGAGATACGCTAAATAAACAAGCGCAAGACATTCAGGAAGTACAGACAAATCTTGAATGGATTAAGAAGTTAATATGGGCAGTTCTTTTAACCGCAATTGGAGGCCTCGGCACAGGGTTGTTTAATATTATATTGCAATAATCATGTATTTTGTCTATCCAATGGATTCGTGGGATAATATAAGCCAGCGCTATTATAGTCCATGGATTTTTGCGCCTTGGAAATGGCATAGGGGGATTGATTATGTTGCGCCATGCGGAGCGCCTATTTATGCCTCAAATGACGGCGTTGTTGTGCGCGAGGGCTATGTATCGGATTATGGCAATATGGTGCAGATTCATCACGATAACGGCTATGATACCTTATATGCCCATTTAGACAGCCGTAGTCCATTAAACGTTAACGACCGCGTTGATGTGCATACGATGATTGGGCGCGAGGGTACAACAGGGTTATCTACCGGTTGTCATTTGCATTTTGAATTACGGCTTGGCGATAAAAAACTAAATCCTGAAAATTTTAATTTCATAACACGACAAAAGTATATGGATTTGGAAAATGAAATAAAACGCATAGACGCGCGGCTGGATGATATTTACGAATACGCCGTTAAAAACGACAAGGAAAAGAAGGTTATTGATAAAAAAATCGATAACCGGTATACCAAAAAGCAGACAAAAGAACTTATATCTAAAAAGTGTAAATAACATTATGGACTTCAAAACACTTTATGCAAAAATCCCAGTATTACGCTCACCGCGATTCTGGGCATTGTTCTTTATCGTATTGGTTGAATTTTTACAGACACAGGGAATATTTGACCAGGGAGCAAGCGAAGACATTTTAAGCGCATTTCAGGTTCTCTTAGGTGGCGCCGCTGCTATTAAGACGGTAGACCGCTTTGGTGAAAAAGCCGGTAATAAAAAATAAAAGTTAATTCATATAAAAGCAGGTGGCGGCAATAAGCCGCCTCTTGCATAATAATATGGACAAGATTACCAAGCATGAATTATTGTTCGGGCTGTTTTGGATTGTCATTATAGGCGGCATTATTGGCGCAATGGTTTACCATGAATACTTTGCCGACATAACAGACGTGTCGCCTTATGTTAAAGGCGCGAAGGAATAATTTCGCCAAGGTCTTCAATCTTTTTCCGTATTTCTTTATAAAGCGCTTCTTTTTCTTTTGGCGTCCACTTTTTTATCTGACGGGATAATTGTTCAATTTCTCTTGTTCGTTCTTCACCGTATTCGGAAAACATCCAATCGCGGTATTCGGTTTGTTTTCGGTCTTCAAAATATCCATGGCATCCTCGGCATAAGGAATGTAAATTATCCTCTTCCCATCTTGTCGATGCATTCGTGCGCCCCATATAATGCGAAGCGTCTAATGCCCGCGCGTTGCCTATTGGATATTTAGTGCCACAACGCCTACACGTCCATTTATCGCGGCATCGAATGTAATAACTAAAGATTGTGTCTAGCTTTTTGTGTTTCATAGTATTTTTCTCCGGACTGCCGTGCCGGCAAAGCACTTCTGTTGAGAAACGGTCAGTTTCATTGTCAGCGCCGGCACGAACAGTCTAGATTATTTCTCAAATCCTTTTAACGTCTTAATATCTTCTTGCAATCCTCTGATGTCTATCTTCATCATGTTGATTGTCAACTGCATATCAGAGATGGTTTGGGCAAACTCATCAAGGATATTTATAAGTGCCGTGTGTTCAGCTTCATAATAGTCATCAGAGTCTTGGGTGTTTTGTTCTGACATAAACTTTCCAATCCTAGCACTCGGCAATTCTGACGGCTTGTCTTCCTCCTCCTCCATTTCATAATCCATTTGTTTTTCATCCATGTGCATGACGTAATCTTTCATCTCCCCACATTCGCATACTTTCCAATAACCGTACTTCATACCATGCTCTACCCATTTTGAGATTCCCATAGGAATGTCTGACGGCTTGTTGTCAGCTACATGCTTGGTTACACGATTGAATATTTGCGGTTCTTCTTCTTTCATACTCTTATTGGTTACTCCCTGTTAGGGGATTAGTTATAATGTTATATCACTCACCACTTCGTTCCCCCAACAATCCCAATTATCCCTTACTTGCCTAGCAAATAGTTCCACCCTATTTCCGTTTGGGTAAAGCGTATCAATAATATCAATAAATTCTTTTGGCTTTTCGGAATGTCTTGTTCTTTCTATTGACTGAACACTGTCAAACAACTTTTTTATTTGTGGTGTCATACTACCTTTTGTTGCTATAAGCAAAAATTCGTGTCTAACAGAGTTATAATGCCCCATATTATGCTTTATCTTATCCCAGACAAAACTTGTTTTATATTTGAAACCCCAACTTTTTATAACTTTGAAACTTTCTTCTAATAACGGACTTGTAGTCCATAAAAATAAGACAGAGTTGTTTTCTAAAATGTCTTTAACTTTTAATTCGCATATTTCTCTAGTGGTCATTGTTGGGTAATGTTTAATAGCACCTCCTAGTAATTTTGTATTTTGTTTATCATTATATTTCCAAGCGGGGTCTGCATAAATTATTGAGTATTTCTTCATATATTTATTTATTACTCCCTGTTAGGGGGTTAAATTAAAAGTTTGTTGTGCTAATCTCTTATTTATAATGTCTATGTATTTCTGCTCTTTCTCTATTAGGATGTAGTTTCTTTTAAGATTTCTGGCGGCGATTCCTGTTGTTCCACTTCCAGCACAGTTATCTAAAACTAAATCTCCTTCGTTGGTGTAAGTCTTGATTAGGTATTCAAAGAGGGCTACTGGTTTTTGGGTGGGGTGGATTGGTTTAACATCTCTCTTGAAGTTTAGTATGACTGTTGGCAATAGTTTATTTGGTTCATACTTGGGGGATTTCTTTGTGTAGTCCATCCCGTTAGGTAGGTGCTGTTTGAATGTTTCTTCTTTTTGTAAAGACGCTTTATACTGATGTCGTTTTTCTTCGCCCTTTGGATTGTCTATTTTTTGTGGGTTATAAGTCGGCTGCTTTGTATAAAAAACACACACATCCTCAGTAGTTTTCATCGGCATTTTATTACCAAAAAGAAAGTTTGCCGCCTTATTTTTATTCCACACCCAGCAATACTTAAACATCTTCACATTACTCATCACCAAAGCACTTGTGAAAGGTTGTGAAGCAGTAAGCACGATAGCCCCATTGTCCTTAATTATTCGCTTATACTGCTCCCAAAGTGGCTCAAAAGGAATTATTGTGTCCCATTTACAAGCAGTCGTTCCGTAAGGTAAATCACACAAGATTAGGTCAATACTCTTATCAGGTATATCTTTCATTACTTCTAAACAATCGCCACAAATGACTTGGTTTATTTCCACTCTAAGTAAAAATTCCTCTATTGGCATATCTTTATTTTTGCTCAAATTAAAATTCAACCTTATCAATTACCTCATCTAAAATAGCCCGCACTACTTCTTGTTTGCTAACTTCTTTTTTTTTGGCGATTGCTTCCAGTTTGTCATAGACTTCGTTTGAGACACGCAATGAGCCGAGTATTTTATCTGTTGATTTTGCTATACGTATTTTCATATTTCCATTATATCAAACTGATATTTATTGTCAAGTATCAATCTGTGAATAACTTTATATATTATTTAATAATAAAAAGCAAGTGTTTTTAACCGATTTCTGTGGATATTGTAGGGTTTTTGTAAGCAGTTGCTACCTCCGCACCACAGCATTCACTCTTATTGTTTGGTTGGGTTATGGCTTTCTCTAACGCTTCAGCAACAACTTTTCGTGCTTCTGGGGAGTTGAAATCCAATGCTTCTAAATCGTGAATAACGTCATCTATCAACATTTCTTTATCTTCTTCTTTCATACTCTTATTGGTTAGACTATTACTCTTCGCCATTGGGATAGTTCAAAATAGCGGTCATCTATTTCGGCAATCAGCCTCCGTATCTTGCTGTAGTTTTCTTCTCCATCGCCCAATACAATGAACGGCGTTGCTGAATTGTGTCCGCAACATGATGAGAGCGTACCGATTTCCTGATTCTGTAGCATTTGAATCACGGGCGCAATACAAGCGTCAATTTCTTTGTCGGTATATTCTTTTCCACCGCTCGGCAAAATGGCGGTCAGTATCGGAACGGCAACTGCTTTGTCTGTTTGTCCATCTTGTGGTTGATTGTGTGAAATACATTTACACATACGCTCTATTGTTCTTTGGGTTGGTTATACTCTTATTGGTTTAGGGGTTAGGTATTTGTCCTGCTCCACCGCATTCAGGGCATTCTCTGATATCGTAAGAATAGTGCTCGCCCTCTAGACTCCTATCACCACCATCTATCGCCATGTCTTGCGTAACAAAATATTCACCGCATATTTCACCACCATCTCCTTTACACATTGGGCATTGTTTCATCTTCATACGCTCTATTGTTCTTTGGGTTGGTTAGAATAAATACTTTCTACTCCTTCTTTTTTTAAGTTGGGTTTATACGGCATTCCTCTTTCTTTCCATTCTTTTCGTATTCTTGTCTTTGCCCTTCCGCTTAGCGTGGACTGTAGTATCTCTATTTCTTTTTGATAAGTATTCCATAATTGTTGTGCTGGCGAAAATACCCCATGTCCATTGAGTGTTCGTGTTTCACATTTACGTTGCAACCGATACAGTTCCAATAGTTTTTCACTATCTGTCTTCATACTCATTTCTCATTAAGGGTTAATCATACGTGGTTAGTGTTATCGCTAGTGTAAGAAGTATTAGTACAATAGCATGGGTTCGTTTTGAAACGTGCCCAAATGCCCAGTAGAGAGAGCCGATTATTCCTATCCAAGAACAGAAGAATAGTAATGCTGCGCCTATGCCATTCATATCCCTATTCGTTATTTATAGTATCGTTACGTTTAGATATTGCACCCCGAAGTTAATCGCCTGCTCGTAACTCCTCATCCATAAATCGTATGTTCCGTCATTCCATAAGGCAGTCCGGTCTGCGCACTTGTAAACGCCCATTCCCTCAACGTGTATCACGGTTCCGAGTTCTATGTTCCGTGGACAGGCGGCCAATCCTTCTTTTGTTTGCTCCCCTGATGCGGTAGTACCAATCAGGACGTACGCTGTGACCCTTGAAATTGAGCTGTCAGGCGTTTCTATGGTTATAGGCGATACATCACACTCTTTCTCTTTTTCCACTACAATCTCGATGATTTTAGGGTGATAGATGATAGGCGATTCATATTGCGGAATTATTATCATTCCACTATACGCTGTTAAGGTGGAAAGGGTCAGGCACGCTATAATGAACCATCCCATTTCGTTAATATGCTTCCTCCATTTTGTTTTCATTTTATTCTCGTTAGAATGTATTGATTGCGTCCTGATTGTACGGAAAATTTATAACCCTTAAATCGTTTTGTTCGTTCTAGGTTCTGGCAGAAAACATAAACAGGCGACCAATAAATATTGTTATAGTTTTCCTTGCTGATAATGACTTCCTTACCCACATCAGCTTGTTCAAGATAATTTAGGAACGTGCGTTTATTCATAATTAGAATGGTGCTTTATCTTCATCTGGCAGCCAAATGCCTGACCTATATCCTTTATCGTTAACGCATGATTTATCACGGCACACAAAGTCCGGTTGGGTCGGCTTGGTTTTATATCCGTTTGCGATAGTCGCTTTGCCGCATGTTGGGCATTGTGGCGTACCGCCTTGCGCTTCTACCTGAACTTGCGGTGGTACGTCTTGCTTGGGCGCAGATTTTGCTGTTTTAGCCGGTTCTTGTGCATCAGGGTCTTTCTCATCATCTATAGCAAATAATCCATTGAGGGCGTATTTTCTGGCGTATGAGCTGGCAGCGCCGGTGATTTGTGCGTCGTCCATCCCTTTCTTCGTTTCCGCTTCCCTTGCAAATGCTGTTGCCTCTATCTTCTTTTCACCGAGCGACAGCGTTGCCGTTGCTTTTACATAGTACCGCTCCCCGACCTGTACCATTTCATCTGATATGGTCAGCACAGCTTCTCCCAGTAACGGTTTTACGGCGCTTAGGATGTCTTCGCATGACCGGTACTTATATCCCCCAAACGAATTGAGCTGGTTTTTTGGTACATCCAGTTCCTTCTGGATTTTATTTAACAGCTTGTCCATTTGGATTCATGTTAGTGATTATGTATTTCTTTAATTGCCTGCGTGCCTTTTCATCATGGAGTTCTGACACGTCGGATAGGAGCTGCATTTGCTGTGCCGGCGGTAGCGTATCCAATTGATTTTTGAGAATGTCTTGTAGAAGTTTCATACTAGTTAATGAATGCAGAGGCGATACCTATACCGCTTGCAATTATGATTAAGAGATAGGGGGTCTTTTTTGGCTGGCAGTCACGCCATGTTTTTTGGTATTTGTTCATATTATTTTAGTCTAAATACTACCCATCCTGAACCGTCTAGTAAGGTTCTGATGGTATACTTTCTATCACTTATTTTAGTTCGGTAAACCTGACTTACATATAGCACTGGTGTCGTTTTAAGTGGCCAGTCTTCTTTCTTTATAAATAATCCTTCAGTTACATTAAGCATGTGTACTTCTTTCATTATCGGCGAAGCTGCTCCTTTTGATGTTTTTCCATATACCTCTCCGTTTGCTTCCATTCTTTCTAAATCTTTTAGAGTTAGTTTTTCCATACGTTTACCTTAACGGCTTATAAGGATTGAACCCGCACTCCTCACAGTACGGTTCGTTGTTGTCGTCCGGTACGAACAGCGTACCATCGCCATGCGTACACGTTCCTTGTTTTAAGATTCGTGTTTGCTTTTCTATCTCCTTTACCCGCTCGTCCAGTTCCTTGTAGAAGTCTTCAAGTGAACTTGTGAGAGCGTCAAGGTTTTTCATTGTTTCCTTTAGTTCTTTTTCCATAGCGCCTTGTTAATTGCATAGGTAGTATATATTATTATATTTACCTTGTAAAGCAATGCTGTGGAAAACTTTTTATTACTTTATGATATACTGTCTGCGAAGGGTAGTAAATTGGGATTTTTCATTGTTAGCTAGCTAAATTGCCCCCGGCAGCGCTTACCCAGTTTGCGCCCTTCATCCGGGGGCATTATGTTATGGCAAGTCCGCAGTTAAAAGATGGATTTACGCGAATCGCTAATGAGATTCTTGATGCTGTTATTCAGGTTAACTGCATATCGCCGTCCTCATTCCGCATCTTGTTTTTTATAATAAGAAAAACATATGGCTACCAGAAAAAGTTTGATTATTTGTCATACTCACAAATGCAAAAAGCCACTGGAATGAATATAAAAACAGTTAAGCGCGCGGTGAAGGAACTTGAAAAATTAGGTTTAATATGTGTTAAACGCAATGAAAATGGTGGCCGGAATGCCACTAATAAATACATGGTAGAGAAGGATTGGGAAAAATGGCAATTAAATGGGGTCTGTATGCCACTAATAACAAAAAGGAATGGGGGTCATCCTGTCCTAAATAGGGGTCATCCTGCCACTAGAAATGGGGGTCAATACGCCCCCAACAAAAGAAAGAAAGAAACATATACAAAAGAAAGGGAAAATAATGTTTATAAAAAATACGGATTCAAACCTTTAACCCGGTAATATGTTTGAATTCAAAAAACAGAATGACCTAGCAAAAGAAACCGAAACCCGCGTATGCCGGTATTTGCGCAATAATGGCCTCGTAGTCACAAACGTCGCAGACGACCCGCAATATTTCAAACAGGGCGTAGACCTGATTGTTACGGAACCAAACAGCGAATATTCCATTGATGTAAAGGCGGATTACCAAATAAAAGATACCGGCAATGTTTTTTTAGAGGTCATCTCGCAAATACGCATAAACGGCCAGATGCGCGCCGGCTGGCTGGTAAAACCGATAGACTATATCTATTACGTTGATACCGTAAGCTGGCTATGTTATATTTACGACAGAGAGCAATTATTCCAATGGGCGTACAACCAAAAATCAGGCAGATATGGAACCGCCCAAAACGACGGCTACATATCGTGGGGAATCCTTATGCCGAAAGAATCGTGCGCATATAAGCAAATACGCGTATGACAAAAGAAACCGCAAAAGCAATTCAGGATTGCTGGAAAACAGAATCCCGCCCAAAGTTTCTATCGTACATAATGGCGCTATGGAAGAATTTCGATATTACCCGCGCAGAATACATGGCGCTTTGTGACAAGATGCAAGAACAAAAAACAGCGGTAAAGGAAAAGACCGCAGAAATTGACCTGTCTAGAAAAAACGCCCCGGAATCATATAATCTACCCTATAAGGATAATTAACGCGCGAGAGCGCAAAATTATGGCAAATAAAGCATTGTACGAAATAACTTCTATTAAGGACGGAGAACAAAATACGGATTACATTATTGCAAAAGACGCAGAAGAAGCCATGAAGAAAGTGTCCGGCAACATCATCCGTGTTAATTTCGTAAGCAATAACGTGAAGGAATAGTGTAATGGGAGAAGAAAACAGAACAGAAAGCAAGGAGCTTGTCAATATAACAGAACCTGAAAAGCACGATAACAACACGATTCAGCGAGATAGTCAAGGCAAGTTCAAGCCGGGAATTTCTGCAAATCCCGGAGGCAGGCCAAAAGGTTCTGTTAATTTAACGACCATACTAAAAAAGAAGCTGAAGGAATGCCCGGAAGGTGAGGAAAAAACGTATGGAGAACTTTTTATAGACCGGTTGATAGAATTGGCTATTATAGAAAAAAATATTAACGCCTATAAGCTGATAATGAATTATATTGATGGTTTGCCGAAAGGTGATTTGGGCGGCGAATATTTACAGAATGTTTTTGTCAATATTATAAAACCGAATGGCAGACCAAATAATCAATTTCAAACCGACACCGAAACAGTACCAAGCTTGGCAGAAGCTGACAGACAAGACGACGCATGAAATAGTATTTGGCGGCGGAGCAGGAGGAGGCAAGTCCTTTTTGGGTTGTTTTTGGTTATTGATACAGGCAAAAAAATATACCGGTACGCGATGGATGATGGGGCGGTCAGTATTAAAAAACCTGAAACAATCTACGCTTTTGACTTTTTATGATGTTTGTACGGCCTATGGCATAAAAATAAATCATGATTTTACGGTTGATAATATAGATAACGTCATAAAGTTCAAAAACGGTTCAAGAATCCATTTGCTCGATTTAGCATGGATGCCGTCAGACCCGAACTATGAACGCATTGGCTCGACAGAATTTACCGGCGCATTTGTAGATGAGGCCAGCCAAATTACGCATAAATGCAAGGAAGCAATTACCGGCCGGCTTCGGTATAAGCTGGACGAAAATGGCCTTATTGGAAAAACACTAATGACCTGTAATCCTGCCAAGAATTGGATTTACACTACAATTTTTAAGCCGTGGAAAGACGGTGTATTGCCGGACGATATGGCTTTTATTCAAGCACTTGCAAAAGACAATCATCATAATCCGGAAAGTTATCTAAAGCGCTTGGAAGCATTGACTGACCGCACCATGAAAGAGCGGTTATGGTTTGGTAATTGGGAGTATGAAGACCACGAAGCATCTTTGTTCATCGTAGATGATATTAACGACTTGTTCACGAATGCGGCAGAAGCCGGCGAAAGGTATATTACCTGCGATGTCGCGCGGCTCGGTACCGACAAGACGGTTATTACGGTATGGGATGGACTAAAATGCTTCCATATTGAGCAACATGCCATTACAACCATCCCACAGGTGGTTGACCGGATAAAAGCGCTACAATCGCAATTTCAGGTCAAAAACAGCCACACCATAGTTGATGAGGGCGGTGTTGGGGGTGGTGTTGTAGACTTACTGGGATGTAAAGGATTTGTTGGCGCAAGTTCAGCGATTCAGGATAAACAACGAACGCTGGAATCTGAATACAAGGTGAACTATCAAAACCTTCGAGCGCAATGCTTTTACAAGCTTGGTGATTATGTTCGCGACGGCAAGATACGGATAGAATGCGACACGGCAATACGGGATTTGATAATTATGGAACTGGAACAGATTAAGGGAAAAGACGTGGATAAGGATGGGAAATTGAAAATTATTGCAAAGGATGAGATTAAACAGCATTTAGGGCATTCGCCGGACTATGCCGACGCCCTATCCATGAGATTATTCTATGAATTGGAAGAACCTATTGAGTTGAATATACGGGTCTTATAAAGTTTTCCACACCCTTTATTGGTATAATGTGTTATACTGTAAACAATCGTTGATGTTCCGTCCTTACTATATCGCCTTTATTGCAAGGCCAGCCCCGTTCTAAAGGCCGGAAAACAAGGCGTGCAAATAATTCTATCTAATAACTGCTAATGTTAGTAACGTTATTTGCACAACAATTTAGGAAAGCAATGTCATACAAAATAGGGGCGGGGCATTAACGATTATATGCCAAAGAAAAAGAAATCCAAATGCCTGGAACAAGCCATTCCGTGAAGCTTGCGCAAGTCAATAAGGTGAAATCTCTTATGGTGGAATGGACACCAGCTCCCAGCCATGAAAGGAGCTGAAATAAGGGGAGTCCATTTTTCAATAATAGGTTATGACCAAAATACACATACCTAACCAATCAAAGACTGAAATCGGAGGCGGCTATAGCTTTATCCGCAACATTACGAAATATCTAAAAACGCAGGATTTTGAAATAACGTGTGAGGCGGAAGCAGACGTTATTTTTATTTGCGGCGCTACCATGACTGATGGAAAGAGCTTGCAGAATTGGAAAGATGCCGGAAAAAAGATTTTATTGCGGGTAGACGGAATACCAAAGGACAGCAGGAACCGGGGTTGTGGGGTCAGTAGATTAAAGAAATGCGCTGATTTTGCAGACCGCGTTATTTATCAATCAGAATGGTCGAGGCGAGAGGCAAAAGACTTATTGAATAAAGACGGTTCGGTCATTTATAACGGTGCAGACACTGACATTTTTTACCCGTCAAAGAAAAGCAAGCCGTCATACAATTATTTTTATTTATACGTTGGCTACCGCAAGGAAGAAGACAAGCGTTTTTCAGAGGCGTGTTATTGGTTTAAGGAGGCCGCAAAAAAAGAACCGGAATGCAGGTTTACGGTTATTGGAAGATTCAACGATGAGCTGATTAAATACGGCTTTGATTTTTATAACCACGAGAAAGTAAAATACCTTGGCGTGATACCGGAGCCAAAAGACCTTGCAGACATTATGCGCGAACATCAGGTATTGTTGTATCCGTCATTTGCAGACCCCGCACCCCAAACCGTGGTCGAAGCGCTAAACTGTGGTATGAAGATTGAACTTGTTAATCCAGTCGGTGGCACACGGGAATTACTTTACCAACCGATTGAACAGCTTAGTTTAGATTATATGGGGTCGATGTATGAAGAGGTAATAAGGTCGTTATGAGTTCTAGTGTCCGCATACAAACTGAAGCGTACTTAAAGACGATAGACGTTAAAGCTGACCGCGTATTAGATATAGGCGGTTGTGTTTTGAAAATAAAAGGACGTACGAAGTCTTGGGATGTAAAGGAATACAAAATCCTAGACATGGAAGAACCGCATGAAGCGAATGCTCCGGTGGATTTGGTTTGGGATATGAGCGAGTTTATTACAGATTTCGATTATTATAATTGTGAGGACCCAGAAATTACGAAAGCGGAAAAGGCATTTGATATAGCATTTGCGATTGAAGTATACGAACATTGTTGGAATCCCGTGCAGGCATTGCAAAATACCAATTACTTTTTGAAAAGCGGTGGCATATTGTATGCGACCTTTCCTACTTTATACCCGACCCACAATCCCCCAAATGAAGACTATGTCCGCTATACAAAAGCAGGCGTAGAGAAAATATTGAAAGAAACAGGATTTATATGTGTTGAAATTACACCACGAAAAGCAGTTAGTAATGGGTGGTTAGTATTCTGTGCAGCAGAAAAGATGCGACCAAGTAAAATCTGCGACCCGTCTATTCATCAAGATACTGGTTATATGGTGAAATGTATAAAAGCATAACATGAAAAATTGTCAGGAGTGCAATAAAAAGTAAGGCATGAAAATCTTTATACTAGCGGCAGGCGAAAGTACGCGGTGGAAACTTGATTATCCGAAGCATATAGCAAAGATTCAGAATGTACCGCTCATTGAACGAACACAGAAACAATTAAAAGGATATGATGTAACCGTGGTAACAACCCATTTGGATGTACAGAAATTGTCAGATAAAACACTTGTTCCAAAAGCGCGCAGGTGGACGGTAGAAACATTGCTCTCAACGGCTTCTTATTGGGATGACAGAAAGACAATAATACTTTTAGGCGATGTGGTTTATTCGCCAGCAGCAATCAAAACGATATTAAAAGATGACCATGCTATAAGGATATTTGGCAACGGAAAGGAGATATTTGCCATATCAATGAAAAAGCAGGTTTATAAAAAAGCCGTAGATACATTATGGGAATGCGTATTGCGCGCATTAGGTGAAAGAAGCTCTCATAAAACTAAATCTGAACAGGTTGGCAAGTTATGGGATTTTTACAGGTTATACGCCGGCCATAAGCAACGGAAATACCTGGATGATAATTTCTTTACCTGCATTAACGATTATACGGAAGATATAGATTCGGTTAACGATTACAATAATTTGTTTAATATAACGGAAAATGATTGATGAACGCGTGGTAAAGATAATCCGCGACCATTACCACAGCCGCGACCAAAATAACGACTATGGCGAAAATAATCTTGGGTTTGGGTTTATTCATTATTCTCTTATCCGTAATATACGGCCTCTCGGAGTTCTTTGCATTGGCTCTCAACGTGGATACGTTCCCGCGCTTCTCGCCTTAGCTTGTAAGGATAATAATTATGGGCATGTTACATTTGTTGATGCCGGTTACGCATTAAATGAAGAGAACGCATGGGGTGGTATTGGTGTATGGAAAGATTGGAACGAAAAGAAGCATGAAAAATACTGGCGACCATTAGGCGTAGCTGATTATATTTCTGTTCGTACAATGACAACAGAAGAATATATAAATAAAGCGAAGGGCATGCAGTTTGATTATGTTTATATTGATGGCGACCATTCGATTGAAGGTATGAGAAAAGATTTTAAATTGACTTGGCCTAAGTTAAAAGTTGGTGGGTATATGCTGTTTCATGATATTAGTGTTGATAAACAAACGCAGTATGGGAAATGTGGAGGAAAAGAGTTTTGGCAAGAAATGTATGTTGATACAATAAAGTATGACTACACTATTTCTGAAGAAGATAATATCTTCGCAGAGTATATGACGCTTCCACTTGACGCTGGTTTAGGAATAATTCGAAAGATATGAGGCGATTAAATCTTGGGTGCGGCAAAAATTGGCGCGAGCATAGAAGCTATGAAGGTCTTGATATGGAAGATTACGGCCAGAAATATGTTGGCGAGGTATTTTGCGAGATAACAAAGTTTAATGAAAATACTTTTTCAGAGGTAATGGCGAATCATTTTCTTGAGCATTTTTATCCGCATGAGGTACAGATGTTATTGCGCGAGATACATAGAATTCTAAAAAAAGGATGTACGTTCAAGTTTGTGGTGCCACATAAGGATAAAGCGGAAGCTTGGGATTTGACGCATAAGAGTTATTGGAACGGGAATACTGTAATGAAAATCCCAATCATGAATAATATAGGCAAATGGGAAATAGAAAATATGTCGGTCAATGACCGCATGGATATACACGCATGGTTGGTAAAGCATTAAAATACAGGTGGCCTCATTTAATCGACGAGCAAAAACGCGGCTCGATTCTGTATTCGTATATAGAAAAATATCTTGGCAATATAGAATCCGTGCTCGATATGAATTGCGGTTTTGCGCCCTTATACCCGTTTTTGGCTGATAAGCTGTATTTTGGCTTTGACAATAATGAACAAGCTATAAGGGAATTGAGAGAAAAATATAGGGGTGCGCAATGGCAGCTTTGTTCCGATAATGAATGGGATAAGGATATACAGGTTGATTTGCTTTTATTGTTGGGAATGGGTGCCGGCCTTGAACGAGGCGAGAGCAAGACGGAAATAGAATCATTGGGGCGCCTTGCTAAAAAATACAATCCTAAAATTATTATAGTTGAAATAGCTGACGGCCATAAGAAAAATCATTGGTATAAAGTGCCGCAAGCAATCCCTGAATATGTGCTGGAACAATTTTTCGTTTATGATTCACGAATGAATCATTGCAATATGAGATTATTAAAGGTTTACATGCATGAAGATTCTTATAATAAGTGACGGCGCAAAGTGGGCGCTCGATAATTTAACCGGTTCCATTATCAAATATAACGGCCGGCATAATTTTGATGTTGTAGGAATTCATCCGCGCAATGTGGCCGCAGGCCTCCGTGACGTTCAGAATTTAATGCGTAAAAATAAATACGATTTAATCCATGTTATGTATTGGCGGTCAGGAACACAGTTGTTTGACCTTATGCCGGCGTTAAAAGAGATACCAAGTATTTGCACTCACCATAACCACGCGCATTTGGAAAAAGAGGATTGGAATAAATACTTTACAACGCTTGTATCACAGACCAATTATGCGGTTGATAAATTAAAACCGAAATTCCATAACGGCGATGTATATCTCATACCGCATGGAGTTGATTTAGATGAATTCGATTTTATACATGAGCGCAAGGATGACGGCAAGACTATTGGGTATGTCGGCCGCGTTATTCCACATAAGAACCTAAAGAAAATATGCGATACCGCAACAAAGTTAGATTACATGGTCAAAGGTTCTGGGTATATCGAAAAGGTTGATTATTGGAATGAAATAGATAAAAGCCATTTAAGGTTCCAAGGGGGCATTGGCCGTGAACAAATGAATGGGTGGGAATCCAAAAATAGGATGTATGAGGAAATGTCAGTATTCGTCATGTATTCTACAAACGAATATGAAACCGGCACCATTCCGTTACTTGAAGCTATGGCGCGCGGCGTTCCTGTTATGGCAACAGAACAGGGCATGGCTAGGGATATTTGCAATGCTGATAACTGCGTATTGTTCAATGAGGATGATTTTGAGGAAAAACTGCAATGGCTTATGAGCAACCGAAAAGAACAGGAGCGATTGCGCCATAATGCGCGAAAGACCTTAAACCAATATTCGGAAGAATTGATGGCTATGCTCTATGACATTGCATATACACGGACGGTTTATGGAAATAGAAAAAGAGTATCGGTTATTATACCAACCACAGAGGCGCGCAAAGAATTACTAAAAAAGACACTTGATGCACT
>Ga0180007_10002200_pt1 | contig 23805 bp, 33 predicted proteins | sample MM_PC_MetaG_FD_121122 | JGI IMG/M metagenome (GOLD analysis project Ga0180007, IMG submission 121122) | Groundwater microbial communities from the Aspo Hard Rock Laboratory (HRL) deep subsurface site, Sweden - MM_PC_MetaG | ecosystem: Environmental > Aquatic > Deep subsurface > Groundwater... | reverse complement strand
GAAACAATCAGACCAGCACTGTCTTGGAACTTTCCAATCTACCTATGGTACCTTGGTGGATTTTTTATGGTGTCCTTGTTGGTAAGTCTTGCCGTGTTCAAAAAGCAAATTCATGTTAATTCAAGCCACCTGAATCCTATGACTATTGCTTCCAGACCTGCAATGACTGGAGTACTTACAACTATTGTTGTGTTTTCGTGTTTGGTATGGCCCAGGAATGCCAGGATGTTTGCTGTTGTGATGCCGTTCATTATTTATGTGTTTGCTGTAGTAGCAGACTATTTGTACAATGACGGACTTGCGCGGTTGTACCAGAAGTACGTTGGAATGAAAAAACTGAGATTGAGTGTTGCTATACTTTCTGTCTATGTTGTTTTGTGTGGTTTGGCTATTAGTTCTACTCAGGTGGGGGATTGTGGTAGACTGTCAACTGGAGTTCAGGCAACAGTGGCAGTAATAAACAAGGAATTGGATGTACACAATAGTCAAGCTGTTGATAGCTTAAAGGTAACAGGAAGGGATGTTCCAGCATATTTTTTACCAAACTTTCAGCTAGCGTTTGGTAACAGCAGGAAAGTTTTAAGTGGGCTATCTACATTTTCTCCAGAGCACCCTTTTGTAATACTACATACCGTATTGGATAGAGTAATTATTGACGAGCAATTCATACATGGGGGGGCAAGACTTGGCTATAGTAATACTAGAATGACAACACGTGGACTTATGGATCAGTGCACACCAATCTTCATGGTGGATGTACCTTTTTACAAGTCACTGTGGTATACTGTTGAATCAAACTACAGTGACAGCCAACTTGCTTTTATGATTCGACATCTTGAGAGGGAGCCAATTTCAAGTTGGGTGTTTATGGATATTAGCCCGGTGTTTAGGTAAAATTCTGTTTTATTTTTGGGTGAAAATCTTTATAATTAAAATATAGGAGAATTAAATGAGTTGGGTAATGGTTGATGTTGAGACAGGGGGAAGGCAGTATCCTACTACGTTAAGCACTTCTGGAGGTTTAACTGGTACTCGTATTCCTGCTAATGGTATAACTGAGTTTGCTGCTATTGTTTGTCGAGAACCTTTGATAGCATTTTATGGAGCAATTGATAGAATTGAAAGAAAAGCATCATCTGAAAATAAATTTGAAGAAATAACTGTTGTGCAGCAATCGCAGCCAGTTTACACTATGCAGCAGTTTGCTTTGTGGTTGTCAAAGCATTGCAATGGAAATCCAAAATTTATCTCTGACAATAATGGGTTTGACTGGCAGTTCATAAATGTTTATTTCCATGAGTGCATGCGGTCAAATCCTTTTGGGCATTCATCTCAGAATCTTGGGTCTTTATACAAAGGGTTGGTAAGATCAACAAAGAAGAATTTTAAGCATTTACGAAAAACACCTCATACGCACCATCCACTTGATGATGCTCTTGGCAATGTAGAAGCACTGTTTCATATGGTAAACACTATGGGTCTTGAAATGGAGTTGATTTGATTGTCAGATTGTAATTTAAACCAAGCGAAAGAAAATAGTAGGAGGTTTGTTTCTTTTGATTGGTTCAGGTATTGGGATTCTTTGTTTATTATATGTCCTCCTCCTGTTGAGGAAATTCACATAGTAGTAGCTACACAGGCCGATGTGATATTGGACGAGATAAGTGAATTTACAGATATTCTTCGTGCTACTTACCCAATAGCTGATTGGGTTTTACTTGGGTGTTCAAAAACAGTAAATCAGGAAGAAAGTGGGGTTGAATGGTGGGTAGTACAGGTTATATACAAGGCGGTGCATCGTGAGCTTTTCAACACAGCAGTTAAATCTGGGAAATACAACGTATTTGGTGGTAACAAATAATAAAACAGGAAAGGTGACTGTAGTGGAAGGAAATAAGTTTATTGATATTGCTGGTTTTCTTGACAACTATGAACTTGTAGTTGACCTTACAACAGAGCATGAATCCACAAGGAAAACCAAGACCAGGGGTGTAGTTAAGTTTGTGAAGCGGTTTGGGTTGGTTGGTAATGATGGGGAGGAATGTGTCAGAAAAAACAACACAAATAAAATTTCCTAATGGGCGTACTTATTTTAAGTGCTTTTCTGGACGGCCTACTGGCCCTTCAATATGCAGGTTGAAGGGGATGCGATATTTAAAGCATAAGTCCGGTGATTATTCTTCTGTTGAGGCCGAGTTCATTGAGGCAGACGCTTTAAATCCTCGTCTTCGTTCTTTTCTTTTTGATATTGACTGGTTGCTGCAAAGCTCCCTGGACAAAGAGCTTTATGTTATATGCCTTTCATTAACCATGCCACAATACAGAAATTTGAAAAAGAGGATGCCAGCAGGATTTGATTATCCATCAATGCAATTACAACGCCCTTGTTCAGGTGTTCAAATCCGGACACATGTGTCTAGGCCTATTACTATCAGTGACGCACAATTTATCAAAAAAGTGTTTGATAAATTTTATCGAATCTTAAAGTCTGATGGCTGCTGGATTGTTGAAAAACCATCACGGCATATTCATGTGCAGTTTGCTTATTTGCCGTCAATCGTAGATGGTGTTTTTACAATCCAAGGTCTAGATGGTGCTTCGTTTTCATGTGCTGATTTTGACGAGGATTAAGGAGCAATTGATGAGAAGAAAATACTTGATCATTGTGGCATTGACATTATTTGTACTACTTTTGTTTGCTTACCTACCATCAAGATGCAGCAATCCTGAAGTGCTTAAAGTAGATAGCTCAAGTATTGTGGTTGATGTAAGGAAATTTTCTACTAAAGCGGATTCTACCAAACATGTTGCATCTAATACAGAATCGGATAGTGGTTTGTGGGTAGTTGCTGAGCCAGGGGAATTTTCTACAGCACCATATATGAAAAAAATTATTAGAAAGACATGCCCTGTTTGTGGTATGTGTAAGCCGGAGATAGATGGTAGTATCTCCTTTCAAACTACTGTGTACTGTCCGGATAACTGCTGTAATACTTGTACATATTCTTTTAGATGCACAAGCACTGGTAAGATTTTTTCAGCATCTATAGGATGTTGTGACAGCTTTGAGTGGGGGTATTATAGGCATCATGATTTGTGTACGCTACAGTTTTGGCCTGGGAGAACCCCATACTAAGGTGGTGTTTTGATGGCACAAGTAAACTTAAATATTTCTGATGATGAAATGTTGAGTGCTCTTGAGCAATGCAATGGAAATAAGACTCAAGCGGCAAAGATGCTTGGTGTGAGTCGTTCTGTTGTCAGAACGTGGTGCCAGAATCAAGGGTTTTCAAAAGATTCACCGAAGAGACCACTAAACACTGCATGGTCAGAAACAAGACAACGTGACACATGGGTTATTGAATCAAATGATACTCGTATTTGCACTGTTGATGACTGCCTGAAAAAAGCGGGTGTTAATCTTGATATTTGGGAAGTAGCTAAAGTAGTTATTGGTGGTTCTGACGTTACGATGAAACTTAGGAGAGACACTGGAGTTGATGAGCCATTTCGTGGGCAAAATCAAAATATTAAAGTATACCTACGCCGCAAGGTGCCAGAATCAGTAGAGAAAGCAGTTGATAGGTTGATTGATAAGTTGCGTAAGCACGCACCAGTAGTGCCTAAGATAAAAAGAGTAAAGTTTACAAAAAAAGATACCGGTAGGAGAGTGCTTGAAATTTGCCCAATGGATTTACACTACGGCTTACGATGCTTTAAGCCAGGGTCTGACGCCGAGTGGAATCCAGAAATCTGTGTGTCTATTGTTATGGACACTATTGAGGAAATTCTTGCACTGGCGAAGCCGTTCATGCCTTTTGAGAAAATAATTGTTCCTATTGGAAATGATTTGTTTCATGCTGACAGCATCATCCAAAAGACAACAAAAGGAACTCCTCAACCAGAAGCAGACGCATACTTTCATACATTTATAGGTGGTGAGCAGCTTGGGATATGGATGGTTGACCGTTTAAAGGAACTTGCTGATGTTGAAGTATATGCAATTCCAGGAAACCACGACCGTTTGACGGCGTTTATGCTTGGTAGGGTGTTGTGTGGTTATTATCACAACGATAAGAATGTGACTATTTACGCCGATGAGTCACCATATAAATTCTGGAGGTTTGGTGTCAATCTTATTGGGTATGAGCATGGGCATAGTGTTCGTCCGGCAATACGTTTGGCTGCCTTGATGGCTAACGAGTGTCCAGAACATTGGCTTGCAACTAAGCATGGCTACAGGGAGTGGCATCTTGGAGATCAGCATAGAAAAGCATCATCTAAGCCAGCGACTTTTGAGGAGATGGGTGTAAGTGTTGAGTATCTTCCGGCACCTGTTCCGGCTGAAGAATGGCACAAATTGAATGGATATAACTGGCAGCAGCGTGGGACAATGGCGTTTGTTTGGCATCACGATCATGGGCCAATCGCACGATTGCAGGTAAACATAGATAAGTACCGAAATGGTTTGATGGGTCGTGGTGGTGGTAGTTAATGTCTAATAGTTATGCACATGCTCTAAGTCAACAAACTGATAATGAACATTTTATACGGGGGTATTTACGAACTGGTGCCTTATTCAATCCATCTGATGCTGTATATGTTTTTAGTGGTGGGTCAGAACTTACATGGAGAGAAGTTGAAGTAATGTTTGGCATGAGGAGAGCTATGAAAATCAGACCACACACTATTGAAGGGCAGAAATTGCTTGAGGCTAATGGTGATGATTTGGCTTTTCAAAAAAACACTTTGGATGTTTTTACTGTACACGGAGAAGAGAATTTTGTTGAATGCAATGTTTGCGGATGGATTAGAAAAATTAATGGAAGATCAATTCCTTTATGTTGTCCACGATGCTCTGGAGGTGTATGATGTTTAGATTGTGGGGAAATAGGGTTAGGAAGGACAATGTGGAAAAGAAGTTATTTGATTATAATACAAATGCTTGGGTGCCAAGTGACCCCACACCAGAAGAGAAATATTCAATGATGCATGTTGCTGAAGCACCACTGAGGGCTTTTATAGATGTTGTTGGGAAGCGATTGAGTCAAGGGTTGTATGGAGCAAATTCTGGCATGGATAGAAAATTATTACAAGCAACAGCTATGTTTAATTTTATTAAAGCTGATGGTGCAGGATTGAACGCTGATGATGCGTTAGAGACATTGGGTTTGGTTAATCCTAATAGGGTTACTGATCCAGTAGTTATTGAATTGGCAAAGCAGGGATATGTGGTGTTACCAAAAAAGGAATAATAATGATTGAGTACAAGTTTTGCCAGAGCCACCTTGGCCCTTTAGTATTCTTATTACCCTTGTTATTAAATTTTAATGTAATCATTCCTTTACTCAGGAGAACTGATGCTTGATCAAATTTCACAATATGCAATTATGATTCTTGGCCCTTTAGCTGTTTGGGTGGTTGGATGGAAAAGTAAGCATCGTAGATGGGGGTATGCTATTGGGTTGTTGTCACAGCCGTTTTGGTTTTATACAGTGATTTATAATCATCAATACCCTATAGTAATTGCAGCAGTTGTTTATACATTTGGTTGGTGTGTAGGAATTTGGAACTACTGGGTAAAAAAGGAAAACTAATGCCGATAATTGATGTACCAGTTGAGTTGCTGCGAGATTTTAAGCGTGACCCTGCTGGGTCAGCAAGAAAGTTTGCCGCAATTTCTGTTTCCGCAATTCAGCCGTTTTTTTCAGACTATGATGCTTTGCGCAAGTGTATTGATTTTAAGAGGCAGAATCCGTTTAATGACACCACATTGACCTTTGATGATAGTTTTCATTGCCAATATACCTTTAATCACTACCTCTGTTGCGATCTATCAAACACGCAAAATGCAACAGGTCTTTGTATGGTGCACGTGCCAAGGTTTGTGGCTGTTGAGGTTGTTGGAACAACAGCAAAGGTTGCACCGTTCTTCAAGGTTGATTTTCTTGCTAAGATACGTCCACAAAACTTGCCTGGAAAGAGAATTAATTATGCAGCAATACGTGAAGTGATTATTAGTGTACGAGACAAATATGGTTATAATGTTTCAATTATTACATTTGACCAGTTTCAAAGTGCTGATTCAGTTATGATACTACGAGAACGCGGGTTTCTTGTGGAGACAATGAGCATTGACCGTACAGTACACGGTTGGGCATTAGATATACATGCTCAGAACCATCTTGTGAAGTACTCGACTGGTGGCAGTTATGCAATGCCTTTTATGGATATGCGCGAAGCAGTTTCTGATGGACGGTTGGACGTTCCTGCTTACGGCCCAATGGAGTTGAATCACTTTGAGGTTGAAGCCCGTGGGCTTGAGTTGAAAGGTGACGTTGTAGAGAAGTCAGAACATTCAGAAGATGATATGGTACAGCCAATGGCCGGAGCATTATTTCTTGCCAATATAAACGAGCGGTATACACAGGGCAGGGAACTTGTTGACGCAGCAAAGATGAATCGAGGGCCAGCTCAAATAGTAGACGGCATGCTATCGGTGCATTCAGAGGAATTGGACATAGGGTTATCCGGGTCATTCAATGAGGATTTTGGTTATGAGAATGATCCCTATTTTGCTGATACTGAAAACGATTGGGAGTGAACGAGTATGTTTTTCTGGTGGAAGAAACCTAAAGTTGAACCAGGCAAATACGACCATGCCATAGGTGAAAATAAGCAACCATTTGGCCGTGGTGTTATTATAGCCAAAGCAAAGGAATTGTCAGAGTTTGTAGAGAAAGCAGTACGTGATGCTGCGTTTACAGCATCACGAATCACCGCCGCTGAACTTGACGTTAAGGAAAGTTGGAGTGAGTATCAATACGCCATTGATGCCTACCATGAATCACTGAGTAGGGTTGCACCAGAATTTCCTTTGCTTGAAGGTGATGAATTGAAAGCAGTAGAACAAGTGCGTTCAAAAGAAGGAGTTTCTGGTGCTGTAACTAACCAAGTTCGCCGTGATATTACTAACGAGGAACTAACCAACATGCGCGGGGCTGCTTTGTGGTGGTACAGACATAGTCCTTTTGCTAAGGCAGTTATAACCGCAATAAAGACCTATACCCTTGGTCGTGGGGTAAAGTTTTTCTGTCAGGATAAAGATGTTATGAATGTTCTTCTTGACTTTTGGAATGATCCTGACAACTATATGGAAAAACGGCAGAAGAATCTTTTGTGGTACTGGTTAATGGAGGGTGATATTAGTATAGTACTAATGACTGTTAATGGCCCGCCATATTTGAAAGTACGTCGTTTTCCAGCAGATGAACTTGTAGACATAGTAATGGACAAAGATGACGTTGAGGAATATCATGGGTACGTTCGCAATAGGGATATTGATGAATTTGGTGGTTCAGAGTACTATTTGTATAAGGATGTTAGAAAATTCTATCAAAAGGGCTACGTGTTTCCAGTAGAACAGCTTGACGCACAATACCCAAGTAATCTAACCCCTAAGAAAGATCAGATGGTATTGTTTGCAGCTTGGGAACCAGAAGGTAACGACAGCGGCAGAGGTATGCCGTTGCTGTTTCCGGTTTTGAAAAAACTTCGCCAAGCACGAAATTTTATCAACGACCGGATGATGCTTAATCATTTTGCTGCGGGGCAGTATTTGAAACTGAAAGTGCTGAACGACAACGCCGGAGTTAAGTCTGCGATTAACAGCTACAAACGTCCAAGAGAAGGATCAGTGTTGATTGACACACCAAACCGCTCATGGGAAATCATGGAACCAAAGGTACATGCTTCTGATTCAGCAGAAGATTTCAAAATGCTTATTAGGACAATTGGTATTGCGTTCATGTTGCCTGAACACATTATTTCTGGTGACACTGGGAGTGTCAATTACTCTGCTATTAGAAAGGCAGATACACCATTTGCACAGTTTATTATTTCAGTCCAGGATGATTTTGCTAATATGATTCTTCGTCCATCACTGAGAGCTACTATACGTGAAGCGGTAGCTCAGAAGGTGCTGAAGCCAACAACAAAGATTAGGAAGATGACTGATAGCCAGCTTGGTGAAGCAATGAATATTTGGTATAATTGGATGTATAAAAACGCAAAGGCAGGTACATTACATGAAGGATACGATATTGAGGAACTAAAGGTTAATCTTGAAGCAGTAGGAGAGCTGGAAGTTGTTGAGGTTCCTACTGAAGACGTACCAATTACCCAGGTATTTCCTGAGATGATTTCAGAGGAGCCAAAATCAGTTGCAGAAGGGTTAAAGCTTTACTACGATATGGGTGTTGTTTCACAACAGACTGTTGCAGAACGCGGTGGGTTTGACTGGCAGACAGAAATGGTACGTAAAGCTGATGATGCAAAGCGGAACGCCGATGCACAAGATGAGGTTATGAAGCGGTTTCAGCAGACGGGGGAAATACCAAGTGAAAATTCCTGAAAATACTTGTTTTTATTTTTGGGTGAATTCCATATAATATGATTAATCTGGTGTGGGTGGCCCTTGGTAGCGGTTGTGACCCTCTCAAACCGCTGCCTTGGGCCTAATAAAAAGGATGGTGGTAGGAATGAAAAGACCGAGTTGGTTTGTGGCGATTTTGGTACTTGTTAGTATTTTGCAATTTACCACGGCAAATGCCGGTGTGCTTTCTACTATTTCTAAAGTACACACAATTGGTGGTGTGTACTTTGGGGGGAATGTAGCGACCCATGACATTTGGGGTTCAGCTTTTGGGGCTGCACGGGTTATGCAGATGGATGCAGTTTCTTTTTATGTTGCCGGGCGATGGGCAGGTGATCTTGAAAATGCTTCAATAGGTGGCCCTGGGTATGAGGGATTTGTTGTTGTGCGTCTTAAACGCCCAGATATTCATTGGTATGCCATTCTTGGGGGTGGTAGGCTGTTTAATGTAAGAGTTGTTGAAGGTGTGGGTGAACTGAAGTCAGGGGCTACGTATAAATTAGGACTGGCTTATGAATTGTCTGATGATGCCACTGTAATTGGTGTGGCTGAAGCTATTGATACAGGTTGGGATTATGTATCTGGTGTGGACAAGCATCGTTTGAACTTGTATCTTGGTATAAGTGTGGATGACCTGCTTGGCAAGATACTGGCAGGTGTGAAGTAGAATATGCGGTGTTTCTCATTTGTTCCTCCTTTCTGGTGGTTGGCTGGTGATCCGGCGAGGTTTCATTCCTCGCCGGTGATCCAAAACAATTTAGCAATAATCGTGAAAACTGGAGATGAAGGAGTTAAGCTATGAGTAAGGTAACCGGGGTTCTAGTTGCTCTGATCCTGTTGGAAATTGTTGCTCTGTTTGGGATGCTGACCCCGCCCCCGGATACACAGGACGGATGTATCCCAAAAATCATTATTGTCAGGAAGATTAACTAAGGAGAGATGTTTTTGGTGGGGAGTGTAACTATTTTCCTAAGTTGACCTGAGTATAAACAAGAGAGGGTGATGTGAGCGAAATCCAGACCTATACAGGCAAATGTTTTAACTTTGCTGATCCAGATCAACACCTGATTGATATAAATGACATTGCTCATTCTCTTTCCAATATCTGCCGCTTTAACGGACATACAGACGTTTTTTATTCTGTTGCTCAGCACTGTGTTTATGTTGCTCTTATGCTTGAAAAAACTGGATGCGAGACACCTATTGTTCTTCAGGGGCTACTTCATGACGCTGTAGAAACTTACATAGGTGATATTCCTTCTCCTGTAAAAAGTGTATTTGGCAGTGCTATATTAGAGCTTGAAGATGAGTTGATTGATTTTATATTTAGAAAATATGGAGTGCTTAACTCATCTGGTTTAGGTAGCAATGGGTCTTCCCCATTGAATGATCAAGTTATGTTTGCTGATGTAAAAATGACTGCAACAGAATCACAAGTTTTGATGGCTGGTTCTAATTGGATTTTATCGACGTTTACATCAATCCCTTATACACGGGAAGAGTTGTTGTTTACTCAGGATATGTGTATGCCACCTGATGCTGCTGAACTTGCTTTCTTGGAAATGTTTCATAGATTAACGGAGTACAAGTTTTTGAGGAAAGAGAGGGTAATGTAATGTTGCTGAACAAGTTTAATTTGGCTGTTGCAAAGTTTGCTTCTAAGGATAAAACCAGACCGGCTTTGCAGAATGTTCATGTGACAAGAGACTATGTTGAGGCAACAGAGGGTCACGTGTTTATTAGGGTTGATGTTCAGCACCAGATTCCTTCTGATGAGTTCCCTGTTATTGCAGGGTTTAATGGTGGAAGTGTTCCTACAGAAGAGGGGGGTGTTTTAGTAAATGCTGTAGAGTTTGAAAAGTTGTCAAAAAGAATTCCGAAGAACACAAAGTTTTTACCAGTTCTTCAGCACGTGTCTATTGACGCCGGGTCAGATGAAAACTTTGTTATTGCTGCTACAACTGACCTTGAGCAGCCAGTAGTGTCTATGTTGAGGAAAGATGATTGTACATATCCTGCCGTGGATCAGATATTTCCTGTTGAAGCTGAAGAGTTGTGCTCAATCCAGATAAATGCCAAGTATCTGAAACTGCTGTACGATGTGGTCAAGGGGATGAATATTGATGATCGTGTCAAGTTGACGATTTATAAGGATGATAGTAGCTCCTGTGGTGGAACAAAAAGTGCTATTAGATTTGATTGCAAAAGTGCAGATACAGGGCAGCGGGCAAGTGGTTTGATTATGCAGTTGCCGCATGTTGACTTTGCCGAAGAGTAAGAAGATGGGGAAGATGTCAAAACCTCCGATCAAGAAAGCCCGACAGATGAGAACGAAAACGCGAGCGGGGCAGATCAGGACTGAGGATTGCAAGGAATCAGTTGATGTTTTGCCAGAGAATTCATGGCCTCGTGATGTATTTACAGTAACTCGGTCGGAACTTAGTCCAACTTCAAAGAAGTTTTCAGGGTACAAGCACGATGCTTTTACAGAGTTGCTTGATGAAATAAAGGAGCACCATAATCAACGAGGTGCCCAGTATGCTACAACTGAGCACCCTTTTCAGAATTTTGATAATGTGGGGATGATGCTTTCGCAGTTATACAAGGATGGTCTACCTTGTGATGTCTACCGTATGTTGGCGTTGCTTGGATTTGTTGGAAAGCAGGTTGACAGTGTAGTTAGCATCTTATCAAATCCTGATAAACTGAAGGACAGTAGGTTGCTTGATGTTCTTGAGGAACATTCACAGGATGTGGCAGTGTACTTTCTTATTTTGGTATTAATGGTTAGGGAATATAGAAAGGAATTACATGAGTAGTCTTGAGTTGATGAATTTTTTGAAAGGTATAGTACACGAGTGGGCAGAAATCCCAAGCGATGGAACAAGTGTTGCTTTACTGGATTTGCCCATTGAAATAGCGGCCAATGATGTGATTGGAAAAATAACCAACTTTGTTACAGAAAAATTGTCTGATAAGATAAGAGGAATTAATGTTGGTGACATGTATTCTTGTGAAGGGTCGGTGTTAGCATTTGAGGTGTTAGGGATTGATCGTGGCACGTTCAGTGTTTTGTTCAAGACAAATAGTAGTGAGACTACACGAAAAGTCAACTTGTTGACTTTTATGGATATGATAGAAAGACTGAATTTTAAGAAAATTTCTGTTATTAATTCAGAGTAGAAATCATATAATAGGTTTGTAATGAATAAATATTTTGCAGACAAGCATCTTGCACCGTTTAAGTCCAACGAGGATGAGGCGGTTTTGTATATTGTGATGAACGATGAAGCAATAGCAAAAGCGTTGGCGGCTTGGCCTTTTGTCAATAAGACTTTTTTTGAGGAGAGCGAGTGGAGTAATTCTAATCAACTTCTGTCAACTTGGGAGTGGTTGTGGTCTGAGACAGTTGGTTGCAATCCAAATGACCTTGCTCGGCTTGTGTTCGGAGAACATTTGCCTTCTGATGAGTGCCTTCAATTTTTTACACGAATGAAGGCATTGCATTTAATTTATCCTGATGGTACGGTACATAGTAAGGCCAAAATTTTACTGATGGGTGAGGTAAAGCTGGAAGTAGACCGGATTAGTAAGAGTGCTGGTCAGACAATGCAGAATCCAGATGTACATTCCAGTTCATTTATACGTACAATTTCACCATTAGTGAAAGAGCGTGATAACTATACTTGTCAAATATGTGGCAAGACAGCATCAAAAACGAGTAGGGAATTAAACGTACATCATATAGATCAAAACAAGGGGAATGATTCAATATCAAATTTGATAACAATTTGTGTTGGTTGCCATAACAAAATTCATAAGACACAATCAGTGGGGTAAATAAATGTCATACGGTGAGCCAAGTAGTGATTATGTATTTGTGTTGGTAACAAAAGTCATGTTGCTTGTTCATGCAACTTGCGGCTGCTGGATTTGGATGAAAAAATTGTTTTGGTAGTTGGGTAATTGCATGGGCCTTTTTGCTTACACTGGACGTATTTTTCTATTGCCCTCAACTGAGTTTGGTATGGTGTACTATGTTGAAACGATAGAGCGTGAATCAGGTCGTGTATGGTCTTGGCGGTTATCCCAGAAATTTAGAACAAAGAAAAAGGCTAAGGAATTTTTGGCTACGAAGTTAACAATTTGTGAAAAAGGATGTGAGAATGTCTGACGATTACAAAGTTTCTTTAGGTATGTTGACGCCTATTGAATGGAATCCAAGAGAAATCACTGCTGAGGCAATGGTAGCCTTGCAGACCAGTATTTCAAGGGGTACAGCAAACCATCTTGACTGGTCGTTGGCAATGGGGTATCGTCTTGATACTACAATTACGGTCAATACAAATGGCAACAGGATTATTGGTGGGCATCAGCGGGTAAAGGCATTGCAGAATCTTGGGCAGAACTGGATTCACAAAGATGATATTACATGGATAACAGTTGAACCAGATTCTCCTGAGGAGAAAGAACGAAATATATCGTTGAATAATGAGTTCAATCAAGGTGTGTTTACTAAAAGCACGATTGACTTGTTGAAGGGACTTCAAGAGAGCATTGACGAGGTTGACTTTAGTGCACTGGCATTAACAACTGAACTGGGGCATCTTGAGCTAAAGTTTGATAATCCTTGGAGTGAGGGTAATCTTCCTGACAATTTGGATAATACAGGTGAAGGCGCAAACGGTGGGGAAGGTGCTGGAAGCATTCAACCAAACATTGTGATTTATATTTCATGTGCTGATGACGGTGTTGCTAATCAGATTCGTGAAATTACTGGAATGGCTCCCAATTCGTTGACCATTGGTGGCAGTGATTTTCTTACTGCTATTATGGAATGGAAAGAAAAGCAGTAGGTTGCCTATGGTTACTCTGAATCATGATTGCTTTGATGATAGACTTCGACCAGTAACAAGGTCTTCATTGAAGAAATACCTTATTGAGTTATTTAAGGATAGTTCTCTTGAAGATTTGATTGGAATGATCACCAATGAACAGTTGGAGAGTATTGAGTATATAAGGTTATCACATGGGAAGGATGCTTGTAGAAAGACTTCTCTTTTGTTCAATCCGCATCGTTTGGATACAAAGGTTTCAGGGGCTGGCAAGTATACTTGTTTTACTGCACTCCAATTGGAAAGACTTTGTGACAACTTGAGTAGATTGCTGCTATATAAGAGTGATTCACGGGGAGCACTTTACTCATCTTTCCAGTGGGGTTTTGGTGGTGTTCCTTTTGCAGCAGAGTTTTCACCACCTCTTGCAAGAGATTTGTTTCTTCGATACAGCCAGTGTAATAGGGGTGCAAAAGTGCTTGATCCTTGTGCTGGTTGGGGTGGAAGGATGCTTGGGATTTCTGTTGTTGGTGGTGCATATGTTGGATATGAACCATCTACTAAGACATTCACAGGATTGCAAAAACTTGGTGACTTTATTAGTAGAATGATTGGGAAGTTTGATTTTAGGATTGAATGTATACCATTTGAAGATTCCTGCGAGGAGGATAACTCATTTGATTTTGCTCTTACGTCACCACCCTACTACAACACTGAGCAATATTCTGATGAGTCATCAAACTCTTTAAATAGATATGGCTCATTTGATGATTGGGTTGGTGGTTTCTATGTTCCGTTGATTACAAAAACAATGAATGCATTGAAACCAGATGGAAGATTTATATTGAATGTTGGTGATAGAAAGTATCCATTGAGTACTGTACTATTCGATCATTTTAGTACTATGTACAAAATTTCAGAGATTCCAAGCAAACTATGTAATCACGGTGCTGGTAAAAATCCACGTGATGGTGAAAAATTTTATTTGATTGAAAAGAAATGAAAGATTATTTTTCTCCAAGATGGTCTGGTGAAATCTGCGATTGCAGTATGCCAATGACAATTGATACCTATTCTCATTGCTCATACAGATGTCTTTATTGCTTTGCTTTTTTCCAGCAGTCTCATTCTATGACTGCACAGGGTCTGGGTGCAGTAAAACCTGAACGAATTAAAAAGTTGTTTTTGACTCCTGATGATCCTACGATCTCCAAGGGTTGGAAACAGTTTGTTCCTTTGATTAAGCAGAAAAAGGTTTTGCAATGGGGTGGTATGTCTGATCCATTTGATGAGTATGAACGTGAGTTTGGTAGGACACTTGAACTTTTGGAGATATTTAGAGATGTTCAGTACCCAATTAGATTTTCAACAAAGGGTGCTTGGTGGACTGAAGATAGTAGATATACAGAGTTGTTCAAGGAGTGCAAGGATTTTTGGGCTGTGATGTTCAGTATCATTTCAAATGATGAAAGCAAAGTTAAAGCTGTAGAGATCAAGTGTCCGTCAACTGCCGAACGCTTTGCAGCGATGCGGAGAATGTCAGATTTAGGTGTGATGACCATTTTGAGGTTACGACCTTTTGTTATTGGTATGTCAAGCCCTGATCATGTGAAACTGATAGAACGTGCTGCCGATGCTGGAGCACAGGCAGTGAGCACAGAGTTTTTCTGTTGTGAAGGGAGGGCAGATTCCAGATTACAAGCTCGTTATAAAGCTATGAGTGTGCAGGTTGGTTATGATTTGCTTCCTATGTATAGAAAGTTTTCAAGTGGAAATGGGTACTTGAGACTGAACAGAAAAGTAAAAGAGAAGTACATAGATGAGATGGAAAATGCTTGCCAACGATTGGGATTGAGATTTGCTGTTTCTGATGCACATTTTAAGGAGCGTAGTTGCACAGGGTCTTGTTGTGGGTTGCCTGAAGACTGGAATTGGTGTCGTGGGCAATTTACAAATGCACTGTTGGTAGCAAAGAAGAACGGTAGTGTTAGATGGTCAGATATTGCTGGTGACCTTGAATACGCAAAGGAGTTTAAGTGGACGAGTGCATCAGGATTCAATACAACGAGTGCTATATTGCGTGCGAAATTATTACTTTTCACTATGTTTGATTATATTCACTGGGTTTGGAACACACCAAGTAATGGGAAGTCACCGTTTAAATATTTTGGTGGTGTACTGGTTCCAGATGGCGTAGATGAAAATGGAGATTTGGTGTACAGATTTTCTATAAGGTAGGTATAATATGTATAAGTGCTTTGAGGTGGTGGAACTGTGAAAAAGGAAAGTAACGTGATTAATATTGCGATTCCTTCCCGTGGAAGGCCAAAAATTTGCTTTGAAAAAACTTTTTCTCTTGTGGGGGGAGAAGCTAAAGTCTTTGTGTCTGAAGATGAAATAGTTGAATATAAAAACGCTGGTGTAGATAATGTTGTTGTTTCACCAGAAGGTATTTCCGTAAAACGGAATTTTATTTTGGACTACTATCCTATTGGTTCTGATGTTTTGTTTCTTGATGATGATATTAGTAAAGTTGGAGAGTTTACAGTTATTGATGGAAAGCCAAAATCTACCAAATTGGAGTGGAATGACTTTTTCAAAAAAGTTAAGTATTTTTTTACTTTATGTAGGACTCAAGGAATTTATTTATTTGGGATGGCTCCAACTTGCAATCCATTAAATTGGAGAAAGAATATTACCTATAATACGTTTATCATAGGATGCGCCTGTGGAGTCATAACTACAGATTTGAGATTTGATGAGTCTTTGCTGTTGAAGGAGGATTATGATTTTACTCTCCAGCATGTTAAAAAATTCAGACGGACTTTGCGTATTGATAAATTGTGGGTTGATGCTAAGCATTATGCGAAGTCTGGTGGGTGCACTGAATATAGAAATGATATATTAGAGGGAGCAGCAGTTTCTCGTTTGAAAGAAAAGTGGGGAACATGGGTAAGAGATAACCCACGGAGATTAAATGAAATTATTTTGAATGTACCAAAGGTACGGAGGTAGTTGTTATGGCTAAATGTAAGGAACGCACAGGAACAGGATTTGGTTTTTACAATCGTAGGGTATCACTTCATCTTTCATTGGCTGAAGCAAGTAAGTTGCTTGGAATGTCAAGTGGGCATCTTAGTGCAATTGAGCGGTCATCAACAGAAACTGAGAAGCAAATGAAAAAACTTACTGATGCTTATGATAAGTTGGAACAGCAACTAAGTCAACAGAAGTCTGAGCAGGTGACAGATATTTGCCAGTAGCACTCAGAAAATACGGGATTGATCTTCACAAGAAGGTTAGGCGGTATGACCTTGACTTTGCTAAGGCCGTCCGCCTGACCTTCCGTGAGCTTGAAGATGTGCTTAGTGGTACGTCTGCCCGTGTTGTGCAGGACATCTTTGCTAATCAACGAGAAAATCCTGCTGTATGGAAAGCAAAGCAGAGAACGTATTTGAGCTATTATCAGACGGCAATCAACTCTTTTTATGATCGTGTTGCTGTGCGAGTGCGGTTACATCAGAAGCAGGGTTTCTTTCTTGGTTTTATTGAGTTTAGAAAAGTGTTGAATGCGTTATATCCAAAGAGGTATAGGAAGTTCAAGGAAAGCATTGATATAAGCGAACAAGACAAACTTGAGTTCAATTTTACTTTTCGTGGTGAGGTTAATGACTCATTCAAGCAGCATCTTGCAGATCAACTTGATGCAGGAATTGAGCCAGGATCATTGATAAAGACAATTTCTCCTGATCATGTTAAATATGTACAGTCAACAGTGCTGAGCACTATAGATCAAGGAATTTCTCATGCAGAAACTGTGGACGCCTTGATTGGTAAACTTGCGGGAAATGTTACCAATTCGTTGATAAGAAAACAAATGGAATACAACATAATGAGGATTGCCAGAACAAGTTACCAGCAGGCGGTTAATGCCGAGATGGTTTCATTCTGCCAAGCAAATTCTGCGGTTGTTGATGAAATGGAACGTGTTGCAGACGGAAGACCCTGTGTGTTGTGTTGTCCTTCAGGAACTTTGATTACAATGGAGAATGGGTTAACAAAATCTATAGAAACTATATTATTGGATGATCGTGTTGTTACTCATTCTCAAGAAACTGGAGTTGTTTCAAATATAATGGAAAGATCAGTATCAGAAAATCTGATAAAAATTGTAGTTAATGGTAAATGTCTTTATTTAACTTCTGAGCACCCAGTTATGACTATTTCTGGGTGGGTAAAGGCAGGAGAGTTACATAAAACTGATTTGGTATTGTATAATGGATAAAAGACTGTGTACTAACTGTGGTTCTGATAAAAATTACTACGCATGCGGTTTATGTAAACGGTGTTATAATTATATGCGTAGGTGTAAAAAAGCCCGTCCTAAAGTAGCTGGAAAATTACAGATAGTTCCTTGGAATAAGGGATTGACTAAAGATGATGACTCAAGAATTGTTAGGCAAGCACAATTAAAGCGTGAAGCCATGTTGAAAAGCCCATTAACAAAAAAACTTGCCGCGCATGCTCGTAGTTTTATCAAGAACACTAAACCTAACTTAGGTAAACGTTTTCCTAATCGGTCTAAGAGATTTTTTGTGGTTTCAGAAGAACAAAAACAGAGGATGGTGGCAACAAGGCGTAAGAATGGTTCTTATATTTCTTGGAGTAAGGGATTGACTGCAAAAACTGATAGTCGTGTTGTAACGATTAGAACAAAATGGAAGAAGTCAATGGATGCAAAAACAGATAAAGAGAAATCTGAGATTTCAAGAAAAGCTGTTTTAACAAGAAGAAAAAATGGCTCGTATCCTGAACCTAATCCTGAAGCGCACTCTGTACATTTTCGTCGTGTTTTGAGTTCTATTGTAAAGGATAGAGATGGTTTTCGCTGTCAGCTGTGTGGTGTTTTAGAGCACAGCTCACGATTAAATGTGCATCATATTGACCACAATAAAAAGAATGATTTTTTACTCAACTTAGTGACTTTGTGTATTCCTTGTCATACAATATGTCATCATTCTAAAAAGAAAAGAAAAGATGTGTGTCAACTTCAACTTGAAAACAACATGAGATTACGATTTAGGAAGATTGAATTATTGGAATTAAAATATTACAACGGATTGGTGTACAATCTTGAAGTTATGGGCAATAATTCATATATAGCCAATGGAGTTGCTGTTCATAATTGTGTCATGCTCGATGGTAAGCGATACCCTATAGGAAAACCTTTGGATGACCATATACAAGGAATGTGCATACTTATTCCAGTGATGAAGACACCATCAGAGATGGGTTTAAATGTTCCACCATACATTGAGAAGAAGGCATGGGCATTTAAGGATAGAGAATATCCAACAATGCGGCAACGTTTTGATAAGTTGAACAAAGATGAAAAGCGTAAGGTATTTGGCAATGATTCCTTGTTTAATTTCTGGTGGGAACGCAAGAAGCAAATTGATCCAGAACAGTTCATTGTGCGTAGTAAGGGGATGGTAAGCTTGATGCCATTTAAACAAGCAACAACCAAGTTCAGTGAAGTACTGCCAGACAAAGAGGTTTTTAAGTAACTATGGCTGTTAATCATCTTATGCTGTCCGGGGTTCCTTTTAGGTGTGGAAACCACTTTCGATATACAGTTAGTGTTGACGGAATTTTTTATTTTTTGAGTGCCAAGAGCTTAAAGTACTTGTTTGCTCTTGCTTTTAGTAGATACACAACTGCTTGTGGGTGGGTGCATAAGCAGGATATTGAACCAGGGCAGAATCAAATCAAATACATGTACCAATTACGCAAAGAATTAAATTCTATATCAAACGGCTTTGGGCTGTTGGTTGAAAATGACGGTAATTGTTGTTACAGATTGAACATGGATAGAAGCAAGATTTGGTTCGACTTGGACAGACTCTCCGAATTTCCTGACTATGATGTGGCGCATCGTGTTGAAATACTGAGGAGGTTTTTAAGTGACCAGCAACAAGACGAATTATCTACCACAGCAAATACTTGAGAGACTTCTTGCTTCGTTTGCTGATGCCTACGCTGCAACTGCTGATGACTGCAAGGGTATACTTTGGCAGTCTGTATTGGCTGAGCTTGATATGATAGCGTCAGGGAGAGTAAGTGGGCAACTTGTGCTTGGAGCAGAATTTTCTACACAGATTTCTGCAACCCACACTGGGGTCAAAATAACACCTTTGCGGGTGAATAATGTGCTGGTTGACTTGCGGTCAGAGTATGCTGACCTTGTGGAAAAATTTGAGAAAGGAAGTGAAACTTAATGGGAACAGTTGACTGCCCTCATTGTGGAAAACCATTACAGAAGGTTCTTGCAGATGGTGAAACATTTGATTTGAATTTTGAAGCAGTAAATATAGTCAATGGGCAAGCTTTTGTACCAGATGATGGCAATGTACTGTTGAATTGTTTTACTGTTGAAATTGCGCAACCACTATCACTGTCTAAGTTGGCAACAATCCTTTATCAAGCATTTGGTGGTGAAACTACATTTAACCTGATACCACACGCAGTGAACTATTCAGGGCAAAAACCTGTAAAAGATTAATTTTCCCACAAATGTTTCCATAAATTTTGGCGTATACTATGTGAGAGTGGTATAAAATAGCGTTGGCGTTTTAGACAAGCACCTGTCATTACCGCCGACAATAGATTGGGCATTAATTTGCTCAGTTTACTGTCGGCGGTTTTTTTTGTTGTGTAACAAGGAGTAGAATATGGACAAGCACACTTCATTTATAAATTATCTGCAAACTCTTGACAGTAAATACGATGCAGGACTTGCCGCAGGGTATATTTTGACCTATCCAACACCAGATTATCTTGATTTTATGTTTGGGCAGTTAACTGATGATATGCGCGAGTCCTATAACAAATGGAGTGGATATACAACTACAGGCACTGATTGGATGGATGTGCTTGAAGCTACTGTAGATGTTGGCGGAACTAAAATGTCTACAAAGCCGTGGGCCAGCGTCAACAAGTCCACGCTTCCTGTTTCTGCATTTTTGATTGTTGGCGACAAAGATACCAAAAGTACTTGGCATTTGCCTTACCGTGATGAAACGGGCAATGTCAATATGGGGGCGGTGAGAGCTATTTGGGCTGTGATAAATGGTGCTCGTGGTGGTGCCGATTTTAACATTCCTGATGCTGTTAAGACAAAAGTGTCTGGTTGGGTGGACAAGATTAAGAAATATACAGTAGCAAAAAAGACCAAAGCCAGCGTAGGAACTGACTCTGATATGTCTGGAGATTCAATCAATGAATCTGTTGATTCAGAGGTTGTTGTTGAATCCCTCCAACCTGAGAGCATGCGAGCATGGGTAACTGTTATTCAGCAGGGTTGGTCAAAGAACCAGCGGTATTATGGCACACGGAATCTTGAACAACTTTCTAATTTGCTGATGGTGGACGAAGATTCACGCAAGGTATTTCTTGATCACCTAATTGGATCAAAGGAAAAGGACGGTAGGACAATCCGTGATTGGGCCGCTCAGGTTATTGAGACAAAGATTGAAGGTGGAAAGCTCAAGGCACTGTGGGAAGTTTGCTACAAAATAGGTGGTGTACCTGATGGATGGCTCTTTGAAAAGATTCAGAAGTTTCCCAATCAGGTGGGTATTTCAATAGATGCAAGAGCAAAATTGACCAAAGGTATGGCACCTGATGGTGTTGAAGGTGTGCTGGTTGAGGAAGTTGTGTATTTGTCCAGTATGGACATTGTAGTGCGCCCGGCGGCAGGTGGCCGGGTTGAAGGACTTGCCGAGTCACTCCTTAGCGGGGTAGTGACCGAAAGTTTACAAGATATGTTAAAAAAGCAGGATGAGGCAGACAAATACTGGCAGCTTAAAAGTGCTTTGTCTGAAGCTCTTGGCCTTATCTGGCGTGATGCTAACATTGATAACAAGGAGAAGAAAACAAAATCCGACAAGGTTCTTGACGAATTTGTTGGGATGATGAAAAAGATCAATCTTGGATTGGTATTTGGAGAAAAGAAATATGAAGCAACGGAAAAAATCGGCACAGAAAAAGATGCCGAGGGGGTGAAGGAGACTATGGAGATTAAGACCCTTGCTGATCTGAAAGGTGTTCATTCTGATCTGCTTGAGCAGTTTAAAAAAGAGGTTCTTTCTGAGATCAATCGGGATGCTGAGTTCAAGGCAATGGAGGCGGAAAAGAAAGCATTGGCTAACAAAAATGCAGAGCTGACTAAGACCGTTGAAACTATTACTGTTGAACGTGACAAAGCTCAGGGTGAGTTGAAACTGTCCAAGCGTGAGGTTGTGGTTGCTGCAAAACTGGCTGAATCTGAATTGCCGGAAAAGGCAATCGACGAACCTTTCAAGAAGTCTTTGCTTGAAGCGGCCACAGATGAGGATGTTGATAAACTCATCAAGGCAAAGGAAGAGTTTGTTAAGGAACTCACTGAGTCTTTGAAAAAAGGTGAGCCGACTGGTCTTGGCCCGAAAGCTAAAAGCAAACCAAAAACTGAAACCAAGAGCGCACCGGATGATGAATCCGTCCTTGCGATGATTCACACTTAGGAGGTGGAGTCAAAAACATGGCACAGCCACAAATTGTATTCTATAACCAGGACTTGTTCAGTGTGCAGTCGTTTCCTGTCGGCTCCTCCGATACGATTGAGGTAGGAGATTTTGTACTTTACGACGGAACCGATCTTGCTGAGTTTAGTACTACAGCAACTAATGACGCTACGTTTATTGGTATTGCAAACGGTGCGTCGCTGGCTGGTGAAACAATGGACATTCCAGTCCTGTTGAAGTGTATCATTGATTGTGATTTGACTTCGGCAACATATAAATTTGGTGCCGGGTTGAAGAACGATGGAGCTAACGAGAACACGCTGGTAGCAGATAGTGATGCAAACACTATTGCGTGGTTCTGGGAACATACAACTGCCACTATTACACGTGGTCGATGCCACATTGATACTTACGTCACTGGTGCGGCTATCGGCAAGTGTATTGACGCGGCGTTAGCATAAAGAGGAGGTGACCACAAGAAATGCCAATTAGAGACGCAATCAAAAGTATCGTTGAGGGGCACACCGCAGACGCTGATGGTAATGTCAAGGAAGGTCGTCGCAGGGCATGCGATCAGCTTGGTCGCCTTTTTGAAGCAAACAAGATTCCTATTACTGATTTCAGTCTGAGGATTTTGTTTGAGAACTTTGTTGGTGGTGACATCAACGACATGAGTGATGAGCAGGTTGCTGAAGCAATTACCCACTCGTATTTCCCGACCATTACCACGAAAGCACTGCTTCCATATGTTATGCCCGCCTACACTGAGGGCTTGGGTAGTGCTGACCAATTGGTGACTGAGGTTCCTGGTCTGACTGATTTGCGGGATACACCAGTTCCTGGGTTGACCGCAGCGGATACTGTTGAACTGACCCCTGAAGGCCAGAATTTCACAGAAGCCAGTCTTGGTGAAAAGCTGTGTTACATTGAGATGTGCAAGTTTGGTAAGATCATCTCTGTCACAAAAGAAGCCATTGCTCGTGACAAGACTGGGCAGTTAGTCACTCGTGTTAGAGGGTTTGCTGGTAAAGCTGGCATGACCAGGCACCAAATCATTGTGCAGAAGACCTTTGGTATTGCCTGTACCAAAACAAAGGAAGCCGCAACCCGCAACTTCCGGTACAATGGTACTGCAACTGCCATTTTCTCCAATGACCATTCAGCCGTGGATGGGCCAACAAACGACAATCTCATCACTACAGCTTTTAGTCAGGCAGCCATCAATGAGCTTTTCATTTTGCTTATGAAGATGCAGGATGAAAAGAGCGACACAATCATGAACTGGCCGACACATTTGTGTGTTCCAACTGCTCTATACATGCAGGCGTTGGAAATTCTGACCAGTGTTGGCAAGTCAGAAACGGCTAACCGGGCTGATAATGTTGTTGCTCGTTTGTTTGCTGGAACACCAAATCTGTTTAGCTCTCCGGTTTTGGACGCTAATAATGCTGGACTCTGGTATCTTGGTCGTCCGAAAGACCAGACGCTGTGGATTTGGCAAGCACCGTTTGCTGTAGTTGCTCAGGGTGCCGACAGTGAAAAATCGTTCGAGGCCGATGTTGTCATGCGCGTGAAGGTGTCGTTTGCCGGTAATGCTGGTTGCATTGACTACAAACATCTCGGACGGGGAGGCGCGTAATGACCTCTTGGCAGAAAATTAAGTACGCCTTGGTCGCAGGCGGTGTGCTGATTCTTGCCTTGAGTGCATTTGGTGCGATTACCAATTTCAGTCAGGTACAATCTGACTCACCTTACAAGGTAGGCTCATATAACATTGTCAAGACAGCTGTGTTTCCTATTGACTCATTGACTGAGGAGGGGAACTACGCTATCTGGACGTTGTACCGTGGAATTTCTATTTTGCGAATGGACGTTACGACACTTGTTGCTGATTCTGTTGGCAACGATACTGTCAACGTCATTGTTCGTTGTGGTTCTGATTCTGCGTATGTACAACTGGGAAGTGATATGAGCG
>Ga0180007_10002199_pt1 | contig 23813 bp, 15 predicted proteins | sample MM_PC_MetaG_FD_121122 | JGI IMG/M metagenome (GOLD analysis project Ga0180007, IMG submission 121122) | Groundwater microbial communities from the Aspo Hard Rock Laboratory (HRL) deep subsurface site, Sweden - MM_PC_MetaG | ecosystem: Environmental > Aquatic > Deep subsurface > Groundwater... | reverse complement strand
AGATCAATGTCGGCCGCGGTCAGTTTCGCCCGATCAAGGGCGCCCTGAATCGCCCCGGCAGGCGCCGTCGTGAAGAACGTGGGATCGTGGGAGAATCCCTGATGCGCGCCGATGACCGCCAGCGGCGTGAGGCCCAGCTCGGCGGCCTTCTTGTCGCTCATGATGACAAACGCGGCCGCGCCGTCGTTGATCTTGGACGCGTTGGCGGCCGTCACCTGCCCGTCCTTGCTGAAGGCGGGCTTAAGCCCGGCCATCTTGTCGAACTGGGCCTTGAACACGCCTTCGTCCTCGCTCACCATCACGGGCTCGCCCTTGCGCTGCGGCACCGGCACCGCAACGATCTCGTCGGCGAACATGCCGGCCTTGGACGCCTCCTGCGCGCGGGTGTACGAGGTCTTGGCGAACTCGTCCTGCTGCTCGCGGGTGAAGCCGTACTTGGCGCTGGCGATGTCGGTCAGCGCGCCCATGTGCTGGTTACTGTAGGCGTCCCAGAGGCCGTCGTTCACCATTGAGTCGACCACGGTCTGGTTGCCCATGCGATATCCGTCACGGGCCTTGGGCAGCAGGTACGGCGCTGCTGACATGCTCTCCATGCCGCCGGCGACGATGATCTCCTGATCCCCGCACCGGATCGCCTGATCGGCGAGCATGACGGCCTTGAGGCCCGAGCCGCAGACCTTGTTGATGGTCATGGCTTCGACGCTGTTGGGGAGCCCTGACGCGATGGTGGCCTGGCGGGCCGGGTTCTGCCCCAGGCCGGCGCCGAGCACGTTGCCCATGATGACCGACTGCACCAGCTCCGGCGCGATGCCCGCCCGGGCGACGGCCTCGCGGATGGCGAGGGCGCCCAACTGGACCGCGCTCACCGAAGCGAGCTGTCCCTGAAAAGCCCCTACGGGCGTTCGAACTGCGGAAACGATTACCGATTTGACCATTTGTCCTCCCGTCGGGTGGAAGTGAATTTAAAAACATCAATGAAATCAATGACTTGATTCCACCCGCGCTCGACTTTAGTCAAAGTCGGTGGAAAAGGTCAATGCAATTTCTCAATACCTGAAAAAGAGAAGAATGTGATAGAACTCTACTATGTGGTCCGATGCTTTTCACCCAACGACATTTTTTCTGGAACGGATTATTCGCAGCATTTCCTTCGCGGGCCGACAACACAGTCGTTTCGAGCGCTTCTTTTCCGAACTTGCTTTACATGGTTTAGACGCTCGTGAACTGGAGCGTCTCACATGCTACCTGTACGATGTAAAGGGGACATACAAGGAAACCGGGATATTCCCATGGGAAGAAGCGTGGTTCAGGAAGGACCTGCCGCCCGCTCCGGCACGAATTCTGGTCGGAGGAGCAGGCACAGGCAGAGAAGTTAGGTACCTTCACACATTGGGCTATGATGTTGTCGCATTCGAGCCCGCGCCATCATTAGTTCTTCGTGCAAAAGTTCTTGATCCACAAGCGTTCCTAGCCTTTCTTCAGGGCAGCTATGAAGACCTCGTGGACCCTGTTCGCCCTCGACATGCCGACCTGAACCATCAGTTACAACAATTTGCGCCCTTCGATGCAGTCCTGCTTGGCTGGGGCAGTTTTAGTCATGTTGTTGACCCCGGCGTACGAGAGGGAATTTTTCGCCGGATTCGCGAACTATCACCCACCGGCCCGGCACTGGCCAGTTTTTTCCTGCTTCCCACTGAGTTGGAACCTGCGAACGGCCGGATGGAACGTTGGGGCCGGCAAACCGGACGTTGGCTGCGAAAAGTTGGCAATCGACAAGAAAATCTTGTTAATTCTGGTGACTTAATACTTTTTCACGCTGGCTTTGGGCACTGGTTTACACCCATAGAAATAGAGTCCCTGGCGGAGCAAACAGGCAATGACTTGATTCCCGCCGAGGGATGGCCCCACCCGCACGAATATCCGCACTGTACGTTTGTCCCGCGACCAGCCAATTGACCAAAAAATGGGAAGGTTTTTCAGGATGAACATTCATCCATCTGCTTCGTCAGTGATCCCGGCTTAGAAACTGCTTGGTTGAGCTGCGGTTTTAACTTGCATTTGTAGCCTGGTTTCACTACTTTTTGAGCGACTTTGAAGGAGGTGTTTTCATGAAACGTTCCATTTGGTTATCTATGGGTTCCGCATTTGTCGTCATGGGTCTGGTCCTCGGAGGGATGTTCTCCACCGCTTCGGCGCAGTCGAAACTGTCGGCCGACGAAATCAAAAAGGCCGTCGACACCGCCATGGCCAAGAAGACCCCGAAGGTGGAGATCACCACCAGCGTGGGCACCATCACCGTCCAACTCGACGCGATCAAGGCGCCCATCACCGTGCGCAACTTCCTGACCTACGTCGTCGAGGAACACTACACCAAGACCGTGTTCCACCGCGTCATCTCCGAATTCATGATCCAGGGCGGCGGATTCACCGAGGACCGCAAGGAGAAGCTCGACACACTCCACGCAGCGATCAAGAACGAAGCCAACAACGGCCTCTCCAACCTGCGCGGCACCATCGCCATGGCCCGCACCCAGGTCGTCGACTCGGCCCGCGCCCAATTTTTCATCAACACCGTCGACAACCTTCGGCTGAACTACAAGGGCCCCGGCTTTCAGTATGGCTACTGCGTGTTCGGCAAGGTCATCTCCGGCATGGAGGTCGTGGACAAGATCCGCAAGCTCTCCATCAAGAACCTCGGCGGCGCCTTCGTGAGCTGGCCCGTGCCCGTGCCGGTCATCACCGGCATGAAGATCCTCGATTAATCCCCGCCGCCCATGAAAATCGGACCGTTCACTCCGCCTGACGTGCGGGACGCCATTCTGTGGAAACAAGAGCATTCGCACGAACTGCCAGTCGTGCTGCTACCGGATATGTATCTATCCATCGCGGGCTTCACGATTCGCATCGCAGCACACAAAGGCGTTCGCCTGAACTTCGTCGACGAGCGTGTGCTGGCTCCTTTTGTGGTTGAGCCGATGGAGTCGCCGGACTTCACCATGAAACTGGAAACGGTGCCGGAGCAATTTGATATTCCAGAAGGTACTCTGGGGAATGTCCTTGGGGAATTGGGACCTGATAAGTGGTGGATCAAAACCCATAATTGGCGTCTTCAATGGGAAAAAGCGAGGCCGACGGTTGTCACGTGCAAATATTTTTCATCCACCCTGGAGGGGTTGGGGGCATTGCGCCTGTTTCTGGCCCACCAAATGCTTTCTAACGGCCGAGGACTTTTACTTCATGCCTCGGCTGCTTTACATGACGGGCGTACGTTCGTGTTTCTGGGCCATTCTGGTGCCGGAAAAAGCACTAGCGCCTACCATACCCCAGGCCAACTCCTCTCCGATGAGATCGTGGCCCTCGTTTCCGTCCCGAACGGCAAACTCGCAGCGAGGGGCACCCCTTTCGGAGGTGAGCACTTCCCCTGCTCGACTCAGGGACCCAACCCCGAATTTCTATTCGTGGAAAAAAGCGAACACAACGCGACAAAATCATTGATCACGCGCAACGCAGTGGCCCGTCTGTTGTCTCAAGTCGTCCTGTTTCCTTTCGCGCCGCTGGAAATGTGGGACAGTGCGGCAGCGGTGGTAAGCCAAATTATCGAGAACCACCCTGTTGCGATTCTCGAAGCCAAGAAGGACGGCTCCTTCTGGAAGGAACTTCTGTCGTGTCCGATTTGTTGAACTTGCACTTTGAACTCAACCCCGGCATCGCCGTGCGTCGCATCAAAGATGAACTATTTTTTATCACTCCAGCAACGGCAGAGCTGCACACACTTAATGAGAGCGGCATTGAGATATGGGACATGATACAGGCAGGAAAGACACCGGTGGAGATTATCCAAACCCTGATTGAAGGAACCGATGGTGAACCGGTAGCTATTCGAGCCGACATCCTGGAATTATTTAATCAGTTCCTCACAAAGGGAATCCTGCGGAAAAGGCAATGAGCGAACTATATTCCCGGTATGTCCAATTGTGTGAGGAGACCGGGAAACTCGCCGGGATCAGTTTTGAACTGACCAATTATTGCAATTTTTCTTGCAAGCACTGCTATCGCGTTCACGGCAATACTTTTTTAGAACCTGAATATTTCTACAAGGCACTCTCTGAAGCTGAAGCCCTTGGGGCCATCATGATTGGTTTCAACGGCGGTGAGCCAACTCTTCACCCAAATTTTCTCGAATTCGCGTCTGCTGTGCTGAAACGGGGCATGCACCTGAGTGTACTGACCAACGGCAGCGGGCTGAATGATGAAGTACTTGATGCGCTACAAACTTGGCGCAAGGGCGTTTATTTTCAATACTCGCTCTATGGGGTGGATAACCGAACAGGTGCCAATATTACGGGTGTGCCAGAAGCATTCGAGACTGCGTTTTCAAGCGTCCTCGATCTTCAGCGTCACGGCTTCGATCTGCGCGTGGCCCTACTGGTGATCTCGGAAACTGCCGATGGTTTGCCCGAATTGGTCGCACGACTGCGCGATATGGACATCCGCACCGGACTGAATCCCCAACTGAGCGTTTTGGAAAACGGTGATAAAGTCCCACTGCAGCTTAGCGCCACAGACGACCAGATCATCCGGGTGCTACCTTTCGAAGGAAACTGGGCCACCGAGCCAAACGAACCCACTGCGGTTCTTGACGGAGTAAACCACCGAACCGTTGCTTGCAGCGCCGGCGAAACTTCATTTGGCCTTCGAGCCGACGGTAGCATCGTGCCCTGTCAGGTGTTCACTGCGCCAGTGCTAGGCCATATCTCAACAGATTCACTTGATTCCGTGCTGCACGGTGAAGCGCGTGCTCAATTCCTCGCGACCAATGTGATCCCGGACAAGTGCCGCGCCTGCGACCTGTTCTCCAACTGCATGCGATGTCCGGCTGACGCCATGTTTGAAACAGGGGAACTGGCCGGGATTCCGCAGGAGAGCTGCCGCATCGCGCGCCTGAGGGCGAAAATGCATGTTGATTCAAAATAGATGCGTGCTAAGATACCGCTGCGTACCCGGTGTGATAAGTTTAGTTTTCAGCCTTTTGTGGAGGTTTTTATGCGTAAATCATTGATTTCACTTTGTTTTCTGGCCATTTTCGCCATGGCGTTGACCGCCTGCGACGATGACAAGAAGAAAACCAACAACAACAACGTCAACAACGTCACGGCGTGCGGCTGCGGCATCACCATCGAGACCATCAACGGTCGGCCCGTGACAGAGATCAGCAACCTCATCGAAGCCCTCGACGACCAGGACGCCGAGACGCCTGGCTTCCAGGTCGAAGTAGTCGCCCGCGTGGCGGAGACGGGGTTCGAGTGCGTGCCGCCAGACGGCGCCGAAGTGACTCTGTTCGGTGGTGTTCGCGATGAAAAGGTCACCCTGGCAGGCCACGTGGCCACCTTCTCCGGGTACACTCTCCCCTCAGGGGCCGGCACCATCGACCTGCAGGCCAAGGTGCCTGATTGCCAAAGCGATTATGCACGCATTGTGCTCTCCACCGGCGGCATTCCCGAGTGCCGCATCGCGTCGGGCATCGAAGCCGGTCACGACTATTCCTGCCCTGATGACGACGAAGCTGGCAACCAGCTCGGCCTGCAGCGCACCATTACGGTCCGCTGCGTCGACGTGCCCGCTGGCACCCCGGTGCGTCTGCTCGTTGACGACAACGAACAGGGCATCGGAAACCTCAGCGTCACGGGCGCCATCGAGTTTGGCCTGACCCTGCCGGTCACCGCCATCTGTAAGGATTCACTCAATGTGAGCATCGAGGTCAATGTGGACGACCAGGTGCTGACCGACGCCATCACGACCGGTCAAGCCTGCTGTGAAGGCCAGGTCCCCTGCTCGATTCGCTGGGAAGCCGGCACTGACTATTATGACGGCGCACCGTCAGGCCTGCACGCACTGAACGTGTTGACCGACCTAGACGGCGGCACTGTGAACCACCAGTCCTCGTTCCAGATCACCACGCGCACGGACTCCACCAGCCGCGTGGTCATCATGGGCGACGACGGCTCCGGAACGTTCTCCGAGTTGTGTGCACAGAACAGTGTCTCCGCCAACTCCTTTGCGCTGGCCTGCACGGTTCCCGACGGCACCATCTGGATCAAGCCGGTCTGCTACACCACGCAGGAAAACCTGCCCTTCGAAGATGCCAGCCAGGCGCATCATATCGTGACGGACACTGTCATTCCTCCGTCCATGGAAAACTTCGCCTGCACGGTCACCAACGCGCACGAAGTCGATATCACCTGCACGTGGACCATTCCTGCTTCTGGTGAGGCCATCACCAACTCCCCGACACGCTTTACAGCTACATACAACGAGGCTGACTGCATGGTAGATGCAGCGAACCTGTTTTCGACAGGTTGGGCCACTCTGAGCTACGCCCCTGGATATGTCGTGCCTATGGGTGGCGGTAATCCCGGCGATAACATGCAGTTCACGTTCACTCCGTTCGTTCCTGGTCCTGGCTATTGCATGGGAATTCGCGCTGAGGATGCCGCGGGGAATAAGAGCACGAATGCGGTGACCTCTTGGTCTGGTGTTGTTGATCCCAATATCCAAACCATCATAGGTTACGAGGATAATTCATTTTTCGGTGACTCGATAAGTTCGGCCGACATTAATTGTGATGGTTTGAAGGATTTGGTTGTCGGCGCTCCATACGGAAGCGATTGCTGGGACAATCCGGGAACTTTTTGCTGGGGGGACGGCAGAGTATATATATACTTCGCTCTTGCGACTGGAGGTTTTTCGCCAATCCCGGATCTTGCGCTTACTCTTGATCCTTCTATTCCGAACCTTGGCTACGGAACATCTACTTACTTTGGAATGAGTGTTGCTGGAATAGGTAACTTTTCTGGTCACACAAACAGTGTAAATGACAATGTTTTCTGTGAAGACGTTGCGATTGGCGCCCCTTTGATGTATTTGGACGATGAAATTAATGCAATAGAAGTATGGTCGGGTGCAGTCTATATACTAAAAGGGCGTCCAGGCTGGACAACGTCGCTTGTAACAACCGCACCGGAAGACCCAAACGGGTTTGATGCTGTTATCACATACTTCCGTTCTGACTCTCTTTACACCGACAACATGCTCTATTTTGAGGAATTCGGAACTACCTTGGCTCCAATTGGCGATTTTAATGGTGATGGTGTTGGAGATTTTGCTGTAGCTGCCCCTGGCGCAATGCCAAGTGGCGCTGTTTATATTTACACTGGTCAAACGATTCCTTTTAAAAATGGCTCGAACGCTCCCTTTTCTATGCTTGCAATTGAAAACTCTCACCTTCAATTGCTTGGAACTGCAGCCATCGGAGCAGCAAACACAGACAATGCTCAGTATGAATATATTGGACGTTCCATCGCCGCCATGGGTGATATGAACAATGATGGCTTTGATGATGTACTCATCGGGGCTCCCGGATGTGGTGGATCATCGGGATTCGGTAGTCAACCCGGAAAAGTTTTTATTCTTGGTGGTGGATCATCAGAAATTATCAACACTGGTAGTTACTCTGGTTCTCGGCTAAATATAATTAACCAATCCCCTGCAATCAATGGCACGTCTTGTCTTGGATGGAGTGTCTCCGGTCTCGGTGATTTTAACGATGACGGGTTTTTTGATTTTGCAATCTCGGACCAGCAATATAACATTCCTGCGACATCAAATCTAGCGGAAGGTGCCGTCTTCTTATTTTTCGGAGACGGCACCCTGGCAAATCTAACTACACTCGAAAGTTCAATGCGAATTCGATCTGAATGGCCGATTACTACGTATGATGATAATTTTGGTATCTCCATCGCACCTGCGGCAGAAACAGTTAATACTCCACAAGGCGATTTTAATAATGATGGAATATCTGATCTTCTAATTGGATCTCGTCGTTTCGGTGAATTCCATGGATCAGTTTTTATTTGGCAGGGCAACTCAAGTTTGATTGCTTCCTCGGAATGGAATACATATGAGTCTGCAACTTTTTGGTTCCTTCCTCCGTCTACCAATGGTTTCTGGGGATTTTTAGTGCGCTGGCTTGGTGATATAAACGATGATGGCTACTCTGACATTGCTGTAGGTGATTCTGTTTGGGACGGCTTATATGGGGGCGCACAAAATAACCCATATATGGGCAGAGTGAGTATTCTTTATTAGTTGATTGGAGATTCTAGAAAATGAATAATATCAATTCAACCACAAATAATTTGAAGATCAACTATAAAAAACCCCAACTTTTTTCAGAAGAACTCTCAACCAGTGATGCGTTCCAAGCAACCTGTACAAAGGATGTTCCATCGAGTACATGCGGTTTTCTTGGAAGTTTTACTGCTAAAAATTCCTAATGAAAGCCTGCATCTCCCACGTACTCACCGGTTCCATGAGTCCGACTCTTATTCCAGGGGTGGAAGTGATCGCACGTGAGGAATCGGCATGTCCCGGTGATGTAATCGCATTCAACGCGGGGGATAGCATCATCGTCCACCGTTTAATCGCAAGGCTCCCCTACCCGTTTCACAACTGGGGATTGCAGCGGGGGGATGCGCATCAACTGGGGTCGTGGATTGACTTGCGGAGCGTGATTGGGAAGGTCGTGCATCCGGAGGTGTCCGAGCCGATCTCGGGGTTGGGACAGGCGGCCGAGATCGCGTGTCATCTGGCGTGGGGCGCGGCGTCGCGGGCCAAGCGGTTGGTGATGCGCGTGGCCATGCCTCTGGTGGGCGAGCGTGGACTTGATGAAGAAACAAGAATTGACGATAAAAGCACCTTCTGGCCCTTTGTTGGCCCGTCCGGACACCGCTCAGACGACACGGCGCGTGCGATGACACGCCCCGAGATCCGAGTGCAAACGAATTTGGGGCCATGCGCTCCGGCACCTGCGTCGACACACGACTGCGACCGAACGCAATCGGCTCCGGGTCTATAGGAACCATGCAAATGATACTGGGACTGACCGGGGGCATCGGAGCGGGAAAGAGCACCGTGGCGCGATGGTTTGCGCAGTGGGGTGCTTCGTGGGTGAGCGCCGATGCGGTCTCCCGGGAGGTCGTGGAGCCCGGAATGCCGGCGCTTGATGCGCTGGTGGATGAGATTGGACATGCGATCCTGCATTGCGAAGGGACCCTCGATCGGCCGGAGCTGGCCAAGCGGATGTTCGCATCGCCGACGGTGCGGAAACGCGCCGAGGACATTTTGCATCCGGCGATCACCGCACGGGTGAAGGATCTGCTCACGAGGCGGCCCCACCCCATCGTCTATGAGGCACCATTGCTGTACGAAGTGGGACACGAGGTGCTCGTCGATCTTGTCTGTGTGGTCGTGGCCGCAGCCGAGCTGCGCATTGAGCGCGTGGAAGCCCGGGATGGCGTTGTCGCCACGGAGGTCCGGCAGCGGATCGCCGCGCAGTGGAGCGACGAGGAGCGCTGCGCGCACGCCGGAGTCATCTTGGAGAACCACGGCGACCTGGTTCAGTTGGAGCAGGCGGCGCGGGAGTTGTGGGACGACTGGACCGGCGGCAAGCCGCTGCGGAAGAGTTACGGCGGGAATTCTTAAACAGGAAGAAACCGGCGATGCGCGCCGGGGAATGAAAAGTGGCGCCCGGTCGTCTTCGACCGGCAAGCGACCGGTCCCACGGTCGCCGACCGCAGTCCCAAAGTTGTAGAAGAAGAGCGGTGGCAGAGCCACCGCAGTCCAAAAGGGGAGAAGAGGCTGCGACATGTCGCCGCACTCCCAGACACCTATGCACCGCTCTCCATATTAAAAATTCAGCGAATAGACGAAGTTGAAGGGGTCGAGTTCCATCGCCTGGAGGGCCTTGTCGCGGGCTTCGTCGATGCGATCGGAGAGCCGGTCCTCGCGGGCATCCTGCCACAGTTGCGAGGCGCGGCGGATGCGGTCGGCGTACTTCTGCTGCCACAGCGCGGTGAACGGCCGGACGTCGATCTGATAATCATGGGCCAGGGTGCGAACCACGAACGGGTCGACCTGCCCCTGCGAGAGATCATAGGCCAGGCGCTTGAGCGGATTGCACAGGATCTCGGAGATCTGATGCACCAGCGCGAGTCCGTCCGTGAGGGCCTTGCGGTCGGACACCAGCATGCCTTCCTGGGGTACGGAGAGTTCGGCCAGCAATGTGTCGCGCATCTGCACGAGTTGAACCGTCGTGGCCGAGTGGGTCAGCCCCATGAGCTGGTAGTAGTTCATGAACTGCAGGTTGTCGAGGAGGGTGCGGCCCAGCGCCAGGGCCTTCTTGACGTCAAATGTCGTTGCCATCTGCGGCCGGTTCGACGGGATCTGGGTCTGGGGCTGCGCCACCATCAGATAATCGCACAGACGCTTGATCTCGGGAGACGAACCGGGCATCGTGAACTCCACGCCGACGCTGCTGCCGTAGGGCGCGTCGTCCATGATTCGGACGATGTTCCCGGACACCATGACCAGGATACCGTCGATCAAATTTGTGATGCGAAACTGCAGTTGGAGCTTGTCCGTGAAGATGCGATTGGTCCGGTAGAAAATGCCACCGACCGAGAGGTCGACCAGCGTTCCGATGGACCACATCGGCTCGTCGGGGAGATGGAAAAGAACCGGAGCCGTATAGGAAAAACGAGGGTAGCGGCGCTTATCGGAGAACATCGGGGGACCTCATGACGTCGCATCATCGCCTACGCATTTCTGGATTGCAAGAAAAACGTCCGGAGGTTTCGCTTTAACGTTGACTTCAAGGGAAGGTGGGCATTTGATCTTCGGTTCGGCAACTGTGGAGAATTGTCATGCACACTGAACAAGAATTTCTGGAAGAATTGTCCCGGGAAATGCTCGCCGACAGCGATCAAACGGACAACCGTTTCCAGCGACGTCCCCCCTCCCGCGAGGGCAGGGACACGCTGCAGGCGATGCTTCAACTGGCGACCCCGTCGATTTCCTCGTGGTGCGAGAGCTTCTTCACGTTCATGGGCCACTTCTCGGAAGCCCAGGAGGACGAGCCGTTTCCGGAAGCTCCCGAGCACCTGCGGGCCGCCCTGCTGGAGTATCTCCCGTCCACGATGGAGGGGCCCTTCGACGAGCCCCGCAACCGCATCTGCATGCACATAGGGATGCTGGCGCACCTGTCCGGCGTCAACCCGTTCATCTTCACCTCGGGAATCACGCGCCTGATGGGGGGCACCATCGAATTCCTGCGGGGTCACCTGGCCCCGGAGCTGGCGGATCTGGACGTGCTCGCTTACTACAACCGCATGCTGCTGCTGGACACCGCGGTGATGCTCGAGGCGCTGTTCCGCATGGATCGCACCCGCCGGGATCGCCTGGCGCACATGGATCCGCTGACCAAACTGAACAACGAGAAGCGCCTGAGAGAGGCCCTGCGCCGCCGCCTCGAGCCCGGCGCAACCAAGCCCGCGCTGGCGTTGATCGGCATCAGCCACCTGGAACATGTGAGCGACACCATGGGTTCCAGCGCCGGTGATCGCATCCTGCAGGAAGCGGCTGCGCGCCTTTTCCACCTCGAGGCCGAAGGCTGGTTCGTGGCCCGGGCCGGCACGGACCAGTTCGCCCTCCTGTCGCCGGCGGACCTTTCTCCTGACGCTTTCTCCCCGCGAATCAGGGAACTGCTCCTCCTGCTGGACATGCCCGTTCATCTCGACGGTGGTGAGTTCCGCATGAATTCGGTGGCCGGAACCACGTCGCCGGGCCCCACCGAGACCGATCCGGACAACCTGCTGCGACAGTGCGAGCTCGCTCTCAAGCGCGCCCGGGACAACTCGACCTCCATCATGGAATACAACGTTTCCATGGATCGCTTTTCCTTCGACGAGCTTCTGCTGCTCAAGGATCTCGGGCATGCGATCGGCGCCGGCGAGATGGTGCTGCACTATCACCCGCAGGTGGCCCTCGACACCGGTCTCGTGGCAGGCGCCGAGGCGCTGGTGCGCTGGGTTCATCCGACCCGTGGCTTCATGCCGCCGGGGAAGTTCATCCAGCTCGCGGAGAAGACCGTCCTGATTCACGCCCTGACCGAGCGCATCCTCCGGGACGCCATCGCCCAGGCCCGCACCTGGGAGCTCGGCGGCATGCCGCTGACGATCTCGGTCAACCTGTCCAGCGTCAACCTGCAGAACCCGGAGCTGCCGGAACTGATCGACGGACTGCTGCGTGAGTCAGGCCTGAATCCAGGCCTGCTGTCGGTGGAGATCACCGAGTCGGCCATCCACGCGGATCCCGCCGGGGCCACCACCGCGCTGGGCCGGCTCCGCAAACTGGGGATCCGCATCGCCATCGACGACTTCGGTCTGGGCTATTCCTCCATGGCGTTTTTACGCAACCTGCCCGTCAACGAGGTCAAGATCGACCGTTCCTTCGTGTTCGGCATGCTCAAGGACCCGCGTGACGAGAGCATCGTGGACGCCACGATCCGTCTGTGCCGCGGACTGGGACTGGACGTTTGCGCCGAGGGCATCGAGGACGAAGCCACCTACCACCGCCTGCGTGAAGCCGGCTGCACCTATGCCCAGGGCTTCTTCCTGGCCAAGCCCATGGCGGTGGGCGCCTTCGTGGAGTGGATTCAACAGCGGGCCTCCCAGCCGGTTCCCTGAGGATTTCCAGTCCGTTTCCCGCAGCAGCCGGATCCCTGCAACCGGAACCCTCATCCCCCTTTTCTTAAAAAAGTTTTACAGGGTGCCGATCAATACTTATTGCGAACGCAATTAGTGACTCGTAGAAAGAAACATCCATGAATGATCGGGATCTGGCCGAATTTTGCCATTCATTGTCTGGACTGACGCAGGAAAACAGGCAGAATCTCGCACAATTCGTCATACACCACATGCTCACGGTGCTCGCAGACCGGCAGGGCGCCTGCCAATGCCCCACACTGAAGGAGTATCTCCAAGTCTGCACGGCCAACCCAGGGGAGCAGCGGAAGCTCTACTCGTCCTGCTTCAACTCCACCAGCGAGTTCTTCCGCGACCGCTGGACCTTCAGCCTGCTGGAGAGAACCTACCTTCCCCTGCTGCTGGCCCGCGGTGGCCTTCGGATCTGGTGTGCCGGGTGCGCGGCCGGCCAGGAGGCGCTCTCCCTGGCCATCCTCGTCGAAGAACTGGCACCCGTTCTTGCAGGGGCGTCGGCGACGATCTTCGCCACGGACATCGGACAGGATCAGCAGGCACTGGCGATGGCCGGACGGTATCCACGGAGCCAGTTCCGTCACATGACCCTCGAGCGCATAGAGCGTTGGTTTCTGCCTGACGGGGAAGCCCTGCAGGTGATCGACGAGCTTCGCTCCAAGCCCCTTTATTCTACCCACGACCTACTTGACAAACAGGCATTTTGCCCACCTGAATCGATCTTTGGGAGCTTTGACATTATTTCTTGTATGAACGTACTTTTATACTATAATCACACCACACAGGTTCGGCTGCTGCAGAATTTTCACCGGACCCTGGCTTCTGACGGCCTTTTGGTGGTGGCTCCCGCCGAGATTGGGATCGTGAGCCAATCCGGGCTGTTTGCCAACTTGTGTGATGGTGCAATTTTTAAAGTCATTCCAGGAGAGTCATGCCCAAAATAAGGTTTTTGCTTCGTTGGCAGATTTTGGCAGCGTTTTGCGTCATGCTCGGGTTCATCCTGCTGCTCGGCGCCGTGACCCGGTATCAGACGGACCGGCTCTGGACCGCCACGCGCATCATGCATGATCATCCCCTGAAAGTGAGCGACGCGGTCCACAAGATGCACAGGGCCGTGCTGGAGATTCGCCAGGCAACCCGCGATCGCCTGCTCAACCCCGATCCGGAATCGAATAAAGAGGCAATGGAAGTCATTGAGCATGAAGAACGGGTCATCTCGGATGCCCTTGCGGTCTTCGACGAGCTTTATCTCGGCCCGAGGGCCGATCTCGAACGACTGCGCGGGCAGCTGCGGGACTGGAACACCCACCGGGAGAACCTTCAACGAATGCTGCAGGAAGGCCGTGGCAAAGAGGCGGCCCTGCTCCTCAAGCCGGGAAGCGGAGCCGCCGCTGTCGCTGCGGATCGATTGCTCGAGGCCCTCAAAGTGATCACTGCGTTTGCAACCCAGAAGGGCGCCACCCTGCGCCGGGACGCCTCGGAGACGAACACGCACCTGACCCAGCAGTTGCTGGTGATCCTGCTCACGGTCCTGATCCTGGGGATCTCAATGACCCTGGTGGTCCTGCGAAACTTCAGGCGCTCCCTCGACGGTCTCCTGACCGCCACCCACGCCTTCTCGGAGACGACGCCGGTCCACGCCCCCGTGGCGCCCAACGAGCTCGGCGATCTGGCGATGCAGTACAATCATCTGGTGGATCTCGTGACGGGCGAACTGAACCGTCGGCGGAACGCCACGGAGTTGAACCGCATCTTCGTGGACGCAGCGGACTCGACCACGTGCGCCAGGAGCATCCTGGCCTCGCTGATGCAGTTTTCCGGCGCCACCACCGGAGCCCTGCTGCTTCCGGACAAGTCCGGAGACCTTCTGGTCCCCGTGGCCACGACCGGCCTTGATCCTGCCAACCTGACCCCCATCGAAGCCACCTCCGAGGCCGGTGACTTCGGCCTCGCCCGTGCGGCCGGCGGCTTCGTGCACCTCACCGATCTGCCGCCGTCGGGACCTCACGTCCTGCCCACCGTGCACGGGCTGATCTTCCCCCGCGAGCTGGTGACCCTGGTCCCGCAGATCGACGGTCGGCCGCTGGCCGTGCTGACCCTGGGTACGCAGCTGTGCTTTGCCCCGGAGACCTGCGACCACCTGCGGTCGCTGCAGGAGTCCCTCACCACCGGGCTGGGCGTGATCCTGGCCCGGGAGCTGGTCCGGAAGACCAGCGAGGACCTCAGGCAGAAGAACACCGAGCTGGAGCTGCAGACCGCCGAGCTGGACAGCCAGAACATGGAGCTGGAGCTCCAGGCGATGCAACTGGGGGAGATGAACCGGGTGAAGACGGCGTTCCTGTCGAACATGAGCCACGAACTGCGGACGCCGCTGAACTCGGTCATCGCGCTTTCAGGTGTGCTTTCGCGCAGGCTGTCCAAGGCGATTCCGGCCGAAGAGCTAGGCTATCTCGACATCATCGAACGCAACGGACGCCATCTGCTGGCGCTGATCAACGACGTGCTGGATCTGGCGAGGCTGGAGTCCGGGAGGGAGACCGTCCATACCGCCGAGTTCGACGCGGCCGAAGCCGTCCGGGAGACCGCCGAACTGCTGTCGCCCCTGGCCACCGAAAAAGGACTGACCATGAAGGTCGAGGCCTCCAAGAAGCTCACGGTCTTCACCGACCGGTACAAACTTGTGCGCATCCTGCAGAACCTGCTTGGCAACGCGATCAAGTTCACGTCCGCCGGATCGGTCACGATGACGATCCGTGAGCAACCGGAGTGGTTCGTGATCACGGTCAGTGACACCGGGATCGGCATTCCCGCGGATCAACTTCAGATGATCTTCGAGGAATTCCGACAGGCCAACCATGCATCAGCCAGCGGGCAACAGGGCAGCGGGCTGGGACTGGCCATCGCGCGCCGCAACGCCATCCTGCTGGGAGGCTCGCTCTCCGTGAAGAGCACGGTGGGAGAGGGCTCCACCTTTGAACTGCGGCTGCCCCTGAAGCACCACCTCTCCGAGGAACCGGTCGAATCCACGGAGTATTTCGGCCCCTCCGCCCACGGCGGCAACCGCATCCTCGTGATCGAGGACAACGAGGCCGCAGTGATCCAGATTCAGGACCTGCTCGCGCCCCCTGACTTCTCCCTGCGTGTGGCCAGAAACGGCGTGGACGGCATCGACGCCCTCCGGCGGGAGCTCCCTGACGCCATCATCCTGGACCTGAACATGCCCGGGCTCGACGGGTTCGGCGTCCTCAGGGCCCTGCGCGAAGAGCCCGGCGCAGCCCTCGTCCCCGTGCTGATCCTGACGGCGAGGCATGTCTCCAGGGAGGAGTTGTCCTTCCTCAAGGAGAACGGCATCTTCCAGCTCATCCAGAAGGGCGGAGTCCGCCGGGATGAACTGTTGAGCACGATTCGCAAGATGCTGGGAACGGCCGAACCCGCGGGGACGGACTGAGTCGTGAGTACAGGAGATATCATGACCGAAAACACCAATGCCACCATCCTGATCGTGGATGACAGTGCCGACAACCGGATCGTCATCCAGGCCCTGCTCCACGAGGCCCAGCCCGGGTATCGGGTACTGCAGGCCACCAACGGCCCCCAGGCCCTGCAACTGGCCATCGAGCACGATCCGGACGTCATCCTGCTGGACATCGTCATGCCCGGCATGGATGGCTTCGAGGTCTGCTCCCGGCTCAAGGCCAACCACAAAACGGAGTTGATCCCGGTGATCTTCATCACCGCGCTGTCGACGGACCATGCCACCCGAAACCGGGCCATCGAGGTCGGCGCCGAGGGATTCCTCGGCAAGCCCGTCGAGATGCTGGATCTGATCACCCAGGTCCGCTCCATGATCAAGGTCAAGCAGTCCGCGGTCCATGAGCGGCGCGAGAAGGAGTTCCTCACGTCCCTCGTCGAGGAACGAACCAACGAACTGGAACACCAGGTGCTCAATGCGCGCAAGGTCGAGCAACGAGCCCGCGTCAACGAGCACCTGCTGACCTCCTTCATCGACACCAACACGGATCTGGTCTTCCTGTTCGACGAACACATGCGATTCCTGATGGTCAACTCTTCCCTGGCTGCCCTGCTGAAGCTGCCCAAGAACGAGATCATCGGCCGCCACATCGATGAGGTGGTCCCTGCGGAGATGAAGCATATCCTGGAACCGGCCGCCCAGAACGTGCTGCTCTCCGGTGCATTTTTCCATCAGACGCATTCCCTGGACTCCCGGCATCTGGAGACCAACCTATTCCGGGTCCAGTTGACCAGCGGCTGCCTGGCCGTGGGCGGCATCTGCCGCGACGTCACGGACCGGTTCGAGGCGACGCGCCAGCTGGAACTGGCAGCCGAGGACTGGCAGCACACCTTCGACTCCTCCAATGAAGCGATCTGCATCCTGAACGCTGATCACCGCATCGTCCGGGCCAACCGCATCGCGCAGGAGGTGTTCAACTTCGATTTGCAGGCAGGCCCCCGGATGTGCTGGGAGATCTTTCACGAGGACAAAACCGAGCTCGCAGACTGCCCACACGCCAGGGTCCGGTTGTCGCATCACCGGGAGTCCACGGAGACTCGTTTCAAGGACCGCTCCTACCGCATCACGGTGGATCCGATCTTCGACGCGGAGGGCCGGATGTACGGGGCGGTTCACATGGTCTCGGACATCACCGGCAGGAAGCAGGCCGAGGCCGAGCGGGAGCGCCTGGAGAGCCAGCTGCTGCAAGCCCAGAAGATGGAGAGCGTCGGCCAGCTCGCCGGCGGCGTCGCCCACGACTTCAACAACATGCTCTCGATCATCCTCGGCAACGCCGAGAACGCCTGCGACCAACTGTCACCCGAGCATCCGGCCTATCCCGCCCTCCAGGAGATCCTGCTGACCGCCAAGCGTTCGGCCGAGCTCACCCGCCAGTTGCTGGCCTTCGCCCGCAAGCAGGAGATCAATCCACGGGTGCTGGAGCTCAACGAGTCGATCAAGGGGCTGCTGTCGATGATCAGCCGCCTCATCGGCGAACAGATTCGAATCCAGTATCTGCCCCAGGATGCGGATCTCCTGGTCTACATGGACCCGTCCCAACTCAACCAGATCCTGGTCAATCTGGCCGTCAACGCCCGCGACGCCATCGGCGGCCCCGGAACCCTGACCATCGAGACCTCCCGGCTCCCGCAGGAGTACACGCGGCTCTACATGCAACTGCCCCCCGGTGACTGGGCCCAGTTGCGTGTCACCGACAACGGCTGCGGCATGAGCCCCGACCTGATCGCCCACGTCTTCGAGCCGTTCTTCACCACCAAGGAACAGGGAAAGGGCACCGGGCTGGGACTGGCGACCGTATGGGGCATCGTCAAGCAGAACAACGGCTTCATCAAGGTCGAGAGCACCCCCGGGCTCGGCACCACCTTCACGATCCTGCTCTCGTTGACCAGCGAAATCCCCGAACCGATGCCGGCCGAACTGTCACCGGTCCCCTCGACTGCCAACTCCACGGGCACCATCCTGCTCGTCGAGGACGAACCCACCATCCTCAAGCTCACGCAGCGGATCCTGGCAGGACTCGGACACCGGGTGCTCATCGCCAACTCCCCCCTCAAGGCCCTGGACATCGCCTGCGAACATGCCTCCGAGATCAGCCTGCTCATCACCGATGTCATCATGCCCGATCTCAACGGCCATGAGCTGGCCAGCCGTCTGCTGGCGAAAAACCCGGCCCTCCAGGTGCTCTTCATCTCGGGATACCCCGCCGACTACCTCAAGAGCATCGACGGACCGGTCAGCTCATTCTCCTACCTTTCCAAGCCCTTCACGCGCGCGGCCCTCGCTGCCAAGCTCCAGGACATCCTCTCGCAATCCTGATTGCGGCGAAGCCGGGATCCCATGATCCGGCGTCGGCCGTGGCCTGCCGGCGGCTGCAATCTTCATCCCCCTTCTGGACCGCGAAGGCAAAGCTGCCGCATTCTTCTGCTTCTCCAGGCGGCCCGGTCGGACCAGTCAGACCCGTCCGACCAGTCCGACATGTCCGACTTTTCCAGGCCGCTTCCGCTCTTTAACTTGACGGCGGACTCAGCGCCCCCTGCGACGAGTCCAGCACCAGGCGCACCATCTCGGTGAACGCCTTCTTGGAGAAGGGCTTCTGGATGAAGTGGACGCCCTCGTCGAGGACGCCGTGGTGGGCGATGTAGTCGGCGGTGTAGCCGGACATGAACAGGCACTTCAGACCCGGGATCAGCGCGCCCAGGCGACCTGCCAGATCGCGGCCGTTCATCTCCGGCATGATCACGTCGGAGACCAGCAGCCGGATCTCGGCGGAGTGCTCGGTGGCCTGCAAGATGGCCTCCGCGGGCGTGGCGGCGATCAGGACGCGGTAGCCGTGCCGTTCAAGGATCCGGCGGGCCACGTGCAGGATCTCGGGTTCGTCCTCCACGAGCAGGATCATCTCGGAGCCGAAGGCGGCGGCGTGGGGGGCCTCGGGGACGACGACGGCGGCCTCCTCGATCTGCCGGGGCACGAAGATGCGGAACGTGGTGCCCTTCCCGACCTCACTGCGGACGCAGATCGAGCCGTTGTTCTGGGAGACGATGCCGTGAATGGTGGCCAGCCCCAGCCCGGTGCCCTTGCCCAGCGCCTTGGTCGTGAAGAACGGCTCGAACAGCCGGGAGCGGGTCTCCTCGTCCATGCCCTGCCCGGTGTCGCTCACCTTCAGCATCACGTAGGGCCCGGGCACAGCGGTGTCGGACATGCTCGCACAGTCGACGTCAGCGAGGTCGACGTCGGCGGTCTCGATGGTGATGCGCCCGCTGCCCTCGATGGCGTCGCGGGAGTTGACGCACAGGTTCGCCAGCACCTGATCCAACTGGGACGGATCCATCAGGATTGTGCCGATCCCGGCGCCAGGCTGCCACACCAGCTCGATGTCCTCGCCGATGAGGCGACCCAGCATCTTCAGCATGCCCTCCACGCGGGCGTTGAGGTCCAGTTTGCGGGGCACCACGGGCTGCTTGCGGGCAAACGCCAGCAGCTGGGCGGTCAGCGCCGCCGAGCGCTTGGCTGCCTTCTGGATCTCGGAGATCGCCTCGTGCACCTGGCCGTAGAGGGGCACGTCGTCGATGACCAGCTCGGCGTTGGACAGGATGATGTTGAGCATGTTGTTGAAGTCGTGGGCCACGCCGCCGGCCAGCCGGCCGATGCTCTCCATCTTCCGGGCCTGGGCCAGCTGCTCCCGCAGCTTCTCCTGCTCTAGCGAGACCCTACGGCGCTCGGTAACGTCGACGAAGATGGCGGTGAACTGCCCCGGGGCGCAGCGGTAGGCCTTCACCTCGAAGGTGCGGCCCAGCTCGGCGGCAAAATTCTCGAAGAAGACCGGCTCCCCCGTCTGCACGACCGATCCGTAGGCCTCGATCCAGTGCGGTTCGGTTTCCGGCATCACCTCCAGGACGGTCCTTCCGACGATTCGATCCGCCGACAGTCCGGTCATCCGTTCGAAGGCCGGGTTCACGGCCAGGAAACGATAATCCACCGGTCGTCCCTGATCGTCGAAGATCATCTCGTGCAGGGCGAAGGCGTCGAGCATCTCCTCGAACAATTTTCTGAATTGATCATTGCTTTGGACGAGGGCTTCGCGCCCATGGAAGACCTCCACGGACTTCCACACGGCGTCCATCAGCAGCGTCAACTGCAGCTCGTCGGTCTCGTCGTAGTCGGCCTGCTTGTTGGCCACGCCGACGACCGCCACGATCCGCTCCTGCTGGAAGACCGGAATGGTCAGGAACCGCTCCAGCCTGACGTGTCCCTCGGGGATCCCCTTCTTCAGGGGATCGGGGGCGGCGAAGTCGTTGACCACGATTGGATGGCGCTGCCTCACGGCCTCCCCCCAGATGCCGGTCCGGTCGAGCTGGTACTTCGACTGGGGGTTGACCACGGCGCATTCCTTCATCACCTCCCGGGACCAGGTGTTCAGCGTGAACTCCCGGGTGTCCTCGTCGTAAAAATAGATATAGCCGATCCGGCTCTCGGTCAGTTCGAGGGCCTTGTTCAGCGCATGATCCAAAAACGACTGCAGGTTCCCGGACGGGAACTGCAGGATGTCGATGATCATCCGCTGGCGCCGCGCCTGACGCGCCAGGCTGTCTTCCGCCTTCGCACGCAGCGAGACATCCACCGAGATCTCGATGGCGCCGAGGACCCGTCCCCCTTCGTCGACCAGCGGGGCGGCATGGTTCTGCCACGCCCCGTGCCCGGAGGGCCAGTGGGCCTGGTTGCCCGGAGACATCTCCATCTCTTCCCTGCTCCGGCCCGTCGTTTCACGAAAGACTCTGTTGGCGAAGATCACACGGTTCTCGGTGTCATACACCGCCATGAGTATGGGGACTGACTCGAAGACGTCGAACGGGAAATCCTGAAGGGTCTTGATGGGCATGAACGGACTCCATTGGGAACAAAATGCTTTGAGGCAATATATCACGATTCGATCGGCAAGCAGCCAAGTTTAGATCTCATTCAAGGACCACCATCGTTTTAGTTTTTTTTACTTTTCCCCTAATTCCAATGGCAAATTGACCGTTACTGTTCCTGTGGAGGATCCCTGTGGACCTGAGTCCATGGATCAAATGGTCCTCTTTTCATCGGAGCGCACTGCCTTGAGCTTTTTACAACGTCTCGGCTTCCGCAAAAAGTCCACTTCGGACACGAAGAAGTCCTCTTCCTTCACACCGGCCCCTGTCACGCCGCCGCCGGTTCTCATGGAGGCAGGCGTGATCGTGACCCCTGCCCCCGATGGACCGGCGCGCGAAAAGTTCCGCGACTTCTTCGAGATCATGCCCACGGCCTTCGTCATCCTCGATGCGGTGCCCTGCAAGGATGCGGTGGAGCCCGTCGACTTCGTCTTTGCCTATGTCAATCCACGCTTCGAGACCCTCATCGGCAAGTCCCGCGACGAGCTCATCGGACGGACCTTTCAGAGCGTCAATCCCTATCTGCAGGCGTTTCACACCGAGCTGCTGATGTACGTGCTCTCCTCGTGGGACAGCACGTTGTTCGTCGACGAGACCCTGCTTCCAGGCCGGGTGCTTAAAATCACCCTCTACCGCCCGGCCGAGAACCGGATCGCATGTCTGCTCGAGGACATCACCTCGGTCCGCGAACAGGAGACGGCCCTGCGCCGCCGGCACGAGGTGGAGCGCAAGCTGGCCCTCATCGCCACGCGGCTGATCTCCGGCACCCGCGAGAACCTCGACGAGATCATCGCCGACGCCCTGATGCAGATCGGCCGGTTCTATGATCTGCAGCGCTGCACCATCTGCCGGATCGACGAGGACAGGGGACGGATCAGCATGACCCACGAGTGGTGCGCCCCCGGCGCCGCGGCGCTGCATGCGGAGCTCCAGGACCTGCCCGTCGAGGTTTTCCAGTGGCGGATCAACCAACTGCTCGAGTTCGGCGAAGTGTGGATCCCCGATCTGGAACATCTGCCGCCCGAGGCCGCCACCGAGCGCGCCTTCCTGGAGGCGCTCGGCATTCGCTCGCTGGCGACGACCGCGCTGTACACCGACGAACAACTCAGCGGCTTTGTCTGCTTCCACCTGGGTGAGGGGCCAGGGATGTTTCATCCCACCGACATGCCCGTCCTGCACGCCGTCACGACCTCCTTTTCCAATGCGTTCTGGCGTGTCCGCATGGAAAACCTGCTGCAGACGCGCCAGGAGCAGATGCTGCAGTCCCAGAAGCTCGAGAGCATCGGGCGGCTCGCCGGCGGCGTGGCCCACGACTTCAACAACATGCTCAGCGTCATCCTGGGCTTCGCCGACCTGATCCTGGAGCGGATGACCGAAGACGACCCCAACCGGGCGGATCTGACCGAGATCCACAGGGCCGCCAGCCGGTCCCGCTCCCTGGCCGGCCAGCTGCTGGCGTTCGCCCGCAAACAGGCCTCCGAGCCGCGAATCCTGAACATCAACAAGATCATCGCCGATTCGGCGAACCTGCTGCGCAAGCTCGTCGGGGAGGGCGTGCAATTGAAGATCACCCCCGACTCGTCCCTGTATGAAATCTCCATGGACACGACGCAGTTGAACCAGGTGCTCATGAACCTGATCGTCAACGCCCGCGACGCCCTGCCCACGGGGGGGATCATCGAACTGGCCACGCGCAACGTGGTCTTCGGCGAAGGGGACCCCATGCTCCATGCGGACCTGGCCCCCGGCGAATACACCGAACTGGCCGTCTCCGACAACGGCACCGGCATGTCGCCCGAGGTCCTCGAGCACCTCTTCGAGCCGTTCTTCACGACCAAGCGGACCGGACATGGCACCGGCCTGGGGCTCTCCACGGTCTACGGCATCGTGCACCAGCACCAGGGGGAGATCCTGGTCCGCAGTGAGCCCGGGGCCGGCTCCACCTTCGCCCTGTATTTTCCCCGCGCCCGCGGGTCCCGCAGCGCCTCGACCCAGGGGGTTCCAGCCCTCTCCTCGAGTCAGGGTCATGAACTGATCCTGCTCGTGGAAGACGAGCCGGCCCTGCTGAGGCTGGGGACCTCCGTTTTGTCCCGCAGCGGCTACCGGGTCCTGGCCGCAGACTCCCCGACCAAGGCACTGAGCCTGGTCCAGTCCGCCAGCGTGCGGCCGGATCTGTTGATCACTGATGTGGTCATGCCGGAGATGAACGGACGGGATCTGTTCGACGAGATCAGGAAGAGCCTGCCGGGGCTCCCGTGCCTTTTCATGTCCGGCTACACGTCAGAAATCATCGACCGCCAGGGGATCCTCGAAGCGGACGTCCACTTCCTCCAGAAGCCCTTCCGCGCCTCGATCCTGCTCCAGAAGGTCCGGGCCGTCCTCGACGGCCCCCCCTCCCCCGTCAGCCAGGGCTGAAGATTTTTGGGCTCTGCGCACTCAACAATCAGAAATAATTAAAAACCTGTGACAAATGTGCCGATTGAGTCCATTGAATGGAGTCGAAGGAACACAGGCAATCGTAACGAAGACTCTCCGGAAATTCCGGAAATGACGACAGTTCACTGTTCGTGCGAGTTGCCTTAACAATTTATAGGAGTGTGCCCATGAGAAAAACCATCCTTTCCTTTTTCCTGATGACCCTGATGCTGCCGTGGACCGCGTCCGCCCAGGACGTCCACGGGATCAACATCCTGAACTTCAAGATGAGCTCCGACCCCAGCGGTCTGGTGACTCAGGAGAGCGCGCAGCGGCTGAATCATT
>Ga0180007_10002198_pt1 | contig 23813 bp, 19 predicted proteins | sample MM_PC_MetaG_FD_121122 | JGI IMG/M metagenome (GOLD analysis project Ga0180007, IMG submission 121122) | Groundwater microbial communities from the Aspo Hard Rock Laboratory (HRL) deep subsurface site, Sweden - MM_PC_MetaG | ecosystem: Environmental > Aquatic > Deep subsurface > Groundwater... | reverse complement strand
CTGAGAACTGAAAGCTATATTTTGGATCCTAACAGGGAGAAACATGAGACAAACAATAGTCGAGAAAATATTTTCGGAACATTCCGGAAAACGGGCAAAAGCCGGAGACATTGTTATAGCTGAGGTGGACTTTTGTCTCGGACAAGACGGGACAAGCGGGTTGATCATAGACAGTTTTCGCAGGATGAATGTAAGCGGGGTGGCTTCCCGGGAAAAATTCTGTATGGTGATAGACCATTCCTCGCCGAGTCCGAATATCGGGGTGTCTGACATCCACTGTAAAATGAGGAACTTCGCCAGAGAATACGGTCTCAAGTTGTTCGATATCGGATGCGGTGTATGCCATCAGGTAGTTCTCGAAGAGGGTTTTGTGACTAGCGGCAATCTTGTTATTGGCGCGGATTCGCACACCTGTACCTACGGAGCGCTTAATGCTTTTTCCTCGGGTGTCGGGTCGACCGATCTCGCCATAACGCTTACCAGCGGAAAGAACTGGTTTCGCGTGCCGGAGACCATAAAGATCATCTGTTCCGGAGAATTGTCCAAAGGGGTTTATTCCAAAGATGTAGTGCTTCACATAGCAGGGGATATCGGCGCCGACGGCGCGACTTACAAAGCCCTGGAGCTTGAAGGGGATCTGGTCAACGGATTCAGTATGGACGGCCGGTTTACGATATGCAATATGGCTGTTGAAATGGGCGCGAAGTGCGGGATCATGCGCGCCGACAAGAAAACTCTGGCATGGCTGAAAAAGCATAATGCCGCGGAACCCGTACCTGTCGAGGCGGACGAAGACGCGCGGTATACCGGGATATACGAGTATGATTTCACCGAGTTATCGCCGAAAGTGGCGAAACCGCATACGGTCGATAACGTATGCGATGTGGAAGAGGTTTTGGAGACACACATGGACGAGGTGTATATAGGAACATGTACGAATGGAAGGTTTGAGGATCTTGAGATCGCCGCCCGAATATTGAAGGGACAGAAAATAGCTTCCGGAATGAAATTGATCATAACCCCGGCTTCGCGGTCTATTTACCTTGAGGCGGCAAAGAAAGGGCTGATCGATATTTTCATTGACGCGGGAGCAGTTGTGAATAATCCGGGCTGCGGACCCTGTGTAGGCACTCACCAGGGTGTACTTGCCGATGGAGAGAACGCGTTTTCAACGGCGAACAGGAATTTTAAGGGACGTATGGGAAATCCAAACGGCAACATTTATCTCGGGAGTCCGGCGACGGCCGCGGCCACTGCTCTTGCCGGCGCGATCGCTGATCCGAGAGAATATCGCCGCAAATTGTAATGTCTGGAGGAGGATCGATTGTGGCGAATTATGCGCATAGGTTAAAGCTGACGGATGATATTAACACCGATTATATTATTTCCGGCAGGTACAAGTTCCAGATCCAGGATGAGAAAGAACTGGCGAAGTATATTTTTTCCGATCTTGAGCCCGGGTTTTATGAGAAGATCAAACCCGGTGATTTTCTGGTTGCCGGTGAAAATTTCGGATGCGGTTCATCACGGGAACAGGCTCCAGTAGCGCTGAAGGCGAGCGGGTTAAAAGCCGTGATAGCTAAAAGCTATGCCAGAATATTTTACCGGAACGCGTTCAATGTCGGGCTTTGTCTTGTGGAATGCGAGACCAGGTTTATTGATGATATGGATGAGTTGGAACTTGATCTGGAAGCCAGCCTGGTAAAGAATTTGACAAGAGGCATAAACATTGACATAAAGCCGATTCCCGGGATCATGGAAGAATTCCTGAAGATGGGCGGCGTAGTGGAATATTTTGAAGCTAAAGGAGGGCTGGAGATATAGCGCCCGCTTTTCGGGAGGTAAATCGTCAGTAAAGTACATTTTATTGCAATTTACATTGAATAATTCAGGCGTGATTTACTGAATACTTACCGCGGGAGGGCCGCAAGCAGCATGGATGTTGTAGACCTTGGATTAACGGCATACGAAGACGCACTTTCAACCCAGCTTGAATTGTTGAACAGAAGGATCAAGGGAAATATCCCTGACACGCTTATTGTGACGGAACATCTTCCGGTTGTGACACTCGGGAGGACAGCGGAAAATAGCGCGATAGACAGGGCGTATTTTGAAAATGAAAATATTCCCGTTGTTATGACCAATAGGGGCGGAAATAATACGTTCCATTCTCCGGGCCAGGTGATCTTGTACCCGATCATGGATCTTCGAGGGATAAAAAAGGACGTCAGTTTTTACATAGATTTCCTGGAAGAGACCGTGGCAAATAGTCTTCGCGTTTTGAATGTTGCCGCAAAGAGGAATAGCCCCAGGCGCGGGGTTTGGGTCGGTGAAAAAAAGATCGCTTTTTTTGGTGTAGCGTTTAAAAGATGGGTGACCTTTCACGGAGTGAGCGTGAACGTAAATAATGATATCGGGCCTTTTTCGCGTATGGCGCCTTGCGGTGAGGCGGATATAAAGGTCACATCGGTGAAAAAAATAACCGGCCATATGATGAATATGACGGAGATCAAGGAAATATTCACACGACAATTTATAAAAGATCTGGAGGCGGTATCATGCAGGTGCGATTGCCGGAGTTTTCCGAAAATGACAACGAAGTTATGCTGACCATGTGGCATGTTCCGGAATCCAGCCGCGTAACCGAAGGTGAAGATCTTCTTGAGATCGCCACGGACAAAGCCACATTTGATATATCCGCGCCGTGTAGCGGCGTGTTGGTGAAGATCATAAAAAAAGAGGGTGAAAAAGCGGCGGCCGGTGATCTGGTCGCTGAAATACAGGAGGATGACTGGAATGGAAGAATCAAATAGGATGAAGAGGTTGTCCCGGTATCTTTTCAGCATCATTGATGATATGAAAAAAGAAGCCAGAAAAAACGGCTTGGATATTATTGATCTCGGGATGGGCAACCCGGATAAACCTGCTCCGCAGCATGTGGTGGATGAGCTTTGCGATCGGGCGCGCATGCCTAATAATCATGGTTATTCACGGTCTATCGACAAGGTGGAATGTGACCTCCGGCAGGCGATAGCCGAATGGTATCGCAAGAAGTTTGACGTAAAACTCGACCCGGATACAGAAATTGTCCCGCTTATAGGTTCTAAAGAAGGGATCGCGCACTTGTCTCTGGCGTTTCTCAATAACGATGACGTCGCTTTAGTCCCGAACCCGGCATATCCGGTCCATTTTAACGGTGTTCTCATAGCGGGGGGGATCCTGCATAATCTTCCGCTTAAAGAAGAGAACGGTTTTTTGCCTGTCCTTGAAGATATACCGGAGAAAATGTTAAAGAAATCCAAGCTTATGTTCTTAAGCTATCCGCATAATCCGACAGCCGCCATAGCGCCGCCCGCGTTCATGAAAAAAGCCGTTGAATTTGCCCGAAAACACAGGATCATTCTCGCTAATGATCTTACTTACTCTGACATTGTATTTGATGGGCATAAGATCCCCAGCATTTTAAGCATTCCGGGGGCGCGGGAAGTGGCGATAGAATTTCATACTTTGAGTAAATCCTATAATATGGCAGGGTGGAGGATAGGATTTGTCGTTGGCAATGCGGATATTTTAAGATCTTTGTCAAAGCTCAAAGGATATATTGATTTTGGTTTATTTAAGCCCATTCAGTATGCCGCTATTAAAGCGCTTAGCGGTCCCCAGGGGTGTGTGAAGCAGCAGGTCGCTTTGTATAAACGAAGGCGTGACGTTTTGGTGGACGCGCTTAAAAAAATAGGGTGGGATGTTCCCAAACCCAAAGCTACTTTCTATATATGGGCGCGCATACCGGATAAATATAGCGCGTTAACCTCTATGGAGTTCGTTTCTCTGCTTATTAAGGAAGCGGGTGTTGCTATTGCCCCGGGTACCGGCTTCGGAGAATACGGCGAAGGATATGTCCGGTTCGCTCTTGTGGAAGAGGAAGACAGGCTTATAGAGGCCGCCAAAAGGATCAAAAAAGTTCTTGAGATGGAAGCATGAGCAAAAGGGCGCTAATCTTTTACATATCAAGATTTTCCGGGCATTATCACGCGGCGAAGGCGATAGAGAAAGCGTTGCATGATCTTGATCCGGGGATTGAGACCAGGCTGGTGAGCGCTTTCAACTACACAAACCCCGTGCTGGGTAAAATAATAACCAAAACATATCTCGGGGTGATAAAGAAAAAACCGCGTTTCTGGGGTGACATATACGACAACCCGGAGGTGCTTGAAAGAGTCAAAAAGGTCAGGCAGATCTTTTACAATCAAAATATGCCTAAGATCGAAAAGCTCATAAGATCTTACGCGCCGGACATAGTATATTGCACACAGGCCTATCCATGCGGCATGATAGCCGACTACAAGAAGGCGTGTAAAAGCGATATCCCGTTGGTGGGGGTTCTGACCGATCACGCCCCTCATTCTTATTGGTTGTTTGATGAAGTGGATTTTTATGTCGCCCCTTCGGTGGATTCCGCGGATATCCTTATATCCAAAGGTGTGCCAGGGGAGAAGCTAAGGGTCTATGGCATTCCGATAGACGGTAAATTTGAGAAGAAATGGGACACCGAAGACGCGCGGAGAAAACATGGCCTCATCGGCAGTCGGCCGACGGTGCTTATTATGGGCGGTACGCAGGGGCTGGGAGCGATCGAAAATGCCGTGGATATGCTTGTTTCCGACAGCGTTCATAATTACCAGTTATTGGTCGTGACCGGTAAGAATAGACGTCTTTATCGAAAATTGCGGAGGAAATATAGACATCTGCAGGATAGTCCGGTCAAACTTTTTTCATATGTCGAAAATATTGAAGAATTAATGGATGTCGCGGACATAGTTGTGACAAAGGCGGGAGGCATAACGACGGCCGAGGCTTTGGCAAAAAAACTGCCTCTCTTAATAATAGATCCGATCCCGGGACAGGAGCGTAAGAATGCGGATTATCTCGTGAAACAGGGAGCTGCGCTGGAATTGGCGGATATTAGCGAGATATCCAAAACAATGAGCGAATTATTCTCATCGAGAGACCGTTTGGACAAGATGAAAGAAAGCGCCGGCCGGTTGTCAAAACCCGATAGCGCTTTGAAAATAGCGCGTCTTATTACGGAGCGGAGCTGATGCTGTTTTTTCTTTATCGCGCCGGTATTTTTTTAACGGAAATATTGCCGATGAAGGCATGTTACGGCATAGCTGAAGCGTTGGCCAGGGCCTACTACTTCATGTTCTCAAAAAAAGACAAGATCGCTCTTAGCGAAAACCTGCGTATGGTCATCGGAAGGGACATCGATGCGAAGGAGTTGGACGCGCAAGTTTTGAAGGTATTTATTAATTTCGCGAAACATCTTGTTGATTTTTTTAAATTCCAAAAATTAACTGAAGAACAAATGAGAGGGTGCGTCGAGATCAAGGGCAGGCACTATCTTGACGAAGCCCGATCGCGTGGGAAAGGCGTTATATTACTTGCCGCTCATCTTGGCAGCTGGGAGCTCGGCGGCGCGGCGGTTGCCGCGCTCGGGTATCCTGTTAACGCGATAGTTCTTGAACACAAGGATAAACGTATAAATGATTATTTTGTCGGACAAAGGTCAAAGAATAATGTCAGAGGGATACCCATTGGGATGCAAGTGAAACAATGTTTCAGGGTTCTTAAGTCCGGAGAAATGCTCGCGATCGTCGCGGATAAGGATTACAGCGGGAGCAATGAATGGGTAGAATTTTTTGGAGAGAAAACTTATATGCCGAAAGGGGCAGCTGTGATAGGCCTTAAAACCGGAGCGCCCATTATAATAACTTCTATGATACGAAAAAAAGATGACACATTCTGTTTGCGGTTCGAAAAACAGATCCCATGCGAAGGAACGGGTAATCGCGACAACGACGTGAGGAAGATCATGAGAAGGTATCTCGAGAGAATTGAAACGCACATAAAAGAGTATCCTGATCAATGGTACGCATTCGAGAGATTATGGAAGCGCAAGCGAATAACACAATAGTAGTGATCCCTTCACATAATGAGGCGATGACCATAGGCAGCATCGTACGTGATGTTACCGCTATGGGATTCAGCGTTTTGGTCATTGATGACGGATCCCTCGACAATACCCGCGGTGAAGCTCTTGATAACGGCGCTATGGTTATCCGCAACAGGGAAAATCTCGGAAAGGGCGGATCGATCAGAAAAGGCATTTGTCACGTTCTTGAGAAAATGAATTATCAATGGATGCTTCTGATGGATGGTGACGGACAACACCATCCGGAGGATATACCGTTCTTTCTGGAAGAGGCGCGCAGGGACAAGGCGGATATCGTTATTGGTAACCGCATGATGCAGACAAAAGCAATGCCGTCGATAAGATGCTGGACCAATAGGTTCACTTCCTGGGTAACATCCGGTATTTGCGGACAGATGATCCCCGATTCGCAGTGCGGATACAGGCTTATCAGGGCCAGAATGCTGCAGGGGCTTAAGTTAGCTTCGGATAATTACGATATCGAATCGGAAATGCTCATTGAGGCCTCAAGAGCCGGGCTAAAGATAACATCCATACCGGTTCAAACGATATACGGGAATGAGAGTTCAGAGATACATCCGGTACACGATACCATCAGGTTTTTCGGTTTGGTTTTTAGAAATATATTTCGAAAGTAATAACGTAAAGGGACTGATATGCTTGATCAGATAACAAATTCGCTCGTATCTTTCAATAAAGAGGCGGCGGTAATAGCGCTTGGCGCGCTTCCTGTATCTGAATTGAGAGGCGCTATCCCGCTGGCGATGGCAATGGGCTTTTCACCTCTAAAAGCGTACATTCTGGCTTTTACAGGAAACATTTTGCCGGTTATTCCTTTGTTGTTCTTGTTGCAGCCGGTGGCCAGCAGGTTCAGACACATAAAATGGGTCGGGAAATTTTTTGACTGGCTTTATGAAAGGACACGAAAAAAAGCTTCTCTTGTTGAAAAGTTTGAAGTCGTTGGACTCATTTTATTTGTCGCGATACCGTTACCCATTACCGGCGCGTGGACAGGATGTGTTGCCGCGACGTTATTCAAGATAAGGTTTCGCTACGCTTTTCCCGCCATTCTGGCGGGGATCGTGATCGCCGGGCTTATTGTTTTGGGGCTAAGTATAGCCGGCAAGGGGATGCTGTCAGGAAACTATTGATCCAGGGCTCAAAGTGTACACTATTGTGCGTTCCCGAGATCCGGGCTTGAAACATACTGATTGTAATGCTATACTTTCGACCAGGGAGGTAAAACTATGATAGCGTATATTCTGATAATCTGCTGTTTTTTATTGAGACTGGTTCCGCACGCGCCGAACATGGTGCCGGTAGCGGCAATAGCTATTTTTGCCGGTGCTTATTTGGACAAACGCCTCGCTCCATGGTTGCCGCTCGCGATAATGGTGCTAAGTGACCTGATCGTCGGGATGCATCGGACGGTCTTTTTTACCTGGGGCGCGTTCCTGCTTATCGGGTTTATGGCGACATGGCTTAAGGATCACAGATCCTTTCGTAATGTTTTTGCGGCTTCCATCTTTTCGGCGGTCCTCTTTTTCGTGATATCGAATTTCGGGGCATGGCTTGTAATGGGAGAATATCCGCCGAACCTGGCCGGGTTCCTGACATGTTATGTCAGGGCGATCCCTTTTTTCAGGAACACGTTGGTCAGCAATGTAGCTTATACTTTTGCCCTGTTCGGTCTTTATGAATTGGCGAAGAGGTTGTTGGAAGGATCCAGGTTTCGCGCGGTCCTTCTCGTGAAATAAGTTTGATGGTTTTTAGGTAGTTGTACGTATATCGCGTATACAGGTGAAGAGCGCTCTTAATAGGGAAGTCGGTGAGAATCCGACACGGTCCCGCCGCTGTGATCCCGCCCTTTTCCGTTCGGGAAAAGGAGAATTTTTTTAGCGATAGATCCACTGTCCGAGTGATTAGGATGGGAAGGGAGCTAAAAAAAGCGGGGAAGTCAGAAGACCTGCCTGTTCTATAAAAGATGTCTAGGGCCCGAGGAGGCCTATGTGGACGTTATAGATGGGGTTTAAAAACGGAAGCCCCCTTGTCCGTATGGATGAGGGGGCTTTTTCTTTTTAGTAGTGTAAAGACCGCTGCGAAATGACATTTAACGGCGTCATCGCGGAGCAAGCGGAGCGACAAAGCGATCTCGAAAGGGTTCTGCAAAATGACGATTGACAGCGTCATTGCGAGGAGCGAACGGAGTGAGTGACGAAGCAATCTCAATAAATATAACAGGTTACAGAGATTGCTTCAGTCGCTGCGCTCCCTCGCAATGACGGGACGAGCCATTTTGCAGAACTCTGCGATCTCGAAAAAAAGGAGGAGTTATGTTTGGAAAAGTATTTGTAGTTTTATTGATTGGACTATTTACAGTGACACACATAGTAATGGCCGAAGATAACACTGCTGATTCCAGTGTGGATTTGGGTCAGATAGTGGTAACACCGTTGGGATTTGAGGAGGATGAAGTAAATTATCCCGGATATGTAAGTGTAATGACTAGGGCCGACATTGAACGATCCAACGCGGATTATGTTTATGATCTTTTGCGGAAAGAGCCGGGAATTTTTGTGAGAGATCTGACGGGAAGTGGTAAGGAAGTTTCTGTAGATATGCGCGGTTTTGGGGAGACTGCTTCAAGTAACGTTCTGATTCTCATGGATGGAAGATGTGTGAATGAAATAGATATGTCAAATACAGACTGGGCGCAAATCCCCATAGAGTATGTCGAAAGAGTGGAAGTATTACGGGGTGGTGGCAGTGTTCTGTACGGAGACAATGCTGTTGCGGGTGTCATTAATATAATCACACGCAAAGGCAAGGGAAAGTCGACCATTAAACTGGGGTATGAGGGTGGAGACTACAGGTATAATAATTACAACGTAGCCGCACAGGGTGAACATGACTTCGCGAAATATAGCGTATTTTTCAAACATAACAAGACAGATGGTTATCGGGTTAATGGGGACTATGATGGTTATGATTTTGATGGAAATATCACCATGACTCCTACCGACTATTTTAGTGTGAATATCGCGACCGGTTACCATAAGGACTGGTACGGTTTGCCGGGCGGGCTGACAGCCGCGGAGATATCGCAGGTCGGTAGACGTGGATCGACCAATCCCAGAGATAGGTCGAAAACAGAAAATACTTATGTAAAGATCACCCCCAAGACAGAGTTCAATCTCGCGGGCGCTGACAACTCTCTTGATATTGATTTCTGGATGAGTAAACGACGTGTGGATACAGATTGGGTTTCTATGGGTTCGCAATATTGGTCGCAAATAGATACCATCGCGGGAACGGTAAGATATATCAATCAGCTGGATCTTGAGTCGATTGATAATAGATTTATTGCCGGCATGGATCTTCTCCAAGCTGAGAATAAGATAAATTCAACCACTCCATATCAGTCTAAGGTCACGAAGAAGACACTTGGTATTTATGTGAGCGATGTTCTTACTGTTCATGAAGGATTCATTATAACTGGCGGGATTCGGCAGGAGTGGAGCAAGTATAATTTTCACAACGTGTTAACAGGCAGAAATCAGAGCAAGTCTCCGTCCCAGGACGCATATGATCTTGGAATTGAGTATAAATACAGGGAGGCGGGAGGTGTCTATGCCAGATGCTCCAGAAGTTTTCGTTTTCCCAAGACGGATGAATTTTATAGTGTATTTGCTGGTACAATCGATACTGATTTGAAACAGCAGGTCGCGGATACTGTTGAGCTTGGGATAAAAGATTATGGGTGTAAATATCTGCAGGGGAATGTAAACTTCTTTTTCATGGAAGTTGATAATGAGATATATTATGATCCGGTTACCTTTAGTAACGATAATTACGACGAAATACATCGGGAAGGGTTAGAGATAGCGGTAAGATCCGATATCCATGAAATGTTGGATCTGTTTTTCGGCTATACCTGGACTAATGCCTATTTCACTAAGGGGAGTTATGCCAGCAATAAGGTTCCGATGGTTCCGGAAAACAAGATAAGTTTCCATATTGCTTTTATTCCCTTTGAATGGCTGGAATTCAATTTCGAATCAGATTATGTGGGAAAACAGCGTGCTATTTCAGATCAGGCGGCAGGTGCACCTTTACTTAAAGGGTATTTTGTTTCTAATGGGAAGGTGACAGCAAAATACAAAGGATGGAAAGTCTTTTTTGGGGTTAATAATATTTTTGACGAAACATATTCGGAATACGCTTCTTGGGCCTCTTGGCAATCAGCCAATGACTATTTCCCGGCGCCGGAGAGAAATTATATATTTGGAGCATCGGTAGTGTTTTAGGGGATAGGCTTATGATGTGTGACCAGGCTGTGTCATAATGCAATTATTGGGTTAAACTGTGTAATTATATGACACAGCCTGGACGTGCATGGTGTATCAGTATGGGCATTTTGAGCATACACTACAGGCGAAATGCGGTATAATTATTTCTGACTATTATGTTTGATCCTATTTTTAAATTAGCCCTGACCGTTTCGATAGCCGCGCATATCGCGGTTGTAGCGCCTATGCATTTTTTTCGAGTTCGTGAAGAAAAAACGCAAGAGGCTGTACAGGTAAACTATATCATCATAGAAAAGCCGCAGTTGTCTTCTGAAAAAGAGACATACAAAAAAGCGATTGAGCCGATCGCGGAAGAGGCAGCGGAAGATAGAGAGACAAAAGAGCAGAATGCGGTATCAACGGGGCTAAAAGTTGATAGAGAGACATTCGATCAGACCAAAGCGCGAAAAAGGTATGAGGCGAAAGACAAGGAGAGGGGAGAGGCTCTTCTTGAATATTGCAATCTCATACGTGAAAAAATAAGGGCAAAACTGCACTTTTTCAGATACGCGGATGAAGAAGGGGATGTGGAGATAATATTCACTATTTCACCCGATGGCCGGCTTCTTGGAATAGACAAGAATGTTGCCGGCGCCGCGGCCCGCCTGAGACAGAAAGCGATCCGTGGAATAATATCGGCCTCTCCGTTCCCGGCGTTCCCGCCGGAACTGGGGCCGGCGCCAGTGACGTTCTCCCTTGATATTAAATTCGCGATGGAGTAAAAAAGTAATCGGTGAGTGAAGCAATAATTCAGCTCTGAAAAATATATTCATAATCCTAAAATCGATCCTCGGTTACTGCTACCGAATATCTCCAAAAAGCAAGCACACCCCCGTTCACTCACCGATTACCTTTGACCCTTTTTTTAGCTGAAGGCTGATGGCTGATGGCTGAAAGCCCCGGTGGCCTTGACAACCGCGCGGGCGCGTGTTAAACTTTACTAATTAAATAGTTTAGTTTTTGAAATATTTTGTTTTCTTAATATTTAATAAGCAAAGGAAAAAAAATGGCTAATTCAGTTAAATTCGATTTCGGGTCGGAAATGGCCGGGATACTTCCGTTGTTGCTCAGAGAGGTTGTCAGAAAACAGGATATGATAAAGCTTGGAAAGGAGCTTTCGCATGACCATGTGGCGATAATCGATCTTTTGACCGAAAAGGGCTCCTCGAGGATGAGCCGGATAGCGGCGGCGTTAAATCTAACCATGGGAGCGGTTACCGGCATAATCGACAAGATGGTGGCAAACGGCCTGGTAAAAAGAGAGAGGCCCGGCAGTGACCGGAGGGTCGTAAAGGTGACATTGCTAAAAAAAGGGCAAGAGGCGGCGAGGCGTATCAACAAAATGCGCCGGGAACTAACAAATGAGTTATACGCGTCTCTCAGTGAAAAGGAAAAACGAACTTACGTGACGCTATTAAAAAAGGTGTATACCGATATAGGGCAACGACAATGAGATGTTATCGACATATAAAACACACTACCCTGCTATTATGTTTTTTCTATGTGATGTTGGTGTGCGGCGCGGGCGGCGCCGAAACGGAGAAAACGGGACCGGTTGATATGTCTTTTTCCGGGACGATGCCGCTTAACGATTGTGTGGTATTTGCCGTAGCGAATAGTTTTGAAGTGAAACTTGCCAAACTTGACCTTTATATAGCGGAGACAGGCTTGATGTATTCCGAAGCCGCCTTTGACACCTTTTTATCCGGTGGGTACAGTTATTCCGAGGATAGAAGGAAAAGGATATCTTCGGCGTTATCGAGGTATGACTATATAGGTTCGTATCATGCCGCTATGGAGAAGACATTGCCGACGGGAACTGATGTCAGTATCAAATTTGAAGACCGCAGGGCGCGGCTAGAGACCGATTACGCGGGAATAGGGTTTTATCATGTTCCCGAACTTACTTTTAATGTCGAACAACCTGTCGGGAAGAATGCTTTTGGATTCATTAATAGAAGCGGGATCACCCTGACCGCTCTTGCCATCGAGAACGCCGGGCTCAGCGAACAGGATAGGATCGAAGCGCTTATCGCGAAAGTTGAAAAGGCATATTGGAACGCGGTTTTTCAGAAAAGGGCCCTTGAGATATATGAAAACATTCTTGGTAAAGCGAAAAAACTTCATGACGTTAACGAAAAAAATTATGATATAGGTATCATGGAGAAAGTGGATTTTGTGGCTTCCCGCGCGAACTTGTCCAAACGTGAGGCGGAAGTTATTGTGGCCGGCAATAGATATCGGCGCGCCGAAGAAAATTTAAAACTTGTCATGAATATGGATGAAGACCTGCGCGTGACCCCGCGGGGAAAATTAAAACTTGAACATTTGAAAGAGGACCTTGCGGATTGTCTTAAAATATCTTTTGGAAACAGGCGTGATTACAAGATAGCCAAAAGGGACATCGAGATAACAGGGCTGAATGTAAAGGTGAAGTCTAATTCGAGATGGCCCGAGATCGATTTTGTGGCTACCGCCGCGTTGAACGGGCTTGACGCGGACATACAGAAAGCCGCCAGGGAAATCCCTGGAGCGGATAATCCCTATTATTACGTGGGTGTGGAGTTTGAGATACCGATTGAAAACAAGGAAGCCGAGAGTGAATATCTCGCGGCAAAGCTCGAAAAACAGAAGGCTTTAATTGAAATAAAAGATGTAGAGAGGACTATCATAACGGAAGTGGGCAATTCTTTCCGGGATGTCCTGACATTTGAGTCCGGTCTGAAATACATAAGGGACGCGGTAGTTTTTCAATCCGAGAAACTTGCTGAAGAAGAAAAGCGTTTTAATTACGGAAGGTCAACCACCAAAAACATTATAGATTACCAGCAGGACCTTTTGCGAACGGAACTGGAGGAAGCGCAATATCTTCTCGATCATAGTGTGGCAAGGGTCGACCTGGAAAGAGATATGAACGTAATTCTCGCTAAATACAAGGACGAGCTATGAGTTTGCCGAAATTCAGTGTTAACCAGTCTTTGTTCGTAAATTTGATCTCTGTGATCATCATAATAATCGGTGTAGTGGTTCTTTTTGGGATGAACCGGGAGGTTTTTCCTAACGTAAATTTTGATATGGTTAGTGTTACTACGGTATATCCGGGCGCGAACCCCATTGATGTTGAAAAGTTAATAACGGTGCCCATAGAGAAAGAGCTGAAGGAAGTTGACGGCATAAAGGAAATAAACTCATCTTCCGCGGGCGGCACATCAATCATAATCCTGAAAATAGATCCCGATGAGACTAATAAGCCGAAAATCATAAGGGATATCGAGAGCGCGGTAGATAGAGTTCAGGGGCTGCCCGGAGAGATCTATGAGGATCCTGTAGTTACCGAAATATCGACTAAACAATTTGCCATAATAGAAGTATCACTTACCGGAGATATGAGTGAGAAGAAACTGCAGTATTACGCGGATGCCCTTCAAGATGAAATTGAAGACGTCGCCGGGGTGGCGCGCGCTAAAAAATCCGGTTACAGAGACAGGGAAATACAGGTTAATGTATTGCCCGAAAAACTGAGGGAATATTATGTGTCTATGGATGAGGTCGAGGAAGCGTTAGCTTCCCGCAACATAAGTGTACCTGCGGGAGAGATCAAAGCGGATATGGTTGAGTATAGCATAAGGACAACAGGAGAGTTTACGACAGTTGAGGAGATCGGGAATGTGATCATCCGGGCGAATGATTCAGGCAACTGGCTCAGGGTCAAGGATATCGCCATAGTGAAAGACACATTCAAGGACGAGGATATAATTTACAAGACCTGGGGCGCGCGTTCGATCAATCTTGTGATCCTTAAAAAGGAATCCGGTGATGCCTTAAGCATGGTTGACGAAGTTAAACAGAGATGTTGCGAATTCAAGAAAAATTGCCCGGATGACCTGAAAATAGCGTATGTAAATGATTATTCATTTTTCGCTCGAAGAAGATTAAATGTATTGAGGAATAACGGTTGGTTCAGTTTAGTGCTGATCATTTTGTCCATGATGCTTTTTCTGCAGCGTCGTGTAGCAATAATGGCGATAATCGGGATCCCTATAGCATTTTTTACGACATTCATTGTCATGAGCATGTTGGGCATTACGATCAATATGATCAGTATGTTCGGTCTCATTATCGTGTTAGGTATGCTGGTGGATGACGGGATCATTGTGGCGGAAAATGTGTATAGACATATTGAAGACGGCCTTCAGCCACGGGAAGCCGCTGTAAAGGGTACCGAAGAGGTCATGGGAGCCGTGACCACGGCCGTTTTAACGACAGTGGCGGCCTTTGCTCCGCTGCTTTTCATGTCCGGGATCATAGGCCAGTTCATAAGGGATATCCCCTTTGTATTGATAGTAGCCCTTTCGGCTTCGCTGGCGGAAGCGCTTATTATACTGCCGAGTCATCTGGCTGATTTTGTTAAGATAAAGTGCAAAGCCGACGGTACTCCTGCCAGGGCGTCAAGAGATATGCCATGGTTCAAGGCCCTGGTCAAGGGATATACGGTGGTAGTGCGCGCCGCGGTCCGGAGAAAATACAGGGTTTTTGCCGGACTTGTGTTGGTTTTATTGCTTTGCGGGTTTTTAGCGACTAATGTGGTGAAGTTTGTTTTGTTTCCAAGCGCCGGAATAAATTATTTTTTCATAAGGGGAGAAGCTCCTATTGGGACCCCTTTGGATAAGACCAATGAACTGATAGCGCCTTATGAGGCCGCTGTGTTAGAGCTCGCGCCGGAAGAACTTGAGTCCTTTGTGACTTCTGTGGGAAATATCGCCGAAGATCGTCATGATCCCTTTGCGGGCGCGGCAAGTAACTTTGTGCAGATAACGGTTTATCTTACCCCGGAACAGGATAGGAAAAGGGGTGTTGAAGAAATAATATCAGCTCTTCGCGAAAAGACTAAAGATGTGAAGGGTTTTACCGACGTCAGATTTGATACGCCTGAGGCCGGTCCGCCTGTCGGCAAACCGGTGGCAGCGAAGATAAGAGGTGAGAAATTTGAAACACTTGATGAAATAGCAAAAGAGTACATGGATTACATGAACACCATTGATGGTACAAAGGATGTTACATGGGACCATAAACCCGGCAAAGAAGAGATCCGTGTAGCGGTCGATCATGATATGGCTACGCGGGCGGGGCTTACAATAGGGCAGATAGCAAAAACTGTCAGAGGTGTTTTCGAAGGCAATATCGCGACAAAAATAAAACCTGTCAAAGCGGAAGAAGAAACGGATGTTACGGTTATGTTCCCCAGGGATAGATCGGGGGACATATCCGTATTTGACAACATTCTTATCAGGAACAAATACGGTAATTTGATAGCATTGGGAAAATGCGCGAAAATAGAAAAGGTGCCGGGGGCGACCACGATCCATCACCTGGACGGTAAGCGGGTTGTCACTGCTTCTTCAAATTTAGATACGGAAAAAATAACCTCTATGGAGATCAACGGGATGCTTGCGAAAAAATTCAAGGACATCTCAAAAAAATATCTGGAATATTCCGTAAAATATGGCGGTGAGCAGGAAGAGTCGATGGATTCACTAACGAGCCTTTTGAAAGCTTTCCTGTATGCTTTCTTGATCATATATCTGATCCTCGCATCGTTCTTTAGATCACTTGTTCAGCCACTAATAGTCATGCTCGCTATCCCATTTGGGCTCATAGGAGTGATCCTGGCATTTCTCGCGCACGGGGTCCCATTTTCATTCCTCGCGATACTGGGAATAGTGGGGCTGAATGGTATAGTTGTTAACGATTCGATAGTGTTCGTAAGTTTTATAAACACATTACGCGCCTCCGGTATGGACCGGCGCGATTCGATCATACGCGCCGGTCAGATGAGACTCCGGCCGGTGCTTCTTACTACTATTACGACGTGCGGGGGATTATCGACAGTGGCCTATGGGATCGGCGGAAAGGACCCGTTCCTTGTCCCCATGGCGCTTGCGATCTGTTGGGGCATAGCTTTCGCGACAGTTCTGACCCTGATCGTTATACCGTGCATATACTCAATCGTGGATGATCTGACGCTTAAAATTACGCATCATTCCAGCATGATTAACATGGTCAAGGTTAAGAATGGAAACTCGTGAATCGCAGGGGCGAAAAATAGTTCGCCCTAAAAGCTGAAAAGGGGGCTCTTATCCGTTACGCAAGATCTATTATTGCCTTCATCTTTCTCGCCTCCGGGCCGCTTTTTCTAGACGCCGGAGAAATTCGATCCGGATCTCATGAAGCCGTTCTTGATAACGGATGCGTGGTCGTGGCGAAATATATTCCGGATTCCCCGGCAGTCACCATCGATATCCGTGTTCTTTCGGGTCTTTCCAATGAGGGGCAGTATGCCGCCTCGGGCGTGTCGCATTTTCTGGAACATCTGCTTTTTAAAGGCACAAATGAAATGACTTCCGAAGAGATCTCTGATAAAACCAGAAAACTTGGAGGGATCATCAACGGTTTTACGGGGCTGGATTCCGCCGGATATTACATCACTGTTCCAAACGAAAATTTTGATGAAGCTTTATCTCTTATTACGGACATGGTGATGGATCCGGTTTTTTCTGATAAAGAAATGGAGACAGAACGTCAGGTGATCCTCAAGGAGATAAAATTGCACGAAGACGATCCCGAAAGGGATCTCTCGCGCCGATTGTTTTCTGAAGCCTACGGAGTGAACGTATATCGGTACCCTGTTATAGGATACGAGGAAAGATTTAAAAAATTAACACGAGACGACCTTCGCGCCTACCATGCCGGTGTATATGTCCCGGATAGGCTGGTAGTAGGTATTGCAGGCGGCATCCCGTCTGAAGAAGCCATTGAGTCCGCCCGCGCGGCGCTCAAGGGATATGAGCGCGGCAAGCGGTGGATAATACCCGAGGAACAAGAACCGCGACAGCTTGGCAGTCGCCTTATGCAAGTTCCGGCGGACGTGAATATCGGGTACATAGCCGTTGGATTTCATGGTGTGAGCCTGTTTTCTGACGATATGTATCCTATGGACGTCGCAAGCATATTGTTGGGTGGAGGAAGAGATTCAAGGCTGCATCAGTCGCTTGTCAGAGATAAAGAGCTGTTGTACGGGGTTTCCTGTTCGAATATAACGCCCAGGTATCCCGGGCTTTTTGTGATCGCAGGGCAGGGCGACCCCGACAAATTAAAAGCGGCCAGGGATGAAATTTTTGCCGTTATTAATGAATTAAAAACAGGCGGGATCAATGTCGGTGAAGTGGAACGCGCAAAGAGTATAGTTTCCGCGAATTATCTGCGGGCGCGGGAAGAGATCGACAGGGTGACATCCATTATGGCAAGTTCCCGTTTATTGACCGGGGATGCGGATTTTTACGAGAAGTATGTGGAAAAAATAAAAGAAACAGACGGGGAACAAGTCCTGCGAGCGGCAGAGCGCTATCTGGGAATAGATAATTCCACAACGGTCGAGCTTGTGCCGAAGAGCTTTGAGACCAGGGAAGAAGCACGGGATCCATATGCGATGCCTGCAGATGAAGAAAAAATGCATATTCTTCGAAATGGATTGAAGGTCGTCATAAAAAGACGCGCCAGGCTTCCCATTGTTTCGGCTACTATCGCGTTCTCCGGGGGGCTTCTTGCCGAGGACCGGGAAAATAATGGTATAGCCGGCCTTACTTCGTCACTTTTGCTTAAAGGCAGCAGAAGCCGCGATGAAAACGAGATAGTTCCCGTTTTTGAGCGGATGGGCGGGGATATCAGTGCTTTCAGCGGATGGAATTCTATGGGTGTCGCGATGGGGATATTGTCTGAAGATATAGACAAAGCTCTCGATGTTTTCTGCGATGTTGTTTTGGATCCCGCATTTTCTCCGGAGGAAATACGGAGGCTGAAGGAGAATATAACAGCGTCGATAAATGAACAAGACAAGGACATATTCGAAAAAGGTGTGTTAGGACTCCGAGAATTGCTTTATGGTGATCATCCGTACGCGATGAGGATCGACGGAACTGCCGAGACGCTGAATAGTATTACAAGAAAAGACATCCTGAAGTTTTACAAAGAACATTTCCTGCCGGATGGGGCGGTGCTGACAATCGTTGGGGACGTTGATCCGAAAACGCTTATCAAAAAGATCTCCGCGAAATTTAATGGTTGGAAAGGGAAAGAAGGGAAGCTCGCTCCTCGTGAGATAGGGCCTTTAGAAAGAGTCGAGAAGAAAGTTTTAGAAATGGATAAAAAACAGGCTTTGGTACTTGTCGGATTTCAGGGGGTAGACGCCGCGGATAGCCGGAAATACGTGCTATCAGTCGCCGGTTCCATGCTTTCAGGGGGAGGGGGAATATTGTTTCAGACGATCCGGGAGGATCAGGGGCTTGCCTATAATTGCGGTGCCGTGAATAGAGTAGCGGTTGACCCCGGGTATTTTATGTTCTATGCCGGTACGACGGAAGAAAATATACAAGACGTGGAGAGATCTATTTTTAAGGTCATAGAAAAGATCCGCGCGGGGGATATATCCGAGGGCGAGATCGCCTCGGCAAAGAACCGGTTGTTAACATCCTACGCGTCTTCCCTGGAGACAAACTCGTCGCTTGCGATGATCATGACGCTTGACGAGCTTTATGGCCTTGGATTTCAGAATTATAAAGAATACCCTGACAAGATAAGAGGTGTTACAAGGGAGGATATGATCAGTTGTGCGGGCGAGATCATGGATCCGGTAAACTGCGCGGTGGTGGTTGTTCATTCAGAGGAGGCCGGAAAGGAAAAATGAAGTATAGGAGACTTGGACACACTGACCTGGAAATATCTGTAGTAGCCCTTGGCACGTGGGTCTTCGGCGGAGATTGCTGGGGCGAAGTGGATGACGAGATATCGGTAAGCGTGGTGCATAAGGCGATCGATTCCGGCATCAACATGATAGATACGGCTCCGATCTATGGCAGCGGACGTTCCGAGAGCGTGATCGGACGAGCGATAAAAGGGAAGCGGCAAAATGTCGTTATCGCGACGAAATGCGGACTTAAGGGCGCGGGCGCTTCAATCAAGGTTGATCTCAGCGCCGGGTTTATTCGAAAAGACATTGAAGCTTCTCTTAAGAGGCTTGATGTCGAAACAATAGATCTGTATCAATGCCATTGGCCGGATGAAAAGACCCCTTTTGAAGAAACTTTCGGTGAGTTGCAAAAACTCATCAAAGAGGGGAAGATAAGATACATAGGAGTAAGCAATTTTGATAAGGATCTTTTAACCAAAGCATTGGGAATTGCCCCGGTTGTCAGCGACCAGATGCAGTATTCTTTGTTTGATAGGTCGATAGAAAAGGATCTAATGCCTGCTTGTTCCGAGAAAAACGTCTCCGTGCTTGCTTATGGGCCCTTGGGTGGAGGTATTTTAAGCGGAAAGTACAAAAAACCGCCACAAATCCCCAAAACGAGCGTTAAAAGTTTCTTTTATAAATTTTACCGGGAGCCATTCTGGAGCAAGGGGAAAGAACTGGTAGCTGTATTGGAAGAGATCGCCGCGGCGCGTGGAAAGGCGGTATCTGAGTGCGCTATCAACTGGGTCTTGAGCCATTCCGAGGTCGCTTCATGCATAGTCGGTTGCCGTACACCCGAACAAGTTAGAATGAATGCCCCGGACGCGGATTGGGAATTGAGCCCGGAAGAGTTAGGGCGCATACAGGAAAAGTATGAAAATATCTTCGGTTCATAGACCATAAAGAGATGTCATAGTCAAGCCATAAAAAAATATCGTTAACCCAAAAATCCGTAATATCTCAGTTATTCGCGGAACAACCATTGGTATAATCCTACCGGGCACGTTCGGTCCCCTCCAGCGGGGGACCTCGCTCTATGATTCGCTCGAAAATCATAACAAAGTTAGTTGTGTATAATTCGAGAGGAACGCAAAGAACAACTAACTTTATTATGATACCAAGCTTTCTCGCTCATCAAAGGCCCGTACGGATTATATCCAATGATTTTCTTAACAAGTCTTCATCTTTTTTTAGCTGAAGGCCGAAAGCTGACAGCTGATGGCTCTATTGCGTTTTGCTCATTGATGATCTTCCCGCTTCGTATGATTTCCGCGTAATATCGCGCTGAATCTTTGATCGCGCGTTTTTGCGTTTCATAATCAACTTCAACCAGGCCGAATCTTGGGGTATACCCTTCGGCCCATTCGAAATTGTCCAGCAGTGACCAGTGAAGGTAGCCGATCACGGGTATTTTTTCATCGATGGCACGCAGGAGTCGGGAAAGGTGCCCCTTGAGGTATTCCCGGCGCAAAGAGTCGTCGTATGTGCTCAGGCCGTTTTCCGCGATAATAATGGGGAGCTTATACCGGCTGAAGCTTTTTACTACTTCGTACAGGCCCTCCGGATATATCTCCCAGCCCATGGTGGTTCTTTTTCCGGCGCTTTTATGATGCAGTTGTGAGCATATGTAGCCGAAAGGATTTCGGAAGACGGGGTTTTTGTGGTGGACGAATTCACGGAAATAATAGTTGAGCCCTATGAAATCTAATGTATTTTTTGCCGGAAGTTTGTCGTATAAATAAGGGAAGAAGCCTGCGCGTCCGGTTATGGCCGAGCGTATGAAGGCATGGTTCTGGAAGTTGGCCCTTAAGAATGCCGCCATTCTGTCGAGAATGGAATACCGCGAGCAAGGGTGAAATGTGGCTACGGATTTCGCTATCCCTATTTTGGGAGCTTTAACCCCACGGCAATGGTTGGCAGTCTTTTTCATTGTTACGTATGCTGCGGCATGGGCCTTTAGCATATTTCCGGTTACGTAGAGCATGGACGCGAAACTTTTCTCACATGGCGGCCAATCTCCCTTGAAATATCCGATAAACGCGAGCACCATGGGCTCATTTATGGTTATCCAGTACTTAACGCGGTTACCAAGCTCCCTCGCGGCTTTTTCCGCGAACCGCTCGAAAGCGGGTATGATGTCAGCATTTTTCCACCCGCCTTTTTGGGCGAGCCACGATGGGAGTGTGAAGTGATTCAGGGAGACAACGGGTTCTATGCCGAGCCTGATCAGTTCATCGAGGACTTCCCTGTAGTGATCCCATGCCTTTTGATCCCATGAACCTTCAGCTCTTTCAAGACGGCTCCATTCCAGGCTGAAACGATGCGCGTTATGTCCGAGTTCTTTCGCGATGGCGAAGTCCTCCCGGAACTTGTTATAATGGTCACAAGCCGCGAGGGACGGGTCGGTATTACCTGCCTGTTCCCATTTCCACCAGTCGTTGTAAAAATTATTTCCTTCAACCTGATGTGATGAAGTCGACGCACCCCACATAAAATTATCCGGGAATTTGTTCACAACACAATTATACGCAATGGTCGGGTGAATGGCAAGGGTACATGGCGCATGGGTTTGAGTCCTCATATCGCTAATCATCAAAAAAGATTTGACAAAAAACGAAATAGAGTTTAGAATATGCGAAAAGGCGAGAGGCGAAATAGTCCACAGTCCGCAGTCGATAGTCCACAGATTGAAAGGATAGAGGCACGAGGATAGAGGCGAGGGGCAAGAAGGGCATACATAGCGCATGGGTCAAGGGTCAAGGGTCAAGGGTCAAGAAGTTAGAAGCAAGAGGCAAGCGGCAAGAGGCAAGAGGCAAGAGGTGATGAGTGGTCTTGTACGCAATACGCAATACGCGATACGAACAAAGGAGGTAATGGGATATGAAAATGGAAACGATAGGATATTACAGATGGATGGTCTGTTTCGTGGTTACTGTTATATTTTGTGCGGCAAGCGCTTGTCGTGTTTTCGCGGCAAACGGCGGGTGGAAGGATGTTTCTTCCGGGATAGACAAGACGGTGAGTATTACATGTGTCCGGGGTATTCCCGGAACCGATACGCTTTACGCAGGAACAAGCGACGGATTGTACCGGACCCGGGACCAGGGAAAAACATGGGTGAGAGTTGATCTTCCGGATGAAAGAGCATATGTCACGCGTATCGCTTTTTCTTCAGGAAAAATATTTGTGTCATCTAGAAATGGGTTGTACGAAAAAAATATCGATGGATGGAAATGGATCCCTGGTAAATGCGGGCTTGCCGGCGCGGCGGCCGAAGGATATGACAAACCGGGACCGGTTATGGCATGGACGAACAACGAGGTGTTCCTTTTCGAAAATGATACCTATCGCCGTGTAGGGCCGCAGACATCGTGGGATGTGATAGACGACGCGGCCATTAAGGACGGATATGTTTATGTAGCTTCTCGCGGTAAGTTGTATTATTCTTCTAATACCGATGATACGTGGGGTAGGCAGTTTATAGCCGCCGGATCAGGTAATGAAATCATTGATGATGTGTCCGAGGACGAAGAGGGAGCCGTTCCGTATCCGATCATAAGAAGGATAGATCCGACCGCTCCGGAGGGCGTTACAGTTACGACGGGGGAAGGGATATTTTTGCTACACGAAGGAGAATTTTCCGCACCCAGGATCGATACGGCGGGACTTCCGGCTCAGGAGGTAATATTCGCGCTGAATACCGGGGAAAAAATATTCGCGGCGACGGGGAGAAAAGTTTTTGTTCATGATCTTGCCGAACCGGCCGGAGGATGGAAAACTGTTTTTGAAAAATATGCTATGGGAAACATTATGTGTTTGGAATTGACGCGCGATGCCGCCGAAAACGCCCGGTTATGGGTGGCTACCGAGAATGGAGTGTACGCGAAGGATATCAGGGATATGTCCGGCGCGGTAGAGGATTTACGGCTTAACCGGAACGATATGGGCGGAATCGGCAATTATCCGACTATTTTAGAGGTTCAGCGTATGGCTATAGAATACGCTGAAGTAAGTCCTGAAAAGATCAAGAGATGGCGGACCGGGGCGAAATGGAAAGCGGTTATGCCCCGGGTATCTTTGAGTTTTTCGGAATCGAACGATGAGAATATCGAACTGTATAAGAGCGCTACGAAATATTATGTCGCGAGAGGGCCGAACGAAACCGGTAACGACTGGAGTATCGGTCTTACATGGGATCTCGCGGATGTTGTATGGAACCCTTCGCAAACGAGCATCGATGTACGAAGTAAGCTCATGGTGCAGCTGAGAGGCGATATACTCGAAGAGGTGACGAGGCTGTATTTTGAGCGCAAACGTCTTCTTGCCGGGATCGGGGTGGATATGGCTCAGGGAGAGGATCGGAGCCCGGAAAAGACAAACGAGAAACTGATAAGGGTGAATGAACTCACAGCGTACATAGACGCGTTTACCGGAGGAAGGTTTTCCACGGCGATGGGCAGAAAAGGGCCAAGTTAGGAATGGCCCGGGATTTTGCGTTATACGGCTATGGGGTGTGAGTTCGATATAAGACCCTTCGCAAGCCTCGCCAATGAATCCTTTCAACTCCCCGGGCTGAAGCCCAGGGTTTCCGGTAGGGATTCATACTGAGGCGGCTTACATGTAACCCCCCGCCGTAAACGGCGGGGTTTAGCCTGTCCCGCCTGTCCCGCCTGTCCCGCCTGTCCCG
>Ga0180007_10002197_pt1 | contig 23814 bp, 22 predicted proteins | sample MM_PC_MetaG_FD_121122 | JGI IMG/M metagenome (GOLD analysis project Ga0180007, IMG submission 121122) | Groundwater microbial communities from the Aspo Hard Rock Laboratory (HRL) deep subsurface site, Sweden - MM_PC_MetaG | ecosystem: Environmental > Aquatic > Deep subsurface > Groundwater... | reverse complement strand
ATGATATTCCAGGAACCCATGACCTCATTAAATCCAGTCCGCCGGGCTGGGGATATCATCACGGAAGTGATTGCCCTTCATCGGAAGGTCTCCCACAAAGTTGCCCGGGAAAAAGCCATTGAGTTGCTTGATCTTGTTCGAATTTCATCACCAAAAATTCGTATCGATGATTATCCCCACGAATTGAGCGGCGGGATGCGTCAACGATTTATGATTGCCATGGCAATTTCCTGTGATCCTGCCCTGATCATAGCTGATGAACCCACAACTGCCTTGGATGTTACCATTCAGGCCCAAATTCTTGCGCTGTTGAACCGGATCAAGAAAGATCTGGGCACTTCCATTATTCTTATTACGCATGATTTAGGAGTTATAGCGGAAAACGCAGAAATAACGGCAGTAATGTACGCCGGGCAACTTGTCGAATATGCATCGACAACCGATCTTTTTAATCGCCCTTTACATCCTTATACACAAGGATTGATGAAGTCCGTGCCCCGTTTAAATGCAGGAAAAGAAAAAAAGCGCGGCCGCCTTAGTGTAATACCCGGCAGTGTGCCCAGTTTATTGACGTCTGTTCCTGGGTGCCGCTTTGCCCGGCGATGTTCTCAAGCCATGGATCAATGCGTTGAAAAAGACCCCATGATCCTGGAACACGCCCCAACCCATCTGGTAAAATGCTGGAGGTATACCTGAAATGCAAAAAACCCTTGTCAGCTGCCAGGGATTAAAAAAATATTATCCGTTGCAAAAAGGTATATTTTCAAGAACCTATGCACATGTTCATGCCGTGGATGGGGTTGATTTCTCTATCTATAAGGGCGAAACATTAGGGCTGGTGGGTGAAAGCGGTTGTGGAAAAAGTACGTTGGGACGACTGATTCTAAACCTGGAAGCCCCGACAAAAGGAGACGTGTTTTTTGAAGGAAAGCGTTTGGGCGGGATACCCAGACAACAGCAAATTTCTTTTCGAAGGGAAATGCAGGTTATTTTTCAGGATCCTTATTCTTCGCTGAATCCTCGAAAGACTGTTGCAACCACTATTGGCGAGCCGTTTTTGATCCATAAGCTGGGAACCAAACAGCAAATGATTGAAAAAGTGGAACATGTAATGAATCAAGTGGGTCTCCCTGTAGATTGCATGGATCGTTACCCCCATGAATTCAGTGGTGGACAGCGGCAGCGTATTGGAATAGCAAGGGCGTTGATACTGGAGCCGGCTTTCATTGTATGTGATGAACCAGTGTCAGCCCTGGATGTTTCGGTTCAGGCCCAGGTGATTAATCTGCTGGAAGATCTTCAGGAACAGTATGGCTTGACCTATCTTTTCATATCCCATGATCTGGGTGTAGTGGAACATATCAGTGACCGGGTGGCGGTTATGTACCTGGGACGGGTTGTTGAACAGGCCGACAATTTGACGCTTTATTCAAATCCTTTGCATCCGTATTCCCAGGCATTGCTATCTGCATGCCCCATACCGGAACCCAATCTTATGCGGGAAAAGATACTATTGCAGGGAGATGTTCCAAGTCCTGTGAACCGGCCGCCGGGGTGTCATTTTTCACCCCGTTGTCCCAAAGTTATGCCCGTGTGTCGGGAAAGATATCCACAGGTAACCCGATTGGAAAAAAATCACCAGGTGAGATGTTTTTTGTTTGAATAACGTCGGATATTGAGGAAGATAAAATGAAGATTCAAGAGATCATGATCAAAATGAGAGATGGTATCCGTCTGCAAAATTTCATTAACTTTCCCAAGGGAAAAGGTCCTTTCCCATCACTGCTAGCGCGATGCATGTATGGTGCTGATAAACTGAAAAGTGATGCGGTGTTCTGGACTGAAAAGGGATATGTGGTGATATTGCAGAATATCCGTGGCCGCCATGGGTCCGAAGGTGGACCCATTGGACGTGAGGATCATCCGGAAGACGGATTTGATACCATGGAATGGATCATAGCCCAGCCATGGAGCAATAAACGAATCGGGACCATTGGTCGTTCCGCGCTGGCTCGGGTCCAGGTTGCAACTGCCTTCATGGCACACCCCGCCCATCTGGCGATGTCACCGGTAGTACTCCCCTACGGCATGATGAGTCACTTGGGGGGTGCCATGATGTTCAGCCAGATCCCCCAGTGGATGTATTTTGCCCAGTCTGGCAACGAATTAAATCCATTTGAAACCGTTGATTGGATGCCCCACTTATTTAAGCTGCCCGTTGTCGATGTTTTAGACGAAATTGGAGGACCCGTGGAAGAATACCGGAGGATTGTCTGCAATATCCATGACACCTATCTGAAAGATCCACTCGATCCGGACAAATTTGCCCTGTTGAACACACCGAATCTAATGATTACCGGGTGGTATGATCACTGCGGAACAGGACCCATTGATTTTTTTATGCATACCATGAGATACGGGACTGAAAAACAAAAGCAAAATACACATCTGTTGATCGGTCCATGGGACCACAGTGCTGATGGAGATGAGTCCGGCGAATACGATTTCGGCCCTGATGCAGATCTGAAATATCCCCTGGTGGAGGCTGAGTTTTTCGAACACCATCTCAAAGGAAAGCATCCTGCCAAATCAATGGCAAGGGTTAAGCTGTTTATTATGGGAAAAAACCAATGGCGGGATGAACATGAATGGCCTTTGTCCCGGGCTCAAGAAACAAAATTTTATCTCCACAGCTCGGGAACTGTCTGTGGCGCCTGGACACGGGGCGAATTGACCACAGAGCCCCCCAATGATGAAAAATCAGACCGTTTCACCTATGACCCGGCTGATCCTGTTCCTACCTGGGGGGGGGCTAATAGTGCTCCGGCAAGGGTGCTGCCAATGAAACGGGGTGCACGGGATCAATCGATTACACTCTATAGAAAAGATGTCCTAACATATTATACACAACCATTGCAGGAGCCATTGGAGGTAACAGGGGGCTTGAAGCTGGTGTTATACGCAGCAAGTTCAGCTGCTGATACTGATTTTAACGCTAAATTAATGGATGTTGCACCTGGTGGAAATGCAAGGCTCTTGTCTGATGGTGTCATTCGCGCCCGGTTTCGAAACGGGTTGGATAAAGTACAGTTTATTGAACCGGGAAAGGTGTATCGATATGAGATTGATTTATGGTTCACCAGCAATGAGTTTCAACGGGGACATTGCATTGCTTTGGCCATATCAAGCAGCAATTTTCCAAGAATCAACCGGAATTTGAATACCCGTGGAAATAATGAACAGGACAGCCATTATAACACCGCAGATCAGACCATCTTCCACACTGCGGAATATCCGTCTTGTCTGGTTCTGCCAGTGATTCACAGGTAATGTTTTATATCTGGTGCAATGGGTAACAAATATACAACCAAAAGAAATGGAGGATTCTATGAAATTAAAAAAATCGAAATGGAACAAACTGCCAAAAAGAGTATTGTTAATCGGTATTATGGTGATGACTCTCATTGGGGTTGCGGCCCTGTGCACAAACCCGGTGGCAGCTGGCGGCCGGAATATGGTCACAATCGGCATGTGGAGCTCTCCTGGGAATTCCCTGATCCCCATGTTTTATCACCTGGGTTATGCCCGTGCGGTTTATCGGTTGCTTTTCAGCCCTTTGCTGGAATGGAATGATAATTTGGATATCGTTCCTAAAATGGCTGAATCCTACACCGTTTCCCCTGATGGGTTGACCTACACCTTTAAAATCAGGGAGAATGCTTTCTGGCAGGATGGCGAACCCGTGACCTCCAGGGATGTTGAATTCAGCATTAACTGCCTGTCAGACCCGGGATACTCATTTATGGATTTCAACCTGATATCTGGAATTGCCGGAGCAAAGGATCGCAAAGAAGGAAAAAATCCAAACTTGTCAGGTTTTAAAATTATAGATGACAAGACCTTTGAGGTCAAGACCGAAAAGGTTTTTGCACCGCTATTGGACGGATTAACGGAATTGTATATTCTGCCGTATCATATACTAAAAGGAATCCCGGTGGCAGACATCATTAAAAATCCATTCGCCTCCAATCCCACAGTTGGCTGCGGACCCTATCGGTTTGTCAAACATGCAACAGATCAATACATCGAAATGGTCCGGAATGATGCATATTTTTTGGGGACACCAAAAATTGAAAAGGTTTTTCTCCAGATTATGAGCCCGGATTCAGCAATTGCCCAGCTGGAACGAGGTGAATTGGATGTGGTTCTTGGCGAGGGGTTAGGGGATATACCCAATATAGAAATCGCCAGAATCAAGAAAATCCCGCATCTGGAGTTACAGCGCGCCTACAGCCCGGGTTGCCAGGGCCTGAATTTGATGACTACCCATGAAAAATTCAAGGATTTACGAGTTCGTAGGGCCCTGGCTCATGCTTTGAACACCAAAGGCATTATTCAGAAAATTCTTCTGGATGGCGGTTCACCCATTCCAACCGGCCGTGCCGTGGGATTTCCTTTTTTTAACAAAACCCTCTCACCCTATGCGTATAACCCGGAAAAGGCCAGAGCATTACTAAAAGAAGCGGGCTGGGATCCCAATACGCCGTTGCGACTTGTGGCGCCTACAGGAAACAAAGAGAGACTTCAGTGGGCTACTGTAGCCCAGCAAAACTTCAAGGATGTCGGTATCAAAGCCGAACTGCAACAATTTGATATTGCTACCATGATTAAAATGATCCGAACCACCCCAGAGGAGTTAGACGGCTATTTTGTCGGGCTGCAAAATTACATGGACCCCCATTTATATTTTCACAGACGATTCCATAGTGAAAGTATACCAGGCGGTAACCTCATGTACTACTCCAACCCCGAGGTAGATAGTCTAATCGAGCAGGGTGCCGCTACACTGGATAAATCCAAACGGACAGTGATTTATGACAAGATCCAGGCAATTCTGCATAATGAATTACCCCTGGTGCCCATTGTGAGCCCGACCTCTACCATTGCAGTGAATAAACACCTGAAAGGCGTCAGGCATTCTATTTTGTCTTTAACCCGCAATATTCATGAATGGGAAATTCAATAGGGATAATAAGAATGAATACCTTTTGAGTGACTGTTGGAGGAAACATTAGTCATTTCAGGCAATTGATATCGATATGCTCGGTATCAATTGCCTGATACTGTAATGAGGCTCAAATGAAAAATGAATATAAATTTCAACAAATAGATAGAAATAGCTATAAACCCCTCTATATCCAGGTTTCTGAAATGATCATTGATTATGTCAGAGCTTTGGGTCTCAAACATGACGATATCCTTCCTTCTGAAAATGAACTGTTGTCCAAACTTGACGTGAGCAGGAATACAATTCGATTGGCAGTAGAGCGATTGGTAAATATGGATTTTGCGATAAAGGTCAGAGGTCAGGGAACATTCATAAAAGAGAAAAAGGATCGTTCAATTAACCTGGATCTTACACAGGGTTTTGAGGGTACATTAAATAAATTAGGAATTAAAGTAGAAAACAGACTCATTGAAAAACGGATTCTTGAAAGCAATGTCGACTGGATAGAAGGATTGGCTGCAGTTAAAAGTGAAGATAAGATGTTGATCCGAAGGATTAAAAAGTCATCAGGGATAATACTCGCCCTTGAAGATCGAATATTACCGGCCCATGTCGTTGAGAGATATTCTAAAGCGGAATTGGAAAATGAAAATATTAATCCAAACCTTTTAGAAAAATATCCTGATACATATACAAAACATATGAAGTATTATTTTGTCTCTATGCCATTAACCTTGGAAGAAACAGATTTATTAAAAATTAAAAAAAAATCCTCCCTTTTACAAAGAGTCGGAGAATACTACAATTCAAAAGGGGAATGTTTCATGATAGGGCGGCACATTTTTGTTTCAAAAAAGATAAATGTGAGTTATGAGTATGAAAGGACAGCCGATCACTGGAGACTGACCTAGTTCATTAAATAAAATGGTGACGTTGTTTTTTTAACGGCAATGGACGTCTTTTTTTCAGGGAGCTGATCTCTTTCTCTTTGTATTAAAAATGCAACTCGACCTCTCCCTTTGTCCTGATGCCCTTTGTTAGCAATATATGAGATTGATGTTGATTTCAAGGTTTTCAGCCTTTCACCGACAGAGTCACGGGGGATGTGTAAATCGGGAAAAATTGATTGTATGACCGGAGCGGCGCTGGCCATGATGGACTACAGCGGCACCATCCGGGCCGGCCACCTGAAGCAAACGGTCATCGACATGATCCACCGTGCAGAAACGCTCTACGGCTGCAGTCTGGCAGCATTCTATGAAGGCCATGAGGAAGCTTCAGGTACGTTTTTTATCGATCCGGTACTGGCCAATGCATCCAAGATCCATGAAGGGCGGGAAATGGCCGAAGCGCATCGCATAACCATTTTGCGGGAGAGCAATGTTGAAAGCAAAAAAAATGCGGCCAAACGATTGGCCGGAATAATCGAATAAAATGAACGGTATTACGGGGGTATAATTATGCCATACGGTTATAATGGGAAAATTCTTCATGTGAATTTGAATGATTCCAGTTACAAAATTGAGGAACCTTCTGAAAATTTTTACCGAACCTATGTCGGGGGCGGCGGGCTTAGTGCTTATTATCTGCTGAAAGGGTTAAAGCCCGGCACCGATCCTTTGGGTGAGGACAATATTCTGGTGGTTGCACTGTCCGTCATCACGGGAGCGCCCTTGTCCGGATTCAGCCGGTACACATTGGCCGCGAAATCTCCCCTTACGGGAGGGTTTGCCGAAACGGAAGCCGGCGGCTATTTTGGTCCTGAACTCAAGTTTTCCGGTTTTGATGCCATCGTTATCAAAGGCAAAGCACCTGCGCCGGTCTATCTTTGGATCAAAAACGGCCATCTGGAAATACGGGATGCGGCTGCTGTCTGGGGTCTTGAAAACGGTGACGCTCTGGACAGGATTAGAGAAGAGGTCGGTGAACCCAAAGCAAGGGTTGCATCCATCGGACCGGCCGGGGAGCGCCAGGTTCTTTTCTCCAATGTAATGAATGAATGCAGCCATGCCAACGGCAGAACCGGTATGGGTGCGGTCCTGGGATCCAAGAACTTGAAAGCTGTTGCCTGCAGGGGAGATTCGAAAAATATTGAGTTCGCAGATCCGGATACTGTCAAAGAACTCGTTTCCTGGCATAATAATCGAATCAAAACGCACCAGCCCAACATCAATTACAGCAAATATGGTACCCCCATGTTTGTCATGGGCCTTAACGCGGCTGGAATTCTGCCCACCAGAAATTTTAACGCAGGTGTCTTTAAAGGGGCGGAAAAAATCGGTATTCCCGGATATGAAAAGATCCTGAAAAGGGCTGGTACCTGTTATCGTTGTGCTGCGGCATGTAAACGTGTGGTGGACGTGCCCAATGTCAACCCCCGTTATGGAGGGCCTGAATACGAATGCCTGGGGGCTTTTGGGTCTTTATGCGGCATTGATGATATCTACAGCATTTCCAAAGCAAACGAAATGTGCAACCGCTATGGTCTGGATGTCATTAGTACTGGCGCGGTTGTCGCTTTTGCCATGGAGTGTTTTGAAGAAAATGTGCTGACCGAATCGGATAACGACGGTCGCAAGGTTCTGTTTGGGGATGCCGAAGGGATGCTTGACCTGGTAGAAAAAATAAATGCGCGACAGGGTCTGGGAGATACTTTAGCCCTGGGTGTCAAGCGGGCTGCAAAAATAATTGGCAATGGGGCTGAGCGGTTTGCCTTTACCATCAAAGGACAGGAAATTCCCTTGCACGATCCTCGCGGCAAGACAGGCGTTGGATTGAGTTACGCACTTTCGCCCACTGGCGCCGATCATATGGAAACACCTCATGATACCGCCTTTATCGGAGACGGCGTTAATTTTATAAAACCCTTGGGACTTTTGGACCCGACGGAACCGGTACGCCTCAATGAAGCAAAAGTCCGTTTTTTTAAGCAGGGACAATTTTGTTGGAGCATGAACAATCTTCTTGGAATTTGCAATTTTGTTGCCGCGCCCTTATTGGCTTTAAAACTTGAAAAGATTGTTGAAGCAGTCAGGGCCATTACCGGCTGGGAAACCAATTTATGGGAATTGATTCGGGCGGCTGAGCGGTCCGAGGTTATGATGCGGGTTTTCAACAACCGGGAGGGATTTAGCCCAAAAGATGACAGGCTGATCAGGCGTTTTCATGAGCCGTTGCCTGACGGTCCGTCAAAAGGCAATTATATCAATGAAAACGATCTTAAAAATGCCATTCATCTTTACTATGACATGATGGGATGGGATTCTGAAGGCAAACCGACCCGGGGAAAACTGATCGATCTCAATCTGGACTGGCTGCCTGAAGCGCAATCACATGAATAAGCTGATTCGGCTTGAATTGAAGGCTACCTTGAAACGGTACCGTCCGGACTCACACGACGCTTATTCGATTGAAAGTGGAATTTGTGTAAAGGATCTTGTGAAACAGCTGGGAGTTCCCGAATACGAGGTGTATATCGTTTTTATTGACGGGGTCCTGGCGAATTTGGATTCAAGCATCAAAGACGGCGCACTGGTGACACTTTTTCCGCCTCTTGATGGGGGATAGCAAAAATCACATGGTGGGCCTATTGCCCACTTTTTAATTAAACTTTGGGGAGTCTGAATGAAAAAGTATTTTGCTGCAGCCATTCAAATTGACACACAGAGTGATAAAGCACTCAACTTGTCCAAACTCGAGCATTACATCGACGAAGCAGCTGGCCGTGGTGCTTTGCTGATCGGTATGGCTGAAATGGTCAATTATATCGGAGAAGGCGGTGGAGAAAGGGAAAACGCTGAATCGATCCCGGGAGAAACCATTCACCGGCTGGCCATAAAAGCAAAGCAGCATGGGATCTGGCTGCACTGCGGAAGTATTTTTGAACGGATTGAGGACAGCGAGATGCTCTACAATACGAGCGTTCTTCTTTCACCCCAGGGGAATATCGCCGCAAAATACCGTAAAATTCACCTTTTTGATGTGAATGTTAAGAATGGGCCAAACTTTATGGAATCCAACACCAGGCAGTCCGGCAGTGATATAGTGGTTGCATCAACACCGCTTGGTCATCTCGGCTTGTCTATCTGCTACGATATGAGATTTCCGGAAATTTACCGAATCATGATGCTTCGCAAAGCCCAGATTGTGTTCGTTCCTGCCGAATTCACCCTCATGACCGGCAAGGACCACTGGGAAACGATCTTGAGGACCCGGGCCATTGAAAACCAAGTCTATATCATAGCCCCGGCCCAGATGGGTGTAAAGCCGGCATACCCGACTTACGGACGAAGTCTGATCATCGATCCGTGGGGCAATGTCATTGCTAAGATGCCAGACCAGGAAGGGATTATCTTGGCAGAAATTGACCTGGATTATTTAGAATCTGTACGTCGCCAGATTCCTTGCCTCAACAACAGAAGGCCGGACCTTTATGATTGGAATGTTTAAATAAAAGAAATGGATCACAAAAATATGAAAGGGTACCTGGCTATTGATTGGGTTTGAACTTTTCGGCCGCAACATATTAATTGATAATCGATACAGAAAGGTGATCTGAGTGAAAACAGACCCTCTACGCATTTCCTTTAAGGAGGCATTGAAATTTTGGGCCAGGCTCGGGTTTATCAGCTTTGACGGTCGGTATTTTCGGCGCTCTGATTACCACCTATGTGACATTTTTGCCCTGCTTTTTCTTTATCTTTGCCGGAGCCCCTTTTATAGAGGCCATGGCCGGCAACCAGCATCTCCAGTCAGCACTTACCGGGGTTACGGCCGCCGTGGTGGGCGTGGTGCTCGACCTTGCCGTCTGGTTTGGATACAAGGTGATTCTGCCCGATGGCAACGGCCTGGATTGAAGACAGCCAAACCGTCGATGAAAAATAAATTGTTTTCATGCTGTTTTGGGTGTAATGGTTGAAAATTAACCAGGATCTGGTAGTTTACTGCATCAGGATGAACCATGGATTTTATTAAAAAAGCAATAGAACCTTTAAGCATAACAGACAAAGCATATTTTTTTATTTTTTCCGACAATGCGATTCTTGTCAGGGAAACATCCGACAATGGTGTGACCATTCCCTGTATTGAAGAAAAATCCATTGAAGAAATGAAGCTGGAACATATCTGCTTTCTGGGTATGACACAGGACATTGCATGCTATTGTGCCCGGATTTTTCCTGAAAATTTGTCGGATCATTACCAGTTAATAAACCTGCGGGCCTTATATGGCAAAATTGATAATGATTTCTGGAGCATCTCAGGATATGCCCGTCAGATTCATGACTGGAACATGAATTTTCAATACTGCGGAAGGTGCGGCAAAAAGACAGAACCAATCAAGAAGGAACACGCAAGGGTGTGTCCCCTCTGCAATTTGACAAGCTATCCCAGGATTTCACCGGCCATCATTACCGCTGTGATAAGAGATAATCAAATTCTTCTGGCAAGGGGTATCAATTTTCCCAATCAGAAAATGTTCAGTGTCCTGGCCGGGTTTGTCGAGCCCGGAGAAGCCTTGGAAGAGTGTGTAAGACGTGAAGTTTTTGAAGAAACAGGCATAACGGTAAAGCATATTCGATATTTTAAAAGCCAGCCCTGGCCATTTCCAGACAGCCTGATGATTGGTTTTACAGCAGAGTATGAAAGCGGAAGTATCTTGATTGATACTGAAGAAATTCTCGAGGCAGCTTGGTTTAAACCGGACAACCTGCCGCTTGTCCCCGGAATGCAGACCCTTTCAGGCGAGCTGATTGAGTGGTTTGTTCACCACCATGGCTGAAACGCACCAAGGGATTTTTTTTGTTTGCAAAAAAATCAGGGATTCAAGCCAGACTGTTCTGATACGGATACCGCCCATCTTCAAATTGATCCCTTCCAAGTCTCATAATGTGTAGCATCGTTTAACTTTTCCGTGATAAAAATACAATAAAACACGTCTGAATCTGTCTGGAAAAAATTAAGATCGAAAGGGTTAATTATATTCAGTATATGAATTTGAGAAATAATATATATATTATCCATTGATATGCTCATATTGACATATCGATTTCGGAATGATAACTCAAAGATCTACTAATGTGTTTTCCATTAATAAGAAGGAGTATTTATGCTGTTACCCAAATTTGAATTTTATGAACCCGCATCAATTCAAGAGGCCATAGAACTCAAACAAAAATATGGACCAGATGCCAAATTGCTTGCCGGGGGGACTGATCTTTTGGTCCATCTGAAAAAAAAGCGTATCACAGCAGATCACATTATCAGTCTGATGAGAATTAAGGATCTTGTCCAGATCAAAATGGACGAAGCGTGCGTAGAAATTGGTGCCTGCGTAACCATGGCCCAACTTTCAAATTCACAAATCATTCAGGAAAAATTTAATGCACTCAAAGCAGGAGCAGATAACCTCGGGAATCATTTAATCCGAAACAGGGCGACCATTGGCGGTAACGTCTGCAATGCCAGTCCTGCCGGAGACACCCTTCCTGCTCTCATGGTTTACCAGGCACAAATTATTTTACAAGGACCGACCGGACGGCGCAAGATGCCCATTGAATCTTTTTTCCAGGGTCCGGGAAAAGTTGATATGAACGCAGATGAACTCCTGGTGGGGTTACAGCTTGCCATACCATCAGGAAATTGTGGTGCCCACTATATCCAGCTTGGAAAAAGGAAGTCATCTGAAATTAATGTGGTGAATGTTGCTTCATTCGTTCAAATTGACCCAGGGGACCAGACCATTATAACCGCCAGGATTGCCCTGGGATCTGTGGCACCCACACCGATCCGGTCCTTTTATGCCGAAGACGCATTAAACAACAAGACAGCAAGTGAATCTCTTTTTTATGAAGCTGGAGAAATTGCCCGTCAGAAAGACTGTAAACCCATTAATGACTTCAGGGGAACGGCCGAATACAGGAAAGCCATGATCGGTGTGTTGACCAAACGGACACTTGCTGAAGCCTTTAGACAGGCACAGATACGATAAAACAGATCCAGGAGAATTCCATGAAACGAATAATCAGTGTAAGCATAAACAATGAAATCCATGAACTTGCCGTTGAACCCAATAAAACCCTTGCTGATCTTTTACGGTATGATCTGGGGCTGACCGGCACCAAAAAGGGATGTGATACGGGTGATTGCGGCGCCTGTACCGTTATCCTCAATGGTGATGCCGTTAATTCCTGTCTTGTCCTTGCCGTTCAGACAGATGGTGCAACCGTTGAAACCATAGAAGGATTGAGTAATGGAGATGGCCTCCATCCCATACAGGCTGCATTTGTTGAACACGGTGCCATCCAATGTGGGTTTTGTTCTCCCGGGATGATCATGTCCGCCAAAAATATTCTGGATAAACATCAAAATCCAAGTGACCAGGAGATCCGGCAGGGCATTTCAGGGAACCTTTGCCGATGTACAGGATATCAGAAAATATTTAAAGCCATTTCATCTCAATGTTCCGATACCAATCCGGGCAATAATTACGGAGGTCTTCATGAAAAAATTTGATGTCATCAGCAGCCGGGCAAGTCGAATTGATAGCCCTGACAAGGCAACCGGTAAGGCCGTTTTTGTCGACGATATCTGCATGCCCGGTATGCTTTTCGGTGCATTGCTCCAAAGCCCCCATGCCCATGCAAAAATTATTTCAATTGACACCTCAAAAGCTGAAAAACTCAACGGCGTTAAGGCTGTTATTACATCAAAAGAGGCAGGAAACATCAAGTATGGCGTCAGTCCGGCACGATATGATGAAACGATTTTTGCCATTGACAAGGTCAGGTATGTGGGTGATGAAATTGCCGCCGTTGCCGCCGTTTCGCTTGATATTGCCCAGCAGGCAGTCAGATTGATCCAGGTGGAATATGAATTGCTTCCGGCTGTATTTACGGTTGAAGATGCGATGAAAGAAGGTGCCCCCCAGCTTCATGAAAATTTTGCCGGAAATCTGTCTGCTGAAGTTCACCAGGAATTTGGCAATGTGGAAGAAGGTCTAAAGCAAAGTGACATAGTCAAAACCACGATGATGAAAAGCAAGCGCCAGGATGGCGCCTTTATTGAAATGCAGGGGTGTATTGCTGAATACGATAACCGGAACATATTGACGTTGACCAGTTCAACCCAGGTTCCCCACTATGTTCAACGGACGATTGCCATGGTTTTAGGCCTTGATATTGGAAAGGTCAGGGTTAAAAAACCATATGTGGGCGCTGGCTTTGGTATCAAAGCGGCTGCAAACCCAATGGAGCTTGCCTGTTGTGTCCTTGCCATGCAAACAAAAAAACCAGTGAAGATGAATTATACAAGAGAACAGGTTTTCATGTATGGCAGAGCCCGGCACCAGTTCAGCCACAAGATTACAACCGGGGCAAAAAAAGATGGGACCATTATGGCACTGAAACATGAATGTTATCTGGACGGCGGTGCTTATACCAGCTTTGGTATTGCCACGGTATATTATACAGGTTCCCTTCTGGGTGGTCCGTATAAACTGAAGAATATGAGTTATGACGGATACAGGGTCTATAATAACAAACCTGCCTGTGGTGCCCAGAGAGGCCATGGTGCCGTTATTGCCAGGGCATGTTTTGAACAGCAACTGGATATGATTGCCGAAGAGATCGGCATGGACCCTTTGACACTTCGTATTAAGAATATGATGAATACAGGAGATACGACCTGTAATGATCTGAACATGAGTTCCTTTGGCATGTCAGAATGCATTGAGGCGGTTCGCAAGGGCTCTGGCTGGGACAAGAAAAAAGGAAATCTGCCCAAAGGCAAAGGAATTGGAATGGCCTGTGGCTTTTTTGTATCTGGTGCCGGATATCCCATCTACAGGTCTGATACCTTTCACGGCACAGTGATTGTCAAGCTGACAGAAGACGGCGGTACTGCACTTGTCTACACAGCCTCTGCCGAAATAGGTCAGGGATCGGATACGGCATTTGCCATGATTGCCGCAGAAACCCTTGGTATCCCGCTGGAGAATGTCCGGTTGGCTTCTGGTGATACGGATATGGGGGTCGATCTTGGTGCATATTCCAGCCGCCAGACGTTGATGACAGGACATGCCACAAAAGAAGCTGCCGAGCATGCAAAGCAGCAGGTCCTCGAAGTTATTGCAAATCAACTTGACATCCCTGTCCAGAATATTGATGTTAAAAAGGGATTTATTGAATTTGCCGATCCCGTTCCTGATTTTTCAAACTTAAGAACCCGATATATCAAGGAACATCGTGGATGGACAGACAACCCGGATTTTGAAAAGCTCACATTTAAGGAGGCTTCAAGGATTGCGTTCCTTGAAAAAGGGTCCATTGTCGGGACAGGGAAATATAAACCCCATTCCCTTGGCGGGAAGTTCAAGGGTGCGGCCGTAGGCACCTCCCCTGCATACGGATGCAGCGCTCAAGTCGCAGAAGTTACCGTGGACATGGAAACCGGTCAGGTGAGCATTGATCACATTACAGATGCCCATGACTGTGGTAAGGCGATCAATATGACCTCCGTTGAAGGGCAGATGGAAGGATCCGTTTCCATGGGAATTGGAGAAGCCATGCATGAGGAAGTCATCTTTGATGATAAAGGTTGTGTGTTGAACAATGATCTTGCAGAATACAAGATGGTGACATCCATGGACATGCCCACGGTTAATGCAATTGTGGTTGAAAGTGACGAACCAAATGGCCCGTATGGCGCAAAAGAAGTGGGTGAAGGAGCAATCATGCCAACCATCCCCGCGATTTTAAATGCCATTTATGATGCCGCCGGTGTCCGGATGTTTGAACTGCCCCTGACACCAGAACGGGTGTATCATGCCATCCAGGCCTATAAAGAAAAGTTAAGTGCTTGAACCAGATAAGATATACAAGGCAGACCAGCATTCCCCAGATCGGCATAAGCGGTCAGAAAATTTTGGCGAACGCCAAAGTTCTGATCGCCGGTGCTGGTGGCCTTGGCTCCATATCTTCATATTATCTGGCGGCAGCAGGCATTGGAACGCTCATTGTTGTGGACAATGATACCGTAGATTTCAGCAACCTGAATCGGCAGATTATTCATTCTGAAGCCGATATTGGAAAACCCAAAGCTTTTTCTGCTGCCCAGAGCCTTGAACAATTAAACTCATCCATCCGGATCCAACCGGTTAACGTTGAGATCACGGATACAACCATTGCTCCTTTACTGAAACATGTGGATGTTATAGTAGATGCCTGTGACAATATTAAAACCCGGCATGTGCTGAACAGGGCATCTCTGAAAAAGGGGATCCCATACGTATTCGGAGGAGTTGACGGCTTTAACGGCATGGCATCAACCTTTATCCCCGGTGAAACCCCCTGTTTTAAATGTTTGTTTCCCAATGAGGAGCGGCGGCAAAGCACACCTGGCATTATCGGTCCTGTCGCCGGAATCATCGGGTCTTTACAGGCCATGGAAGTGATCAAGCTGTTGCTGAATATCGGAAAAAACCTGAGCCATCACCTTTTCAGAATATCTGGACTGGATATGCGGATAACCAACACTCCCCTTGAAAGGCATCTGGACTGCCCGGCCTGTCGTGGCAGTTTTATCAAAAAGGAAATGAGCGTATAAAGAACATGATTATTATCCTGAACGGTCTAAAAGAAGAGGTTGCGGAGAATATTACCATTCAAGCCTGTATTGAATTTGTCAAGGAAGGAGACCCAGACCTGATTGTTGAGCACAATGGCCGGTACGTATATCCAAAAGACTATCCCAACAGAATCTTAAAACAGAACGATATTATTGAATTTATCAACCCCAATCTTGGCGGGTAGTCCGACACGGTCAAGAGATGGAAAATGATCATCAAAAATGATCAGCAAAGTTTTTAAGTTCTTCATTCTGGGCAAGAAATCGGTAAAGCGTAGCCCTTCCCACACCCAATACCCTTGCAGCCTTGGATTTATTGCCGCCCGTCTGTTTGACCGCAGCCTTAACCGATTCATTGTCAAGTTTGCCCCTGGCAGCAATGACGGGTGGATGATCAGGCTTGCTTGAGGGGTGAGGATTCAGATTTTTGCCCTGGGTAATTTCAAAGGGTAGATCTGACGGGAGTATTTTGCTTCCCTTTGATCGTACCACGGAAAACTGGATGACATTTTTTAATTCCCTTACATTTCCCGGCCAGTGATAATCAAGCATGATCTTAAGCGTGTCATTCGCAAGTTGTGGAACCATATTCGGGCTTTCCTGCTCGGCTTCCTTTAAAAAATGGGCAGCCAGGAGGGGGATATCGCTTTTGCGCTGTCGCAAAGGCGGTAAATGTATGGGGATGACATTGAGTCTGTAAAAAAGATCTTCCCTGAATCTGCCGGCTGCTACTTCTTCTTTAAGGTTTTTATTGGCAGCACTGATGATTCTGACATCCACGGAAACTTGTTTTTCTCCCCCGACTTTTTCAAAAGCGCCTTCCTGCAAAAATCTTAACAGTTTTACCTGGGTTTTTAAAGGCAGGTCAGCCACCTCATCCAGAAAAAGCGTTCCTTTGTGAGCCAGTTCAAATCTTCCTTTTCTCTCTTTAATGGCCCCGGAAAAAGCACCTTTAACATGTCCGAACAGCTCACTTTCCACTATTCCTTCAGGTATGGCTCCGCAATTTACCGGAACAAAGGAACCTGTACCATATGAGCTGATATCGTGAATGGCGTATGCCACTCGTTCTTTTCCCGTGCCCGTGTCACCAGAAACATGGACGGGATAATTGTACAGGGCCACATCCCGGATTTGTCTGAAAATGTCCTGCATGGCCTTGTCTTTTCCAATGATACCGGCAAAACTGGTAAGTTTTTCAGCCGTTAAGGACAGGTTAAAGGCTTCGGTCATATCTTTGAAGGATGCCAGCACTCCCTTGAATATATTGTCCTGGCTGATGATGGCAGAGACGGTCATTTCAAGCTGACGGTCTATACCGTCTTTGGTGACGATGTTTAAGGGGTATTCTTTTGAACCAAAAGAAAAATCAGGTGTGCCATCGCAAAAAGAGCATTTTTTCCCGCAGAAGGGCGACTGGAAAACCATATGACAATCCTTGCCAATGACCTCGTTTTTTGAAAATCCCGTAATTCGTTCTGCTTCCTTATTAAAAACGGTAATGATTCTTTCCGGTGTATGGGCGATGATGCCAAGTTTAAGGTTATCCAGGACAAGGTTAAGGTTGTCATGATCAAGTATATGGTGTGTCATGTCAGTCATTGTGTCATTTTCCAAATTCAAGAGACAATTAATGGTTATGAATACTGAACAGGTAAATGACACATTTGTGTATCAGGCGCAATGTTTTTCTGAAGGCGAAACAAAATTTTAATCAATTTTAATAAAACAAGGATAAATGGAAAAGGTTATCTTTGCCGAAAAAAAAGAACCCAGGCCCGAACATTTGAATACGCTTCGGGTTAAAAATTTATTCCCAGGTGATACAGTCTTTGGGACAATTCTTTATGGCTTCATGAATCTCTTCATCTGAGTAATCGTCAAGCTCAAGAACCTCAACAAAATCTGCATCATTGATGGCAAATGAATGCGGAGCCAGTTCAACACATATTCTGCATAGGATACAGCAACCCAGATCTACGACAGGGGTTTTCATGGATGAAGAGGGGTTTCTTTATAAGAATAATAACCGCATACTGAACAAATATAAGCGTTCATTAAATTGTCTCCTTTTTTATTAAATTGTCCCACCAGCCTTTTTTCATGTGTGCATGCTTTTCCTTTTGTGCAAGATCAAGAAGTCTGTAACCAGAGTCCAGAAGAATGCCGTAAAGGATTCCACAACCCGGGTCTTCTCTCTGTTCGTATCCTGTCTGCGCAAGCTTGATCATCTGCTGCGCAAGATCAATGGTACGGGCAATATTAATGTCGCACTTTTTTTTAAGCATAATTTTATTTTTATTATCTGTTTCACACATATCTGGCCAGCCTCGTTTCTATGTAATTAATCCAATAAGCATGCCAAAAAATAAGCTATGCAAATGTTTTGCGGTTTTCATGGCACAGGGCCATATCTGAAATGCAGGTTCTGGTAAAATCCCAGCCCGTAAAGAGATTTATTTGATGAGTGTCTATAACAATATTTTCAGGCACACGACTGCAATCAAAACAGTTTGCATTAACCAAAGCCCTTATGGCATACACTCGTTTAATGGGATCCTGCGAATGTATATATCCGAACAAAAGAGTTTTTGTTTTTTCGGTCAGATCCCCTGGCGATGATTTAAGAAAGGTTCCGATCCCCCATAGAACACCTCTTTGAAGCATTTCATGTTCAATATAATTTTCATCAGAGTCAAGATATGAGAAAAGAATGGATTTAAATTCCATTGCCAGGGCCGGACTCTGGCAGCAGATCTCTCCCATGGCCTCGGGTGACCCCCAGCCGATTCCACCGGATTCATCGTTCAAATTCCACATGATCCGCCGCATGACAATCCTGGCTTTTTCCATATTTTTTTTCCCCATTCTTGATCCAAGAACTCCCATAGCAGCAATACTTCTGAATTTTATCAATTCATCGGCATGATAAAAATAGGAAAAAAGATGCCCCACCAGTTGTTCATCCGGGATCTGTGCAAGATTCTCCATGGCCGTTTCCCGATAGCACCCGTTTAGAATTTCGCCCACCTTTTGCTTTGTTTGTCTTCCATGGGGTCTTGTCATAACCCACCTTTTTTATTAAAAATTTTTACACGTGTAAATGTATAAAGCATAAAATATGCCAGATACCTGAATCCTATATCATGGCAGGATATGGAAGAATCGTTGCAGGCAATATCGATAAGGCATGTCTCAAATCATGGGACAGTATTGTTCCTGGAGACAATATCAACACCGGACATTTGCACCCATGCATATTTTTATGGGAAGAAAAAGGCCTTTTTGCGCCATACTCTTCCTCAAAAAGGCCTTGGTGTTGATTAATCAGCCCACCTATAAATTATGAACATTTCTGGTTTAATTTAAAGGATTCATTAAAGATATCCAGAAGCTTGACATTTTGTTTGGCCATCATTACGCAATTCCCGCTGATGGCATAAAAAAGAATACTTAACCGGGTTTTTGAAGTGTCGTTCCTGATCCGTTTGATCTGGTTCTCATTAAAATCATCCACAAGTTCCCTTAAATAATGGAACTGTTCAACAGCTTCCTGGCAGTCCACAATTTTCTTGGTGCGGAAGGCTGTTTCCGCAAGAAAGATAATGTTCAAGAACACTTTTCGAATCTGCTGCAGTTCGGAAATCTGGACATCCAGCAATCCTTTATGACGGTTGCTCACGTGCATGCTGGACCGGATCACCGTATCCCTGTGACCGTCAGTGAGTTTCTGGAGCCGTCGGATGATCTGGTAGTAGTTGTATGATATTTGCTGATCTTCCTTGGACAGGAGTCTTAAGACCTTAAAAATATTGGCAATAATGATATTGGTGCTGTTCTGGAAATGTTTGACCCGCATACGTTCCTGCCGGAGCGTGGGCAGATCCTCCTGGAACAGTGCATCAAATGCAATATCAAAGGATTCCCGGATCCCCTTCAGCAGATAGGCCAGATGATCAAATGTCTGGGAAACCGACTCCTGAAGATTTTCAACCTTGTGAAGCGTATATATGTTGGTCTCTTCCTTGTCCTTTTCCTTGCTTTTGTGCTTTTGATGATTCTTCCAGATCATAAATCCGGATAACGCAATCAACAGGAAAAATCCAGGGATCATCAGGTAAGCCAGGACATTGGCAAAGATAAAGGAGACCGCAAAGGCAATAAATGCGGTCATAAACCATCCGCCGATGACGGTTAAAAAACTGGGGATGAAAAATGCCTTTTCGTGCCACCTCCATCATACCGCCTGAAAAAGTAACACCAGCCATGATACCAAGGCTTGCAACCGTCATGATTACCACAAAAGGCGCAGCCTTGGACCCGATAGCGGAATTTAAAAAATTGACCGCATCGTTGGTGACACCGACAATGAGGTCGAAAACGGCAAACAACAGCAGCATGCCGACAATCGTATAGCAGAGTTGAAGACCCATATTTTTCTCTCTTTAAAATTTTATGCGGCCCACCCTCTGAGAATCACATCATAATTTTGTTTTCCGGGAAAAAGAAAATTTAAAGATAGTTCTCTATTCTATTTAGTGGTATAAAACATTCCATGATCTTATAACACGATAAACAGGCTTGAATAATGGAAGAATATCTTACCCCCACATACTATATTGACTATGACCATCCTTTAGTGACGCAGTTCGCAGGTCAGAACTGTGGAACGGGTGACTCGGCAGTTGAAAAGGCAATTCGCCTTTACTATGCCGTCAGGGATGGCATTCGCTACAACCCGTACAGCCTGGAACCGGCAGAAGAATCCATGAAGGCAAGTTCGGTCCTGGATAAGGGACAGGGGTATTGCGTGGCCAAGGCCGTGCTCCTGGCAGCCTGTGCCAGAAGCCAGAAGATTCCAGCCAGACTTGGATTTGCAGATGTTAAAAATCATCTGACCACAAAACGGTTAAAAGAATTGATGGGAACAGATGTTTTTGTCTTTCACGGGTATACAGACCTGTTTTTAAACGGCAAATGGGTAAAGGCAACCCCTGCATTTAACCTTACGCTGTGTAATAATTTTAATGTAAGGCCCCTGGAATTTGACGGCACAAAAGATTCCATATTCCACCCCTTTGATAAATCCGGGAACAAACACATGGAATATGTAAAGGATCATGGTGTATTTGCCGATCTTCCCTGGGAAACCATCCTTGCCGAGTCCAGAAAAAATTACCCATTTTATTTTGAAGATCTTGAAAGACGGTTAAAGGACTTTTCCCAGGAAGCCTTAAAAGAAAATCAATAGGATTGTCACTTCTTTATCATTGCCTGAAAGCCCTGGACACTTCTTGGGTTAATTTTAATACGGTTCTGGCAGAGTCAAGATCAAGAGACCCCGTGCCACAGCTGGGTGTAATAAAGGACTGGGACAGGATAGTGCCTTTACTGATTCCGGTTTTACGGGATAATTCATCCATCTGGTCATGGAGCAGCTGAACAAGCCCCTGGGTGGTTTGTGCCGCGATCACCTCTTTCTTGGATGTCGGTACAATCCCCCAGGCAATAAGTTTTCCCTGGTCTAAATAGGCTTTAATCATTTCAGGGTAAAGGATGAATCGATCAAAAAAGGAAAATGCATCAAAACTGATAATATCAATTTCTGAGCCCAAAAGCATGTCCCACTCTGTGTTTGCACAGACATGGACACCGGCAAGCCCATTTTCAGCATGTATTTCCAGTGCGATCTCTTCAATGCTCTGAATCACATCTGTCTTGGTGATGGTAATATACGCAGAGGTTCCAAATCCGGCCAATGCCGGTTCATCAATGAAAATAATGGGAAGAGACCCCCGTTTTGAAAATTCATTGGCCTGCCATCTGGCATTCAGGGCCAGCTTTTTTATTGCAGCATCCTTTAACTGAAGGTTGTAGAAAATATCTTTATTGTTTTCATCTTTTACGGCAGTCCCGAAAGTTATGGGGCCTGTTACCTGGCCTTTCAAAGCTATAAATGGCCGGTTTTTTTCATCGACCTGTTTTAAGAATTCAAAAAATCCCTTTCCCCGTGATCCTGACAATGCAAAGCGGGATGTGCTCAGATCAGCACCAGTTTCCGTTACAGAGAGGTACTCCTCGAAAAAGGCAAGAAACTGATCATCAAATTCAGGCGTTGACGTGTCAAGGAGGTTCTTTTCCGAGCCACTGGTAAATCCAGGCAGGCCGGGAAGAAATTGAGGGATCATGCCTTCTTCCCGGTTATGGGGCAATTGTACCCAGAGCGGAATATCCGGCGTATGTTCCATAACAAGTCGGGTTGCTTTTTCATGGCTGTCCATGGGAAGGCTACCGATTAACAGCGGCAGACCATTGGGTTTGAAGTGTTTCATTATCTGTTTCCCATCCAAAAGTGTTTATATCCCGGCATTCAATCATCCCGGATAGATGAGTATATCATCTTTGGCAGGATATGAGAACAAAAGAGTGCAGAAAGGTTGGGGCTATGAAGGCCTGGCAACGGGGCAGGCCAGTTCACATATCCTGCAATATCTGACTTGCCGTCCTTTTTTATCACTGCCTTCAATGTCAACATCCTTGCCCGCGGCCTCATTTTTTTTCATCTGGAGATTGCATTTGATCCTGCTGTAGACACCCGTTCTTCCCGGCAATAGAGTCTGCTGAAGTTCTTCTGAAGAATAGATTTTTGTATCAAAGGCCTTTTGGGGGCATGCCTGTCGGCAATATTTTTCACAGTCCGTGCAAGGGTCAAAATCCAGGATTCCCGTTGATGGCAGATCTTCATCCAGCAGGATGACCCGGAGACGTATCCGTGGCCCGAATCGGGGTGTAATCAGCATGTTATTTCCCCCAATGCAGCCAAGTCCCCCCAATACGGCTGCGTCTTTCATAAAAACAGCACCATGCTCGATATGGTAGGCCAGTTTGATACAGGGGATTTTTTTTTCTCGGTCAAGCCAGTCTGCCAGCTTGGAAACAAGCGCCATCAATTTGACATTTCCCTTTGTTCCGCCTTTGGAACCCTTGAGCCACCAGTCCATATCCGGTGCACCTAAAGAGTGTTCAAGCGCAATGATAACAGCCGATTTAGCTGTGGGCGGCCAATGGATTTCCCCTTGTTTTATCCCTTCAACCTGTTTGGTTCCCGCACTGAGGAATTCAGGCAGTTTCTGAGATATGATATGGGAGGGAGAGTTTTTGAGTTCGGCCACATTTGCAATTCCAGCAAGAGAAGCGCCGAATTCCAGGGCTTTATGGATAATCTGAATGCCCGGATCATCCGTGTTGTTTAAAGTCAATTATTTTTCCTTGTTTCTGGTTGGTGTTAATCAATTTTACAGGATATCATGGGCAAGCCCCATTGCGTTTCTGGAAAACAATCTGGTATCCATTGCCTTTACGTCATCCGGCACTATGGGTTTAAATTCCATGTGGGCAAGGATATCTTTTTCAATATCAATACCGGGCGCCACTTCAGTGAGCCTGAGCCCTTGTTCGGTCAGGATAAAGACACACCGCTCCGTTATATAGAGAACCGGACGTCCTGTATTCAGGGCCTGCCGGGCACTAAAGGTAATCTGTTCCACCTCGTTTAAAAATTTCTTGTTTTTTCCTTCTTTTTTTATGGTAAGAGATGTGTCATTAATTTGGACATCAAGCCCCGTGGCTGTAAACGTTCCCAGAAACACCACTTTTTTGGCATTCTGGGAGATGTCAATAAACCCTCCCGTTCCGGAAAATTTAGGACCGAATTTGCTGACATTGCTGTTGCCCTGGCCGTCCACCTGGGCAAGCCCTAGAAAGGCAATGTCAAGGCCTCCGCCATGGTAAAAATCAAATTGTGAGGGCTGGGCAATGATCGCATGGGGGTTCATGCAGGCACCAAAAGCTGAGCCCGCAGCCGGCATACCACCGATTATGCCGGGTTCCGCCGTAAGTGTAAATTCATCAAGCACTCCTTCTTCGTTGGCCACATTGGCAATGCCATCGGCCATACCAATGCCGAGATTTATCACATTATCTGGTCGCAATTCCATGGCAGCACGGCGGGCAATTATTTTTCGAATATTCAGGTCAAGGGGGGGAACCAGTGCCATGGGTGCTTTTGTTTCTCCGCTGTAGGAGGGATTATAAGGCTCTGCATAGGTCTGCCAGTGATGTTCAGGTTTTCCAATAACAACGGCATCCACCAGAATTCCGGGAATCTCAATATCCCTGGGACT
>Ga0180007_10002196_pt1 | contig 23826 bp, 20 predicted proteins | sample MM_PC_MetaG_FD_121122 | JGI IMG/M metagenome (GOLD analysis project Ga0180007, IMG submission 121122) | Groundwater microbial communities from the Aspo Hard Rock Laboratory (HRL) deep subsurface site, Sweden - MM_PC_MetaG | ecosystem: Environmental > Aquatic > Deep subsurface > Groundwater... | reverse complement strand
GGGCATGGGAGGCATGGGAGGCGGGGCCCCTATTAATATAGAAATTTACGGATATGACCTTGAAAAGACCATGGATTTCGCCAGACAGGTGCGCACTATCCTTAAAGAGATAAAGGGAACAGATAATATTATCATCTCCCGTCAAGACGGAAAACCTGAAATGCAGATACAGATAAACAAACAGAAAGCAAATGACCTTGGACTCTCTCTCTATCAGATCGCGGATACGATCAAGAATGGTTTTGCCGGCGTAACCGCAGCCCGATTCCGTGAGGAAGGAGATGAATATGATATTTTTGTGCGGTTACAAAAAGAAGACAGAAAGAGCCTGGACCATGTAAAAAACACCCTGATCCGCACCCCCTCCGGAGGCTTTGTATCCGTAGGGAATTTGGCAGACTTTGTGATCGAAGTCGGCCCCAAGAGCATTACACGAAAACAGAAAGAACGATATTTAAGTGTAACATCAGGCATCATAAAAAGGAACCTTTCTGATATCCTGGCTGATTTCAATGAGAAAATAAAAGAGATACCTATTCCATCGGGAATTCGCTACGAAATCTCGGGGTCAGCAGAAGATATGATAGAGACATTTAAAGTGCTCTTTCAGGTCCTCCTGTTAGGGATCGTTCTCGTCTATCTTATCATGGCAGCCCAATTTGAAAGTTTCCTGGACCCCTTTATCGTCATGTTATCCATTCCCTTTGCTTTTGTAGGTGTTATCTGGGCACTCTTTATAACCGGTGTTACACTGAACATCAACAGTTTTACCGGTATGGTCATGCTCATCGGGATCGTTGTTAATAATGCGATCGTTCTCATTGATAAGATCAACCAGCTTCGCCGTGTAGAAGGCTATAGCATACTTAAGGCTATTGAAGAAGGATGTATGATCCGTTTACGTCCGGTTCTTATGACCGCTTTCACCACAATATTCGGGCTTCTGCCTATGGCCATGGCCAGAAGTGAAGGGTCTGAATCATGGGTACCCCTGGGCGTAGCTGTCATCGGTGGGCTTTTTGTATCGACCATGATCACCCTTGTGATCATACCGACCGGATATATAATATTTGAAAAGAAGAAGCATAAAGGACTGGTAATACATCAGGAAAACTGTTAAACCTGCCAGGACTATACCATGACCAATTAAAAGCCTGTACGGATAATTTTTTACGAAAATGGATGAACTGCCGGGCTTCACGGAATGGAATTCCAGCCACCCTTAGAGATTACGCCTGTAATTCTCTGAATTACAGGCGTAATCTCAAGGACTAAAGTCCCGGGAATTTCTACCCTGAGAAATTTTTCTATGAAAAATTTCCAGGACCAAAGTCCTTGGAATCGCCAAAGCGATTCCTAAGGGTGAAATTCCTCGGGGCAGAATTACACGGAACTTCACAGAAATAAATTAGTTTTTAGTGTGTTTCTGTGTCTTTCTGTGGCCAAGGAAAACAGATGCTTGTTGCCAATGAATTACTGCAGAAAAGTAAAAAAATCAAATAAGTAAAAAAAGGCCGGTTTTTAACCGGCCTTTTTTTACTTCTGTTATTATTTACAGCTTTCTTTTCTTGTACTGATCGGTTTATATTTTTTATTGAAATCACCAATATACATGGCACGGGGACGGAAGATCCTGTTATGCTGCAGGTACTCCATGACACGGGCGGTCCATCCGGCTACCCTGCTAACGGCAAAAATAGGGGTGAACATCTCCGTCCGGATTCCCATAGCTTTATAGACCAGTCCGGAATAGTAATCAACATTCGGAAAGATCTTCTTCTCCTTCCCAAGCGTGGAAACAACGACCTTCTCCAGCTTATCAGCGATCTGGAATAATTGCCTGCTCTGACTGTTCCTGCTGCAGAGGTGCTTTGCCAGGGGTGCCAGGATCCGTGCACGGGGATCAAGGGATTTATAGACCCGATGGCCGAATCCCATGATCTTCTCTTTCTTCTGTACAGCTTCCTTATACCATTTCTCAACTTTATCAGGATGCCCGATCTTCTCCAGCATCTGCAGGACCCTCTCATTGGCCCCGCCATGAAGGGTGCCGTTCAAAGCACCGATCCCTGCCCCTATCGAAAAATAAATATCAGAAAGGGTGGAGGCCACGACCATGGAAGCAAATGTACTGGCATTCATACCGTGATCGGCATGCAGTATCAGGTTAATATCCATGATGCGCTCCTCTTCTTCAGTAGGCTGAACACCATTCATCATATAAAGGAAATTAGCGGCATGACTTAAAGACGGATGCGGTGCAATGGGAAGCTTTCCTTCACGGATCCGGGAGATGGCAGCAGCAATGGTGGGAAGGCCGGCTATCAGCCTGTGACAGGCCCGATAACCAATGGCTTCATCCAGAATATACTTCTCCATGATCAGTTTATCTTTCTTCAGCTTTGGTTCATAGATCGCATGCTCTTCTCCGCACGGAAGGGTCTCCATGGGTATGGAATCCTCATCCGAGCCGATAATATTTAAAATATCCGCATTATTAATATTCCTGTCACGATGTGATACTTTTTGACGCAAAAATTCCGTACCCAGTCTCAATGCTGCCATAGGATTCATGTCTTCCACCGGAAAACCCATCAATGTCCGCATTGTAAGAGGAAGGTCCCGAAATTTTATTAATTGATCCTTATAAGCCTTTAACTCTTTTTTTGTGGGAAGCCGTCCGTATAAAAGCAGATAAGAGACCTCTTCATAAGTAGAATTAATGGATAGATCAAAAATATCGTATCCGCTGTAGATGAGCCATCCTTTTGAACCGTTCACGTAACCGATACTACTTTCACAGGCAATGGCTCCTTCCAGGCCGGGTCCGACAGTGCATTCGATCGGCCAATCAAGCTTCTTCTTTGTGAGTCCCGGCTCCGGTTCGCTGCTTGTCTCCTTACGGGCCTTTTCAACGGCTTTCCGGATCAATTCTGTTATCTTTTTCGTTTCTTCATTCATTTCTTTATTGCCACTCCGTGATTAATATAATTATTTTGAATGTCATGTTAAGATAAAAATTAAAATCGAATAGTCAAATACTATTTACGGAATCCCTGCTGCTTATTGCCCCATTACCTCATCGTAAAGAGAAATATTCTTCTCTATAATATTCCTCCAGGAATATTTTTTAATAACCTGTCTGCGTAACTTGTCAAGAGAATCTTTAACTTTGGAATAGTTGGTCAATACATAGAAAAGGGCATCCACAAGATAATCCACCCTGGTCATGGGATTTAAAAAATTAACCACGGTCCCGCCGGCTACAATGCTGTACGGGATCTGCACCTCAGTAATATTTACTACTTCCAGGTTCCCTTCAATCCCGGAAGCAACGAACGGAACCCCTTTTATGACCGCCTCTATCAAGGACATCCCAAATGGAGAAACAATGGAAGGAATAATAAATACTTTTGCCATCTTATGAAGATACTTTTTGTCATTGATAATGGAAGGATCCGTACTCAGGCGGATACTGCTGCGGACCTGCTCATCTTTGATATTGCTGATCATCTTTTTCAATCTATCATAATACTGAATATTTTTTTCTTCAAGCAATCCGGCGATCAGAAGGGAATACTCCTGAGTTTCCCCCTTGTTATGCTTCTTTAATTTTTTCATTACAGCAGGGAAAGCAGATATCAGGTACTCCAGCCCCTTTGAAGGATCGATACGGTTTAAATTGAAGATAAGATTATGGGATATACCGTACTTCTCCTTTAAATGGCTCATCTTTTCATCATTCAATTTTGTATCTTCAACAAATCCTGATGGAATTCCATAAGGAATAACCCTGATATTCAATTTTTCAAACATATCAGGAAATATCCATGAGATCTCCTCCTTTACCGCCTCACTGCATAAAATGAGAAAATGCGAATACTGAAGCGCTTCCCTCTCCTTTGACTGAATATAACTGATCAGCTTCCGACCGGCTCCATCACTCTCTTTTTTAGCTTCTGTAATGGATTCCAGTGTATGAATAGAGGAAACAACTCGAAATCTCTCGAATTTCACCAGCTCTTTTGCCAGGGAAGGGATCATGAAATGCCCGTTCAGGAGAATGAGGGTCCGCTCTTTAACATGCCTGTCCAGGTATTTTAACACCAGTTCGCAGAACTCTTTTAACCTCCTGATCTCATCATCCTTAGACCCTTCAAAAGGGCTCCTGATCGAACCGGAGTCAGCTGTAAAGAATCTCCTGACCTTTACACTGCACTTTTTCTTCCCCTTGTAAACTTCGGGAACATCCAGGGTGATCTCTTCTGCTTCGGGAGCATCCTTAATACCGAAAGTCAGAACTGAAACATCATAATTTCTGATGGCCAGTTCTCGTGATAATTCAAGGGCATACAATCCCCCGCTTCCGGTTATCGTACCGATATACTGGGGGGAAATTAATATTATCTTCAATATCCTTTTCCTTATTATATTTTGAGCATTTTCTTAAACTCTTTGTCAAAAAAAGTAACGATCTTGGAAGTATCATTTTTGCAGCTCTGGATACAGACTTTACCGTCGGAAAATTTCTGCCTCTCATGAAAATTACGGGCTTTGATCTTATCTTCAGAGATAATGGACATTTTATACTCTATATCATCATACGCCTTTAAAATATTTTTAGTCCCTTTTCTGTAAACTTCAATAGCTTCAATTTGACGCATAACATTCATCCGCTCCGCTTCAGGAGTGATCGCCAGACGAGCTTTAATCTCATCTCCATAAAGCTTGGTTTTTAATTTGGAATCATTATACCCTTTAAATATATCTTCATAATTCACCTTTAAATTCTTGAATTCTTCAATAATATCGGCTTTAATGATCCTTCTCATATCATCAAGGGCCAGTTTATCATCGAATCCGTACCGCTCATCAAAAACATTGGAATCAAGAATACTCTTCAGTCCCATCTCCAGCCTCTCTGCTATTTTATCCGTTACGCGAGTAACATCACCGAGGTGAGTGATCTCAATACCATCGGTACTGGTGATCTCTTTCTTCTCCTGCTTTTTTTCTTCCGATTCAGGTGCTTTGGTTTCCTGATGAGGTGCTTCTGCACCATCCCCGTTAATGTTATACTTCTCTTTTAAAAACTCCTTACCCATTTCCCCCATCTTATGCTTGACTTCATACTTGATAACATTATCAGTAGCAATATTATCGTATTTATCTGTTACAAAATGGCCATCCAGTACACTTTTTATGATCTTGATGATCACGACCTTCTTTTTAATCGGATCATACTTCAGTTTATATTCCTGTCCTTTCTTATCAATATACTTTTTTCCCAGATCAGATGGCTTGATCTTATGAAGTCTGATCTCATTAATATCATTGATATGAACAATATCTTTATTTGTGTTATTACCTCCGAAAATCATACTTAGTCACTCCTATAAATTTAAGCGCCAGGAAAGTCCGAGCTTATAACTGCTGAAACTTGTAACTGGGATACCGCCTTCTACTACAATGCTGCTGTTGTTCTTAAAGGGTTTAAATTTGATACCCAGTATAAAGTCACCCGGATAAATGATCTCATTTTCAATGAAATCAAGATCAAAATCAAGTCCAAAATAATTATCAATTGTATTAAAAATATTTCCGATAGATAGTCCCAGATCAACACCGGGATTCTCTTTATTATAATGACCGCCAAGAGTCAGAGTAAAGTAATCCGTCCCTCCCAGCCTCTTCAGAATGAGTATCCTGCCCTCAAGGCCGAGATAGACGCTCCCCTCTTCTTCCCTGGTATACCCGATTTTAATGACTGAATTAAGCCGGTCACTGATCCCGAAATCCGTACTTCCCAGAAATCCAAAATAAGCATCAGCATCGATAAAAGTGGAAAGAGCCAATGAAATATCTCCTTTGAATAGAAGGGCCGGACTGTTATAACTCAGTCCGCATAGTGCGGAAACACAGAAAAAAATGGACAGGAAAATGATAATCACTTTATTGATCATTCTATATCTAAAATAACAACTGGAATTACAATTTCAATATTTTTTTATTAAATATTACATATATATAGCTCTCTTCATTTAAATCTTGACATTAAAATAATTTTCATTATTCTGCATATATAAGAAAATATTATCAATATCACTATGACGATGGAAAAACGAACAAAAATATATGAACGCATGATACGGGAAGGTATCGACCGGGCATATCTTGAGAATATTCTACAAAAAAGAAAAGAGATCAAGCTCAGTGAAAATGATTATTCCGGGGATTTTAAAAGGGAAGCAAAAGAGATAATCGATCATATAAAAGATGCCCATGAAGAGATCTTCATCATCGAGAACCTGAAGGAGAGTGCTCTAAAACAGGTCAATAAGAGTATCAATACCCGGATCGACCGTATTCATGTGCTCCTTGAAGATATTATCAAGAATAAATCCAATAAAATTGATTATCTGAAAGATATTGTCTCTAACCTTATAGATGACACAGGACCGAAAAAAGATTCCACATTCCTGCTTTTAAATATAAAAAGAAGAAAATTCAACCTTATCATCCGCCACTCGATCAATGTCTGCCTCATTGCCATATCCATTGCCATTGAATTAACAAAGATAATGACCAATAAACTGAACGATCCTTCAGTTCGTGGAGATTTCAAAAAACTGAGTATCTGCAATAAAAAGATCTTCACAAAAAAAGAGCTGGTTGACCTGGGAGTGGCAGCGCTTCTGCATGATATCGGTCTTCTGGAATACTTCCCGGACATTGATGAAAATACTCAATTCGACATGAAAGACCGGTCAAAAATAGAACTGCATCCTAATAATGCTTATCATTTGTTAACTGGATTAAAGGTTGATTATGAGATCCGTAAGGCCGTGCTCCAGCATCATGAACGGATAGACGGAAGCGGATATCCGGACAGTATCAAAGGGCGTCTTTTCAACAAGTATTCCCTGGTCCTTTCCTTTGCAAACTATATCGAGCTGTTAACCAGTAAAAATCCATTCCATAAAAAGATGCATGCCCACAGGGCTATTATGCATATTCTGAAGAAAGAGAGGTCCCAGTTCGATAATGATATCACCCTGGCATACTGCAGGGCAGCATCCCTTTATCCGATCGGTTCCTGGATCTATCTGTCCAACAATAAGATCGGGATCGTATTTAAAGCAAACAGAAATAATATAAAAAGGCCCATCGTAAAATGTGTATATACATCGGACATGAAAGAACTTCTGAAAAAGGAGTTCATTGATCTGAGTAAATCTTCCTTAAAAATAAATGAATTGATAGATATTGAGTCACTGACCATGCTGGATAAGAGCATTGAAAAATATATCTTTGATGAAAGAGAATTCATGCGGATCACTGTTAATATTGAGGGCAAAATAAATATACCGGATTCCAGCCTCTTTTTTAAAAGCAGGATCAAGGATATCTCTGCCGGTGGTTTAAGGCTGGAATTGACCGAACCCTTAAGCCTGGGTACTGAATTATATATAGATTTTACTATTAAAGATAAAAAACTTCAGCAGATAAAAAGCATCATTGTCTGGATCGACCTTAAAACTAACCAGTATGGTCTGCGGTTTATTGACCTGGACAGTAACATCAAAGAATTTTTAATGGAATTAAGCTAAGGCTTCATGCTTTACTGAAGCTATTACATAAAAGGAGTTTTAATATGAAAAAAATATTTATTTTATCCATCCTGTTACTGTTAGTCTTGATTTCCTGTGATGAAGAGGAGCAGGAACTCACAAAAGGATACTACCCTGATGAAACCCATTACGAAGTCATCGCATTCGGCAGAGCCCCGGAACATATCAACAACAGAGTACAGGCCAGGAACATGGCTAAAGAAGCGGCTCTGATCCAGGCACAGCTGTATATCCGGAAAGAGTTCAAACTTCCGGAGGATTCAATACAAAACTCGGGGATCATAAAAGAAGTACAGTTCAAAGGGGATCATCTCTGCAGGTTAAAATATAAGATTGAAGTTAAAGCTTTAAAGAAAAAGGCGGATCAGTAATTATTCATTAATAATAAACTGATTAGTAGAAGGTTTATACTCTCTATAATTATCGATATGCAGTTCAGGATAGATCCTTTTCTTCAGCTCTTCTTTAAGTACGGATTCACCCGGATAGTACATATTGATAGCTTCAAGAAGGATCTTCTTGTGTTCCTTCTTCATATAATCATAGGACATTTTTCCGACAAAGACCCAGTCATATTTTTTTGCGATCGCTACCAATACGCCCCATATCCGTGATTCCCATTCAGAAACGAACATGGCATCAATACCAAACTTTTTATATTCCATTAAATACTTAAGTGCTTTTCTGTAATTGCCAATATAGAGGCTGCAGTAAGTAAGACTCCTGTAAATATTCCGTACCAGATCCTTATAGATCTCTTTATTGGTCACCTGAGGGTCCCATTGAACTTTGTCCCTCAGGATCTCCAGAGCCCGGGTAAAATACCATTCGGATTCAATAAAATCACTCAGCAATGAACCGCTGGTCATAGTAAAGATCTCGACCTGGTAAGGATTTCTGATATATTTATCATATATATCCGGTTTATCTTCATATATTTTTATTCCCATTACTTTTCTGAATGAATCAAACCGGTCATCACCCAGATAAGCTTTTACGCCATTATATCCTGCCATATAATAAGCCCATGCAACGATCATGAACTCTATGGGTTTTTTCCTGTTGAAGATCAATTCCTGAGCATAATTTCCATACCCGGTATGTCCATGTATTGGCCACTCCAGAAGCGGAGCTTCCGGCACTTCCTGCTCACTGACAAGTTTTGAATCCTCTGCCTTTTCCTGTGCATGATTCAGGCTTACAGCAAGCAGCAAGATCATAACCAATACTAAAAATCTTTTCATACTGATGCACTCCCTATATGCATTGAACAAATCACTTTCATATATTTTTATATCGACTCTTTAAACTTTTTATTAACTTTTTTTAATCAGTCCCAATTAAGCTTTTTTAATGCATCCAGCGCAGCCATCCTGGTGCTGTTGGATAACTTTTTTGACTGAGAAATATCAGACAATATTAAAAAAGCGGACTTATGCCCCACTTCCCCCAGCTGCTGTGTTGCTATAAGTATCAGGTCATCTTCTACACTTGGTTTTTCCTGCTGAAGCTGAAAATCAACATACTTCTCGATCTGCTGTACACTCTCTTCCTTCTTATACGATCCCAGCGATCGCAAACAGCATTCTTTAACTCTTTTGTCTTTATCCGAAAGCAGGGTTGTACCAAAAAATACGATCGACTCGGTTTTATTCACTTTACCGAGCATAATTGCTGCTTCGGATCTGATATCCTCATCAAATCCGGGAGCTATCCCTTTCTTCTTTTTAAATTTATCAATATACATTTTTGGATTCCAGCTGTAGATCATGATCGCTGTCAGAAGATCTGTCGCGGTTTTATCCTTTTTCTCACCCAGCCTGCGGATAGCAGCGATCTTCATCTCTTTTTTGCTCTCTTCCACGACCCTCATCAGAGAAGGCATGTCATGCTTCTTTAAAACAGTATAATAAGTCATCACTTCTTCTTCATAGTCGTACACTTTTCCTGACAACGGGAGAGAAACTAAAAGGATCAAAAATAATACTGCCTGAATACATAGAAATCTTTTCATGTTATCCTCCTTATCGACGAAAAAAATAAATTTTTAAGAACAATTAATATAATAGTCTACCGCATTTTTACAGCATGTCCATTTTATTATAACCACAGAGATCACAAAGGATGAAAAAAAGAACACAGAGACAAATTGAAATATATAAAATTACACTTTATACTACTATATTATAATTTTCTAATTTGACATAATAATTAAAATCATGTACTTTAATTAAAAGAACCATGAACCAGTATTTATTTAATATCAATAACATATTGATCATTCCCGCATCTCTTGTTCTGCTTTGCCTGTATAAGAAGAGCACCTTTCTCTATCTTCTTTCCATAGGCCTTTTAATAACTTCGTTCACAATAAAAGCCCTCATCGATGTCAGCAATATTGATTCGATCAACTATGATACCCTGATCACGAATATTATCATCATAATTATCCTGATCTACATCTCATTCAGGATACTGGAAACAAAAATCAATTGGGAAACATTATTGTATCTGAAAAAGATCATTCTAACAGGATTCGGAATATTCTTTTTGGTTGAAAATATCCCTTTCTTAAGAGGGATCATAAGTTATTTGATCACACTGCCTTCGATGCTTCTGGCAAAAATATTTAGTTTTTCCGGCAGTATCGAAGGGATCGATTACGGTCATTATCCGATGTACTGGCAGACCTTCATAGAATATATAAACAGGGTCCCGTTTGAAGTCCATGTACCGATAGCAGGAACAAATATCGGGATCGTTCTGGGATGTACCGGACTGCGTGAAATACTGCTCTTTTACAGCATAATTCAATTCACTGGGATACCTCAAAAGGAAAAAAATAAAACATTCCGCCTGGTCTTTTTTTCTATCATGATAATTAATATTATCAGGAACGCTATTGTTCTCATTTTCACCGGAGGCAGAAATGTGCCTTTTGAAACAACACATCATCTTATAGGGGGAATAATGATCTTCCTCACCCTGCTTGGACTGTTCATATATGTATTGATCAGGATCCCTGAGGTCAACAAACGCCTTGAGAACCTCTTCGGCCTGAAACCGATAGAATAATTCACCAGGCACCTGTTGTTCCCTCTTTAAAATTTATTCATAAGATGTTTTTTAAATTCCCCGGCTATCTTCTCCCAGTTATAATGCTTTTTAATATACTGATATCCCTGATCTTCCCTCCTGTCTTTGGGGAACTTTTTCAGGACCTCATCCAGCAGTCTTATAAAGCTTGAAATACTCTTATTGCTCTGATATGTAAATTTTTTAAAGAGTTTCAATTCACCTACATTATTGCAGATGATCTTTTTTCGAAGAGCCAGGTGTTCCCGCAGCTTCATGGAAGAGCGGAAGTAATTTACTTTTTTATCTTTATAGTATACAAGGGATAGATCGGACAGCAGAACATACTGTACAATTTCCCGAGGAGTACAATAACCGGTAAAAAATATATTATTGATCTTTAGCTTTTCAGCCAGTTCCCTGTAATGATCCAGCATGGGACCGCCTCCTGCGATGATCAGAAAAGTCTTCTCTATTTCCAGAGTCCTCCTTATATTTTCAAGAATAATATCAAGATCAGAGGCAATATTAAGATGAGCCGTATATATAAGGATCCTGGTTCCCTTCTTTAATTCATGTTTTTTTAAAAATCCTGTTTTGAATTTCTCATTCCCTTTCCCGGGAGAAAACAGATTGAGATCCACTCCCTGCTTCAACACAAACAGCCGGCCTCTGGATACCCCGTACTCCTTTTGTATAAAATCTTTTAAAAGCGGATTATGATAAGTGACCATATCAAAAAATCTCGGAAAAGGCTTCTGTATCCACCGTGAGATCAAACTTATCGCACCACTCCTGTATCCAAAATCAATATCATCTATATCAACCGCAATTCTATTCTTTGTAAAGATTCTCTTTATCAATAAAGGCAGAAGTGTGTTGGGATATGGTTTTATGGCAACACCGGTTTTATAATCAGTTTTAATAACAGCAAAAAAAGAGATAAAAAAATTTAGGAGAAAATCAAGCATTAAAGGTTTTGAAAGAGACGGCTTTACAAGCTTCACTCTGGCTCCTGCCTTTTTCAATGAATCAGCAAGATAAGTGGCACGCAGGAAACATCCTGAATTACGGGACAGAGAGGATAAAATTAAAAAATCATATTTCATCGTATCATCGTCTTTTTTAATAGGGCTTTGATCCTCGAGAGGATCTTGATAAAGCCCTGAATATTCCACTTCCAGTCAAATATCCGTATCTTTCGAAGGAGATACCAGGGCCGAAAGATCAACTTTCTGTAAACATAACTCTTTAAGCCGATCAGATCATCAGTGCTTAAACCTTTGGTACGAACTACCGGGACAGGAGATAAAGGAGAATATTTCTTCCAGTCTTCGCTTTGAAGCAGACCATTTTTCTTGTAGTAGGTATATATATCCGTATTGGGAAAGGGAGTGGCAAAACAGAACTGAGAATAGAAGGGATCGATCTCTTTAATAAACCGGATGGTCTCCATTATGGTCTGGCTTGTTTCACCCGGAAGTCCGATGATCGCCAGGCCGTAAAAGAGGATTCTGTTCTTATGAAGAAGCCCGGCAGCCCTGCGGATATCATCCAGTGTTACGCCTTTTCCGGTCATCTTCAATACTTTTTCAGAACCGGATTCGATCCCGATGGCCATCTCCTCACACCCGCTCTCTTTCATCAGCTTCAGCATCTCGTCATCCAGCAGATTGGCTCTTGTGCATCCGGCCCATTTCAGGCCCAGCTTCTCTTTGATCATCATTTTCAGCAGATTGATAAAATGATCCCTTTTTAGTCCTAACAGGTCATCAAAAAAGAGAAAACTTTTAAGTTTGAATTCTTCTTTAAGCCATTTCAGCTCTTCCATGACCTTTTCGGGCTTCCTCACCCGGTAACCCATCCTGGCATACGCACAGAAGGAACAGCTGAACGGGCATCCCCTTGACGTCACTACCAGGGCAAAGGGTGAATCCAGGACACCGGTATGGTACGGCTTTAAATTCGGAAGAAGTTCATAAGCGGGAAGAGGCCAGTTATCAATATCCATCTTTAATATATTTACAGGAGGTGTGGTGATACACTTTTTTCCCTTTAAAAAGGAGATACCTTTTACTTTCTCAAGGCCGTTTTTGAACTTATCTTTTTTCCTGCTGAGATGATCGATCACATCCTTTATAATGATATCCATTTCAAAATTTACAAAGATATCTATAAAACTGTATTTATTTAAAAAATCTTTTTTCAGCCACGCTACATCGGAAATGATCTTATTTCGGAGAATAAGGATAGATCCATATCTCTTCTTAATGTATTTCAGGACTGCCAGGTCCTCATCCTGTGTATCAAATCCGCAGCGTGAAATTACAACATCCGGCTTGACCGGACGAAGCTGCTCTTTAAGGGTCTCAAAGGAGATATCAAAACCATTGGCATCAATAAATGTGATATCATGATCATCCTTCTTTAGAACACCGGCCGTATACAGAAGGTTAAGGGGAAGGTACACCGCACCAAGGTCCTTATGTTCATATCGTTCCTCCCGTACAACAGGATAACCGTCTACTCGGGGCGGATTAAGGATCAGGATCTTCATAACTCTATTTTACTCCTCTATTGAACGGACAGGCCGTGTAATGGCCTTTTCCGATCTCTTCGAATTTAAGCTCGATCCGCTCGCACTCTTCTCTTTTCATATAGCATCGGGGATGAAACGGGCATCCGGACGGTGTCTTTACGGGTGAAGGCACATCCCCTGCCAGAATGATCCTTCTCTTCTTCTTTTTGCTTTCCACTTCAGGAACAGCGCTCATAAGTGAGATCGTATAAGGATGAAGCGGGGTTTTAAAAATCTGATCACTGCTGCCGTACTCAACGATCCTGCCGAGGTACATAACCGCTACATCAGTAGAGATATACTTCACGACCGAGAGGTCATGTGCAATAAAAAGATAGGTCAGTTTTTCCTCTCTCTGGAGATCGACCAGTAAATTTATAATATCAGCCTGTATTGAAACATCCAGAGCACTTACTGATTCATCACAGATGATACATTTCGGTTCTACGGCGATGGCCCTGGCGATGCCGATCCTCTGCCTCTGCCCACCGGAAAATTCATGAGGATACTTATCGTAATCATTACTGTACAATCCGATCTTCTCAAGCAGTTTTACGGTCTTCTCTGCTGTCCGTGCCCGGGAGAGACCCGGATATTTCACTCTCACAGCTTCATCCAGAATATACCCGATCTTCATTTTAGGATTGAGACTGCCATAGGGATCCTGAAAAATGATCTGGATATTTTGAGCTATCTTTTTCCTTCCCTCTTCAGGAATATTAGTAATATCATCCCCGTCATATACAATACTGCCGTGAGTAACCGGGACGAGTGAAATGATGGCTTTTCCGATAGTGGTCTTGCCGCAGCCTGATTCTCCCACAAGGCTTAAAGTGGAGCCCTCTTTAATGGAAAAAGAGACGCCATTGACCGCCTTAATATGATATGCAAGTTTCTTAAAGATACCCTTATATTTAGGGTAGTACACTTTCAGATCTTTTACTTCTAATAATTTCTCTTTCATACTATTTTCTGAAAAAACACGCACATTTGACTTTGTTTTTTAAGATCTTCAATGAGGGTTCATTCTCACACTCCTTCTTTGCCTCAATACACCGGGTCCTGAACCGGCACCCTTCAGGAAAATTGATCGCCTGCGGCACCACGCCGGGAATGGAATACAGTTTCTTTCCGGGTGAATGCATGGAAGGAAGAGATCGCAGCAACCCTTGGGTATAGGGATGAGACGGTTTTTTAAGGACCGTCTTTACATCTCCCTGTTCTACAACTTTACCCGCATACATGATCGTCAGGCTGTCAGCATTTTCAGATACAATACCCAGGTCATGAGTGATCAGCAGCATGGCAGTTTTATACTTCTTCTGCATTTTTTTTAAAAGGTCCAGGATCTGAGCCTGGATCGTTACATCCAGCGCAGTGGTCGGCTCATCCGCTATAAGGATATCAGGATTGGTCAAGAGCGCCATAGCGATCATCACCCTCTGCTTCATTCCGCCTGAAAGCTGATGAGGATACTCATCAAACCGCTGGTCAGGCCCGGGAATACCAACCTCTTTCAGCATCTCTATACATCGTTTTTTAGCCCCGACCCGATCTCCTGTTCCATGGGTCATTAGACTCTCTATCAACTGATTGCCGATACTAAAGACCGGATTAAGCGCCGTCATGGGCTCCTGAAAGATCATGGAGATCGTCTTTCCCCTTAAACTGCGCATACGGCTGAAAGAGAACTTAAGCAGGTCCTCTTCCCTGAACATGATCTCACCACCGGCCACAAACCCGTTGGGCTCTGGAACAAGACCCATGATCGAATAACTGACTAAAGTCTTACCGCAGCCTGATTCACCTACCAGGGCCGTTGTCTTTCCCTTTTCCAGGGAAAAGGAGACTCCATCCACTGCCTTAGCAGTTCCTTCGGGTAAATTAAAATAAGTCCTGAGATCTTTTACTTCCAGTAATGCCATGGGCTTTAAGCTTTCACTCCTTTTACTCTTGTCCGGGGATCCAGTACATCCCGTATTGTATCACCGAAAAAATTAACGGACAGGATCAGGATAAACATGAAACTGAAGGCGGTGATTATGTTCCACCAGACCATGGGGTCACGGGCCAGTTCCCCGCGGGACTGGTCGATCATGATCCCCCAGCTTGCTATCTCAGGCGGGACACCAAGCCCGAGGTAACTCAGGATCACTTCAGCCATCACCAGACCGCTGAACCGGAGGATGGAGGTAATGAGAATGATATGCATGACATTGGGAAGAATATGCTTAAAGATGATCCTGAAATGGGACTGGCCGAGAGCACGGGCAGATTGAACATATTCCATATTTTTCTGTTTCATAGTCTCTCCTCTTACGATCCTGCATAGCCCAACCCAGCTTGTAATGCCCAAGGCAATACAGAGCTGTAAAACACCGTTCCCGAATATATTCATTAATGCTATCAAGAGCAGTATTTCCGGGATACAGGCAAGGGTTGAATATACATAGGTTACTGTTGTATCGGCTCCCTTCCCGAAGTATCCCGCAATGAGGCCGAAAAAGATCCCTATGGGCAGAATAATAAGAGTGGTTAACCCTCCGATTGTAAAAGCAACTTTGATCCCTTTAAAAGCATTCATCAGTACATCTTCACCGTTTATATTCGTACCTGCGGGATGGATCCCCTTGTTCTCCATCTTTTTATCAGTAAACTGATATTTTGCCATGGGAGCTGAGTATGACTCCTCTCTGGCAGGAGTATAAATAACCTCCAGAAGGGTCCGGGAATTTACAAAGACATGTTTTTTATTCACTTCCTTAAAAAGAGGATAAGAGATCGAATCCAAAAGAAAAACAAAAAGATACAGGCAGATCACACCAAAGGAAATACGGGCAATGGGAACAGACCATATTTGACGAAAGACATCATGCCAGATCCTGTTCCTGTTCATGCGAAGAACCGTGTAGATCCCGCCTCCGATGATAACAAGTACGAACAACGATCGTAAAATGTCATTAATGTAATATTCTAACATGCTCTCCTCATTTATTCAAAAACAACCCTGGGATCAACCAGGGCATAACTGATATCCGTCAGGATCAATCCGATCTGATATAGGATCGCTCCAATATAGATCACAGCCTTTATAGATGGAAAATCATTACTGAACAGGGCTTCAACGGCAAAACTGCCCAGCCCGGGGATCCCGAAAAAATTCTCGGTTAAAAGAGCTCCCATAAATAAAAACGGAATTGCCATGACAGCATTGGTCAGGATCGGTATCATTGCATTCTTCAATATGTGTTTGAACAGTACCAGTGATTCATTTAAACCCTTTGACCGGGCCGTCCGGACATAATCTTTAGTGGTCTCCTCGATCATGATAGTTCTATAAAACCGAATGCTTCCTCCCAGTCCGGCGATCACACCGACAAATATCGGAAGCAGTATGAACCTCACTTTATCTGTCCCTTCTGCCCATCCGCTGATAGGAAAAAGCTTTAATTTTATACTAAAGAGCCATTGAAATCCGATAATGTAGATCATAATAACGATGGACATGCCCAGTACGCAGAGAAACGTACCATATTTATCAATATAGGTGGCACGGAAAAACGCAAAGATCAGGGAAAAAGAGATACTCAGGAAAAGGCCCATTATAAAAACAGGCAGTGTAAACGTAAGGCTCGGCCCGGCCCTTGTGATTATCTTATTCATGATCGGTTTATCATCCTGATAAGAATTTCCGAATTGAAAAGTGACCAGAGACCATATATGATCGATGAATAATGTATCTGTTACTTTTCTAATACCCGGCGCTTCTGTGTTAAAAAAATACGGTTTATCAAGCCCCTTCATGTGGATCCAGCTTTGTATCACTTCCTTCTTGGCTTTCTCTCCCAGGATCTGCCTGGCTATCGTCTCCGGCGTAGTAAGGTAGAAAAAAAGAACAAATGTGATCAGCATGACACCGAAGATCACGGGCAGGGCATAAAGAATTCTTCTGAGGATATATGTCTTCATCTATATTTTCTCCGTAGTGTCAGTATAGCCGGAATAAAGGAAGCACCAAGCAGTATAAAAAACAACAGAACAGGCCAGTATACGGGTTTATTATATTTTTTAATATAAGCCATTCGTAAAGGAGGATCCACCTTTTTATATTTTAAAGAATTATTAATGAGGTCCGTTACCTTTACATTCTGATACCATTTATGGAAGAGATAGTAGTCTTCCGAATGAAAAAGGTATATCCAGGGACAGTCCCTGTTCACGATATCACTCATCTGTACAATGATCCGGAACCGTTCATCCGTATTCTCCATGGTCTCCATCTTTTCAAACAGTTCGTTGAATTGCGGATTATCATAATTCGCCCTGTTATCCGCATGATGTTTTACCGTCCCGTTGGGCCCGTATAACAGGAACATGAAATTCTCCGGATCAGGATAATCCAGAAGCCACCCGGACTCAAATATCTGATAATTCCCGTCCAGTATCTTCTTCCTGTAAGTATTCAGGTCAGTCGCGGCGATCCTGACCTTTATTCCCAGCATTTCTATCTGCTCCTTGAAAAATTTCAGATGAGGCCTGGAAGCAGAAGAGTCGCCTGAAGAGACCGCCGTATCATAAGTGATCTCCAGGGGTTTACCGGTAGCCGGATCAATCCCGTCCTTATACCCGGCTTTTATTAACAGCTCCTTCGCTTTTTTCAGATCAAAGTTATTGTAACTTTCCACTTTTTCCTGAAACCCGAATATACCCGGCGGAACAGGACTCTGGGGGATGATCCCCCTCCTGTTCCTGAATATTTTTTTATACTGCTCTACATTAAAAGCCCTTGCTATTGCCTGCCTCAAATACCGTTTTTTTTCAGAGTAACCGCCGATGACCGGATCCAGCATATTGAATCCGTAGTAAAAAATATCAGAAGCACCAGAACTCTCCAGCCGTACTCCCTTTTTCCGCATTCTATCCGAGAGCCTTTTATTCTCCCCTATTATCCTGTCAAAATGCTCTTTGCCGATACCGGAAGCATCCAGGTATCCCTGGTTGAATTTATTCCATACAGAAATGTACTCCGGGTTGTACTTGAAGATGATCTTATCAATAAAAGGAAGCCTCTTTCCCGCATCATCCAGTAATCCCTTCCTGCGGTCCTCCTGCATTCCTTCTTCCGGATAAAATTCATTTCTGAAGAGCGGATTCTTTTTCAATACGATCTCATACCGGGGCTTACGGCTTGCAAGGATATAAGGGCCTGTTCCCACGGGATAGGGGAGGTAAAATGGAATGGCTAATCGCATTTCCTCAGACTGATTTTTCAGATCTCTCTCCCTGTAGTAGGCAATAGTTTCCTTTGGCATGGGAGCGGTAAAATGCATGGCCAGCCAGTATAGTATCTGGGGATAAGACTCCTTCAATAATATCTCTAAGGTATGATCATCATGAATAATGATCCCGGAAACAGGATAACTGTAATCCGTTGGTTTTTTGATCAAAAGCTTTGTCTTTCCCGGTTTAAGGTCTTTATTATTGATACCTTTATTCAGCCTTGAGATCAATGAAGCCGCTTTTTTATCTTTATAGTATTTGAGAGCAATACTCTCCAGTGTATCTCCTTTCTGTATAGTGATCAAGGCCTCTTTATTATACTGATAGAATTGAAGCAGGCCCACTATCTTGGGCACCAGAACCGGGAAGATCGGGCAGGCAAGTTTGGGATCTGCTATCCTTTTAAAGGCATACAGAAAATCCCCTGCTTTTAATCTTCTTGTATTTGTTTTTTTCTCCTTATTAAAAGTAAAAGAAGGATGAGGGGCATAATAAATATCCTTTTTAATTCTTATAGTATAAGAAATAGCCTGTATGGTCCGCTTCTGAAAAATTTCATTTTTATCCCTGTCAAACCTGCGGGGTTGGTACGGCTCTTTGATCATCACATCCTTTACTACGGGTTCAGGGACCTCTTCTGCCAGACAGGGGATCAACTGATAAGGACGCTTTAAGTAATGATACTGGAAGAGAGACTCATATATCTGATCAATAACAGTTGCTTCATAAGAATAATACGATTTAACAGGATCAACATATTTCAATTCTGATGAATAAGCACTGAGCAGAATGGGGCCTGCAATATCCTCTTTTTTATAGGGATTATTTGAGCAAGAATGAAAGAGGATAAGTAAAATAAGAATAAGTAAAAATTTTGATCTGTTCTGAACCATTATTCTGATCGAAATAAAGTTATACGCCGTTTTTAAGTAGAATGATTATATATATTATATACGAACCAAGCAAGACCATACTTCCTGTCCTGGAGAGCCTTTTTTTTATCAAAATAAATATATATAATACAGCTACAAAATAGATGCCGGATAAAACCGTAAACCGGTTTAACACCAGATCAAAGGTAAATGGCCTTATAAATCCTGCTACACCTAAACAGAGTAAAAGATTAAAGATGTTACTCCCGATAATATTCCCGATACTCAGATCAGCTCTCTTTTTTAAGACCGCCACAAGAGAGGTGACCAGTTCCGGAAGCGATGTCCCGATCGCAACGATCGTAACAGCAATGGTCGTTTCGGATATTTTCAGGATCTTAGCGATCTTAACGGCATTCTGCACGGTGATCTCCCCTCCCAGTGTAAGGAAGAGAATCCCGGCCAGAATGTAAAGAGTGATCTGCCAGTTTTTATACTTATGTTTCCTGATCTTTTCCGTCATGGGGGCATGCCGGTTTTTATACCAGAAAACCATTACAGCGGAAAAGATCAGTAAAAAAATAACACTCTCAAGGCGGGAAAACCAATTATTTAAGAGAAATACCGGGTAAAGGCCGGTCACGGCGATACAGATCGGCATATTATATTTAAGGGTCTGTTTCTTAACCGGAATAACCATAAAAAGGCCTGTTAATGCAAGAATAAGGCCGACATTCAGAATATTACTTCCCAGAATGTCTCCTACTACAATATTACTGCTTCCCCGTAAGATACCAATGATCGAAACGGAGAGTTCAGGAGCGGATGTGCCGAATGCCACGATCGTCAGTCCTATAATGATCTCAGAAAGATGATACTTTTTAGCCAGGTCCACCGACCCGTTGATCAAAAGATTTGCACCCTGGATAAGCAGGAAGAATCCGAGACCTGTCAATAATAAATATATGATCATGATAACGACAATATATCAAGTAAAATATTAAAGTAAAGAAAAAAATTGACATGCAATTCTATTATATTACATTAAACGGACAATTTCGGTAAGAGGTGAGTGAATATGTTTCAGATGGCATCCAATAAAAAAGTAATTATGATCATTTCCGGGTTCGCAGCACTGGCCTTCCTGGGACTTGTCTATTTCGAATGGGGAAAGGGAGGCGCGGGTTCTCCTAATGAGCTGGCCCGTATTAATGGACGGTCTATCTATCTGCAGGATATCAAACCGCTTTACGAACAGCTTAAGGAACGATATAAAGACCAGACAACAAAGGAAAATGCTGCTGAAATTGATAAACAGATCATGTTTGAAGCGTTAAAAATGGTTTTACAAAAACACATCCTGCTGGATCAGGCAAAAAATGCAAAAGTAGGCGTGAGTGATGATGAATTACTTCGGTCCATTGCCCGCAGAAAAGAGTTCCAGACAGAAGAAGGTAAATTCAATGATTATTTATATCAACGGCTTCCGGCATATTACAAACAGCAGCTGGAAAAAGAGACAAAAGATGACCTCATAACACAGTTATTTCAGATAAGGCTCTTTGACCTTATTAAAATATCAGATATAGACCTCCGTGTATATTTCATGGAGAAAAATTTCAAAGCAAAAATACGGTTCGTACTCCTGGATGTTGAACCGGCATCCCCTCAGGGAGAGGGAGACCTTTTATCGGTAAATGATAATCGTGCAAAAGCGGAAAATAAAATCGCACAATTCTTGAAAACCGCTAAAGCAACCGGTAATTTCCTCGGAACGGCCTCGGCCATGGGTCTGCAAGTCCAGACTACAGACTATTTCGGGTTCTTTCAACCCATTAAACAAGCGGGAAAAGATGAAAGGTTCAACAAGATGGAATTTCAAGATGTTTATCTGAATGCTTTTAAACTGATGCCGAATCAGATCTCCGATCAGGTAAACCTGAATCAGGGAATAGCCGTTATCCAGGTGCTTGAAAAGACAGCTCCAAACTGGGATAAATTCTACAAAGAACTTCCGGTCTTACGGGGAGAATATGAAGCACGATTGCGTCAGTATGTCCTTCAGGACTGGTATATAAATGCATTGAGGAAGACAAAAATACAGAATAACCTTGATAAATTATACAAGCAGAATTGATCCGCTTACCGGTAATCCAGAAAATTCTCCTTGAGATAATCCAGTTCTTTTGTCGCGTCGGGAGTATAGAGACTTTCCGGAAATTCGTCCAGCACTTTCTGAAAATATTTTGCCGCCAATTCCAAATTCCGGACTTGGGGTATCTTTTCATAGATAGATCCCATTTGAAAATAGACTTTATCCATACTCATTGATTTAGGATACAGGTCTATTACAGTCTGGTATGAAGAGATCGCCTGGCCGTAATTCTTCAGATTTTCATATATAGTACCTTTCAGGACATACGAATCACCGATCAGAGGACTCTTGGGATATTTCTGCTGCATTAAAGTAATATGTTTTAAAGCATTTTTATGATCTTTCTGGCCGGTATAAATAGAAGAAAGGTCATAATAAGCCTGATCAGTAAATTTACTTTTTTCAAGATCATGAATGATCTTATTGTAATACATTGCGGCTTCTTCCGTCTTTCCGGTTTTTGATTTTATAACAGCCAGGTGATATGTAGCACTTGCTTTGAATTTGGTATCAGGATACTTCTGTAACAGTTCAATGAACATATCCTCTGCTTCTGCATACTGCATGGCATTAAAAAGGTTCTGCCCCGCCGTATGCAGCTGCTGTTCCTCTGATGAAGTTTGATCGGAACTCTTTTTTATGATCGCCTTTTTATTTTCAATACTTTTTTTCTGATTTTTTTTCGTTATCCTTTCAGTCTTATCTGTTTTTGCACCTCCAAAAGAAGGCCCGCTAATACCGATAAAATCTATATCTGAAAGAAAAAGATCGAACCTGTTATACTTTATGGTATTATAATTGGTCTCGGCAAAAAGATGGTAAGTACTCATCATCAATAACAGTATTAGTATCTTCATAATTTAATTCGTATAGATCACAGCTGCAGGATCCTTCACTTTTTTCCCGGCATTTGTAACTCGGGATTTCATTGGTTTCATTGGTGTGCGCATAATATCCCCTTCTTCCGGCATCCCTTTGTAATGCTCCTCTTTCGTATCTTCCTCAACTTCAAATTTAATTGCTTCTTGAAGGGATTCCTCTTTTTTAATATCATTATCAAAAATATTCAGCGAGAAGAGGCCTAAAGAGAGCTCCTCAGATTGTGATCCTTTTAAAAGATTCCCTTTTTCATCAATAATATTAAAATTTTCCTCGATGTTATTGATCTTTACAGAGTAGTTTTGCGGTTCAAAAGCCTCTTCAGGGGTTTTAAAGAGAATGGGTTTAGGTTCCAGAAGGTTTAATCTCAGGGAACTCTTTTCTTCATCATTCCGATCGGTCTCGAATACGATCTCATATTTTGTACTGCTTATCTCTGCTTTCTGTTTTCCTTTTTTGTATCCGATGATAATTGCGAACATCCATATTAAAATAAATATAAAAATAAATAAATATTTTAAATTATTATCCATTTTTATAACATACATTTATTTTATGTAATCGTCAATTTTTTCTTTTTTTAGTTCCAGAGAGACTACTTTGGAGATACCCTTCTCTTCCATGGTTACACCGTACAGATAATCACTGTTAACGATCGTCTGCTTGTTATGCGAGACTATCAGAAACTGGGTATTCTCGGCAAACTCCCTCATCAATTTCAGGAATTTCAGATTGTTCTGATCATCCAGTGCAGCATCTATCTCATCCAGCACACAAAAAGGAGAAGGCTTAACAAGAAAGATCGAAAAACTTAAAACAACGGCCAGCAAAGACCTTTCACCGCCGGAAAGCCAGGTATAAGTATTGATCTTTTTACCCGGAGGCTGAGCATTGATCTCAATACCTGATTCAAGGACATTCTTGGGATCCTGCAGTATCAGGTCAGCCTTACCTCCGCCGAAGATCCTTCTGAAGAGATGATGAAAATTCTTTCTGATGTTTTCAAAAGTATCAAGGAAGATCTTTTCGGATTCTTTAGAGACTTCGTCAATGATCTTTAGAAGGTCTTCCTGCGCTTTTAACAGGTCTTCCTTCTGCTCAACATGAAATTTATATCTTTTATCAACATCATCATATAATTCCTCAGCAAGCAGATTCACATGACCGAGATTCTTTATTTCACCTTTAATATCTGTTATCTTCTGATTAACCTGTTTCTCATCGATCTTTTCAGGCACCTTATCCAAAATCTCATCGATCTGGACATTAAACTCATGGTATAAATACAGTTTGGACTCATTTAACTGACTCTCTATCTTATACTTATTTTCTTTAGAATTCTCTATTGCTTCATCC
>Ga0180007_10002195_pt1 | contig 23831 bp, 35 predicted proteins | sample MM_PC_MetaG_FD_121122 | JGI IMG/M metagenome (GOLD analysis project Ga0180007, IMG submission 121122) | Groundwater microbial communities from the Aspo Hard Rock Laboratory (HRL) deep subsurface site, Sweden - MM_PC_MetaG | ecosystem: Environmental > Aquatic > Deep subsurface > Groundwater... | reverse complement strand
TTGCCGGAAGAATGGCTGAAGTCCGCACTCAGCGACTTAAAACTCGGTAAACTTGGCAAGGAAAATGGAGATATTTTAGAGGAGCAGATTTGTTTTCATACTCAGCAGGCTGCTGAAAAGGCAGTCAAATGGGCTGAAAAATATATGGCTAAAACTACAGAGATAACAGAGGAAGAAATTAGATGATAACTCTAACCATTAATGGAAAAGAAGTTCAGATTGAAGATGGGGCAACTATCTTAGAGGCTTGTGAGCTGGCTGGAAGTAAGGTTCCTACGCTTTGCCATGACAAGCGACTATTGCCTTTTGGTGCTTGTCGAATTTGTCTGGTTGAAGTAGAAAAAACAAGAACAAAATTTACTCCTTCTTGTAGTACCCCGGCTACTGAAGGAATGGTGGTTAAGACTACTACCCCTGAGATTATTAAGGCGCGAAAGACTATTTTAGAGCTTCTGCTGATCAATCATCCTCTTGATTGTCCTATTTGCGACAAAGCCGGAGAATGTACTCTTCAGGAATTAGTTTATGAATATGGTGTTTCCGAGAATAGATTTAAAGGTAAAAAATTAGCTTTACCCGTTGATCATCTTAGTCCGTTGATTGAGCGAAATTTAAGTCGTTGTGTTTTGTGTGGCAAGTGTGTTCGGATTTGTAACGAGGTTCAAGCAGTAGGAGAGATAAGTTTTATTAATCGAGGTATGAAGACCTATATAGGGACAGATTTTGACCGGTCATTAGATTGCGAATTTTGTGGTCAGTGTATTTCTATTTGCCCAGTAGGAGCTTTAAATTCAAGGCTCTTTAAGTATAAAGCTAGGGTTTGGGACTTAAAGGAAACAGTAACCCTTTGTCCTTATTGTTCAAATGGGTGTTCTTTGGTGCTGGGTGTTAAAGATAATGAGATCAAGAGGATAAATAGTTGTGGTCAGGTAGGCATAAACGAAGGTAATCTTTGTTCTAAAGGAAGGTTTGGCTATGAGTTTGTTAATCATCCAGAGAGATTGAAGAAACCACTTCTTAAAAAAGATGGTCAGTTTAAAGAAGTTACCTGGACCGAAGCTTTAGATTTTGTATTCTTAAGGCTTGACAAAATAAAGATAGAGAGGGGTGCTGGCTCAATTGGCGCTCTTGGTTCTGCCCGGCTAACTAATGAGGAAGTATATCTTTTCCAAAAATTAATTGGTCAAGGAATAGGTAGTCGTCATTTTGACTATGGTGGTGGTTATAGCTATCAAGGATTGGTGGGCTTAAAAGAAGCTTTAGGTTATGCTGCTTCTACTAATTCTATTAGTGAGATTAGAAGAGCAGAATCTATTTTACTCTTAAGAGCTGATTTGAATGAAACCCATCCTAACATAAAGGTAGAGGTAAATTTAGCCGTTAATCGAAACAAGGCTAAGTTAATAATAGCTAACTACCGAAGGACAAAACTTAGCCCTCAGGCTGAAATTAACTTAATCTATAAACCAGGAACAGAAGTAACTTTAATTAATGGAATGATCAAGGTGATCATAGAAAATGACTTAATCAATAAAAGCTTTATTAATGAAAAGACAGAGGGAGTAGAGAAATTAAAGTTACTTCTAGAGAAATATACACCAACCTATGTAGAAAAGGTATGCAAGATTAGTCCTCAAGAATTAGAAAAGGCGGCTAAAATTTATGCCAAAACAGAAAAGGCTCTTATCATAGTGGCTACTGGTATGGCATGGGGTGGTAATGATAAAGATATAGCTTATGCCGTGAGTAATTTAGCTTTAATTACTGGACATCTGGGCAAGGAATCAACCGGAGTGTATTTTTTAGGTGAGAAGAATAATTCTCAGGGCGTCTTAGATCTAGGAGCTTTATCAAGATTTCTGCCTGGGTCTGGGTCGGTGGATAGCCAAGAATACAGGGCGCTGGAAATGCTTGAGCCTGGAAGGCTTAAGGCGATGTATATAGTGGGAGAAAATCCCCTGCTTACTTATCCTTTGCCTAAGATAAAAGAAGCTCTCGAAGCTTTAGAGTTTCTAATAGTGCAAGATATGTTTATGACCAAGACAGCAGAATTAGCAGATGTTGTTTTGCCAATTTGTAGTTTTGCCGAAAAAGAAGGAACATATACCAATTTAGAAAGAAGGGTTCAAAAGCTAAAGAAAGCCTTGCCTTGTCTGGGCGAGAGTAAACCTGATTTAGAGATATTTACTAACTTGTGTAGACGATGGGGAGTTGAGGTGCCTCAAGATATATGGCTGGAGATCGTGGCGACTATTCCTATGTATAAAGAGATTGATAAACCATGGGGAGGTAGTATTCTTTACATAGAAAAAGATTGGAAGGGTAAGTTTATTGCGGTAGAAGACCAAGAAATAAGTTTCGATGATAAATTATTACTAGTTTTTACTCCTGGTCATCTTTATTCTGGCTCTCTGAGTGCTTGGAATTTATCTTTACTTAAAGTTGGAGAGCCTATGGTTGAAATCAATGACCAAGAAGCAAAAAGATTTGGTGTGGAAGATGGAGACGAGGTAATAGTGAGTTCTAAAAAGGCAAGTGTTCAAGTCAAGGTAAAAATAAGTTCCGAGGTTCCTAAATATGTAGCTGTGGTTCATCTTTATCCCACCACAAATATGGTTTGTTTGCTTGGAAAAGAGATGATGCCCATAGAAGGAAGTATTAAGAAGATTTAAATAAACTGGAGTTGGTGAAGCATGAAACAATATGCACCAAAAGTAAATTTTGTCATTACTATCATTGAACTAATTCGAGGTTTACTGGTTACCTTTAAGCATTTATTTATGCCAGCAGTAACTCTTCAGTATCCAACCCAACGTTGGAAAGTAGCGGAAGGATATCGAGGATTACAGAGGTTGAAGGTAGATGAAGATGGTCGAGAGAAATGTGTAGGGTGTGGCTTGTGCGCTAAGTATTGTCCAGCCGAAGCCATTAAGATAACGACTAAAGTTATGGATACGCCAGATATTCAAGGTTATGATAAAAAAGTAGAGACTTATGTAATCGATATATCGAGATGTATCTTTTGTGGATTTTGCGTAGAAGCTTGTCCCAAGGAAGCTATTAGTATGTCTAAGAACTATGAAATGGCTTGTTACAACCGGGAAAGTATGATTTATGATTTGGATAAACTAACGAAAGAGTTAGAAGTGACAAAATATAAGTAAAGGTAAGCCTTTAGCCATCAGCGGTCAGCTAATAAAAAAATAACTGATAGTTAGAAGTTGATATCTAAATTTTAATGAGGTTATCAGATGCAATTTTTGTATGATACGCAACTATTAGTAAATAATATTCATAGCTTCTTGTTTGGAATGTGTAGTCTTTATGGACTGCCGGTAGTTCTTGTGACGATAGTGGCGATGGTGATAACAGTGGCTCTGGTGGGTGGATTTATTTCTGTTAATGTGATGTTACTTGTTTTAGCAGAGCGTAAGATTGCTGGCCATATTCAAGATAGACTTGGGCCAATGAGGGTTGGTCCTCATGGGATCTTACAAACAGTAGCTGATGCCATTAAGCTTTTGCTTAAAGAAAGCATTAGGCCTAAGATAGCTGATAAGTGGGCATATTTCTTTGCTCCAGTAATTGTAATGGCTCCTGCGATTATGACTTATCTTATTATACCTTGGTCCCCGGGATTAATTATTCGTGACCTAAACTTAGGACTACTTTATCTATTAGCCGTTAGTAGTCTTGGAGTGATTGGCATTATCTTAGCTGGCTGGTCATCTGGAAATAAATATTCATTGCTTGGCGGCTTACGCTCTGGCGCTCAGATTGTGAGCTATGAAGTAGCGATGAGCCTTTCGGTGATTGGTGTCATTATGCTTTGTGGTTCTTTGAAGATCAGTGAGATTGTTGAGGCCCAACAATATTGCTGGTATGTGGTCAAGCAGCCTTTAGCCTTTTTCTTATTTATTATTGCCGCTACTGCTGAATGTAATCGTGCTCCCTTTGATCTACCGGAGGCAGAATCAGAACTAGTAGCTGGATTCCATACTGAATATGGAGGAATAAAATTTGCTATGTTTTTCTTAGCTGAGTATGCTAATATGTTTGTTGCTTCGGCCATGGGCGCTACCTTATTTCTTGGTGGATGGCAGGGACTACCTATTCTTGGTTTGGCTTTACCACCTCTGGTCTGGTTTTTATTAAAAACATACTTAATAGTCTTTGTCTTTATCTGGTTTAGGTGGACTTATCCCCGAATTCGGGTTGATCAATTAATGAGTTTTGGTTGGAAAGTTCTTCTACCTTTAGCCTTTTTAAATATTGGTATCACAGGTTTAGTCATGGTCTTAGGGTGAGGTGAGGCGATGGATTGTTTAGAAAAAATTTGTTCTTTATTGCCGAATATGACCTTTTGGATCTTAGCTTTGATGGGTATTGTTTGTGCTGTTTTGGCAGTTACAGTAAGGAATCTTGTTCATGCGGTCTTGTTTTTAGCCGGATTCCTGATGAGCGTGGCGGGGCTTTTTATTACCCTGGAGGCTGAATTTTTAGCTCTTGTTCAAGTTCTTATCTTTGTGGGGGCTATTGTGGTCTTATTTATGTTTTTGATTATGCTCACCCATCAGATTACCGACTTATCTGTGCCTCAAGGCAATCAATTAAAAGGGGTAGCAGTGATTGTGGCTACGGTTTTATTTGGGCTTATTTTTTATCTCTTAAAAGCCATGAAATGGCAGGAAGTTGTTCTGCCTGTTAAGGGTGATATAGCCAACATAGGAAGATTATTGCTCAGTCCTTATGTTTTAGCATTTGAGCTTGTTTCAGTAGCGTTACTGGTAGCCTTAATTGGAGCAATAGTTATTGCCAGAAAGAAAGAATAAGCAGAAAACAAGGTTTAGCTTAATTTTATAAATGATCGTTATTTTAAAGGAGATGTTTCTATGGGTCTTACCAATTATCTAATATTAGGGGCTGTATTTTTTTGCATCGGTATTTACGGTGTCTTAGTTAGACGGAATGCAGTGATGATCTTAATTTCCATTGAGTTGATGCTTAATGCGGCTAATCTTAATTTTGTAGCTTTTACTAAATATGTTGATCCAGTCAAGCTTACCGGACACATCTTTACTATCTTTGTAATTACTATTGAAGCAGCCGAAGTAGTAGTAGGATTAGCTATTATTTTAGCTGGCTACAGGTGTCTGAAGAGCATCAAAGTGGAAGATATTAACTTAATGAAATGGTAAGTGATTTGTAATTAAGAAGGGGTTTTTTTATGATCAATAATGCGTGGTTAATTCCAGGGTTACCACTGATAGCTTTTATAATAATTACCTTTTTTACCAAGAGGTTAAGGAACATCTCTTCTTATCTCTCTATTGGCATAATGATGGGTTCATTCTTGTTAGCTTGCGGGGTGTTAAAAGAAGTAATCATTAGACCAGGTAGATATGAATTTAGCCTTCCTTGGTTTGAGACAGGAAGTTTTCAGATAGAAGTGGGGATGTTGATAGATCCTTTGTGTGCCGTGATGTTGGTAGTAGTTACCTTGGTAAGCTTGATGATCCAGATATATTCGCGAGGATATTTAGAGACAGAGAAAGATGTTGATTTTTCGAGATACTATTCATTTATCTCTTTATTTACCTTCTCCATGTTAGGTTTGGTGGTAGCAAATAATTTTGTGACTATATTTGTGGGTTGGGAATTAGTAGGGCTTTGTTCTTATTTATTAATTGGTTATTGGCATCATAAGCCTTCGGCAGCCGCGGCAGCCAAGAAAGCATTTATTATTACCAGATTAGCCGATGCCGGTTTCTTAATTGGAATCTTATGTATAGCTTTTTATGCCGGGACATTTAATTTTTTAGCCATAGAAAGATTAATTCAAGAAGGTCAACTTACTGCTGGAATATTATCGACGGTAGCTATCTTGATATTTTTAGGGGCTATGGGTAAATCAGCTCAGTTTCCATTTCACACTTGGCTTCCAGATGCCATGGAAGGGCCCTCCCCAGTTTCTGCCTTGATTCACGCCGCGACTATGGTGGCTGCAGGAGTATACTTAGTAGCCAGAACATATACCATCTTTGATGCAGGTTTAGATTCGTTAATTGTGGTAGGATATGTAGGTGGATTTACTGCCTTGTTTGCGGCAAGTATTGGTTTGTGTCAAAACGACATCAAGAGAGTATTAGCTTATTCAACCTTAAGTCAACTTGGGTATATGATGTTAGCTTTAGGAGTAGGTGGGTTTACAGCTGGTATGTTCCATCTGACTACCCATGCTTTCTTTAAAGCCCTCTTGTTTCTTGCAGCGGGAAGTGTCATTCATGCGATGCACTCTAATGATATTTGGGATGCTGGCGGGTTAGGCAAGAAAATGCCGGCTACGGCAACCGTATTTATTATTGGTTCACTGGCTATTTCAGGGGTGCCGCCATTTGCTGGATTTTGGAGCAAAGAAGAGATTCTTGTAGCTGCTTACGCTTCTGGTCATCTGCCTTTATTCATTATGGGGGAAATAGGGGCATTTTTAACAGCTTTTTATATGTTTAGACTTTGTTTTGTTACTTTTGGGGGGCAGCTTCGAAAAAAAGATGCTCATCCTCACGAATCACCCTTAGTCATGATCTTCCCTATGGGTATTTTGGCTTTTCTTTCCATCGTTGCTGGACTGATTGACTCACCGTGGATGGGTCACTGGTTTGGAAAATTTGTCTTCTTTGAGAGCCAGCATTTAAGAGAAGCTCATGGAGGGCACCAAATAGTAGCCATATTATCCCTTTCGGTAGCTTTTCTTGGGATATTAGGAGCCTGGCTTGTTTATGGAAGAAAAGTTATCAGTCTTGAGTTCATTAAACCTATGGTTATTTACAAGACAGTGTTCAATAAATCTTATTTTGATGAGATCTATCAAGCAGTGATCATAAAGCCATTTCTGGGGCTAACGAAATTTGCCTTAGGTTTTGATTTAAAGGTGGTTGATGGCTTAGTTAATGGAGTAGCAAGCATTACGGCTGGGTGTGGAGCAGTGATTAGGCATCTCCAGACAGGTTTGGTTCAGACTTATATGATAATGGCTATGAGTGGTTTAATCATCTTACTATTCATTTGGATGTTTTAAGTAAAAGGAGCAAGTGATGGATTTTTCAATCTTAAGCTGGATAGTCTTTACACCATTAATAGGAACTATCCTTATCTTATTTGTTCCGAGAGAGATGGAGAAAAGTATCAAAGGCTATGAGTGGTTTGATTGTCTTGTTATTCATTTGGATGTTTTAAGTAAAAGGAGCAAGTGATGGATTTTTCAATCTTAAGCTGGATAGTCTTTACACCATTAATAGGAACTATCCTGATCTTATTTGTTCCGAGAGAGATGGAGAAAAGTATCAAAGGAATAGCTTTAATCTTTTCCTTTATTTCTCTGGTTCTGGCTTTGGTAGTCTATGCTAATTTTGACCATACTATTGCTAAAATGCAGTTTGTAGAAAGAGTACCCTGGATTTTAACTTTTAATATTAACTACTATCTAGGCATAGATGGTTTAAATTTATCCATCTTCTTATTAACAACATTTTTAACCTTTTTGTCGATCGTAATTTCTTGTCATCTTAAAGAGCGAGTAAAAGAATACTTTGTTTTATTTTTGATCTTAGAGACAGGGATGTTAGGTGTCTTTGTAGCTCTTGATCTTTTCTTGTTTTATGTCTTTTGGGAAGTAGTTCTTGTTCCGATGTACTTCTTAATTGGTGTTTGGGGAGGATCAAGACGAAAATATGCAGCCATTAAGTTTGTTCTTTATACGGTCATTGGTAGCTTAATGATGCTGGTGGGGATATTGTGGGTATATTGGACCGCTTCTCCTCATACCTTTGATATAGTTGAGCTTTCTAAAAGCTGTCAATTTACTAAGGAATTTCAATGTTTAATGTTCTTTTTCTTCTTCTTGGGATTTGCGGTAAAAGTTCCTATTTGTCCATTTCACACCTGGCTTCCAGATGCCCATGTAGAAGCACCTACGGCGGCAAGTGTGATCTTAGCTGGCGTCTTATTAAAGATGGGTGTTTATGGCTTCTTACGTGTTAGTCTCCCTATGTTTCCAGAAGCGGCTATATATTTTTCTTACCCTCTGGCGGTCTTGGGAGTAATAAATATAATTTACGGTGCTTGCACGGCTATGGCTCAAAGTGATTTGAAGAAGATGATTGCTTACTCCAGTATTAGCCATATGGGATTTTGTTTAATAAGTATGAGTGCCTTAACGGTAACGGGTATAAATGGAGCGGTTATTCAGATGTTTACTCATGGAGCAATTACTGGTAGCTTATTTATGTTAGTGGGAGTTGTTTATGATCGAGCTCATACCAGGGAGATTGATAAGTTTGGTGGCTTATGGCATCAAATGCCCATTTATACTGGCTTAATGAGTTTATCAGTCTTAGCCTCGCTTGGCTTGCCGGGTTTAGCTGGATTTATAGGTGAGTTTGTCTGTTTAATGGGCGCCTTTATTAGTAAATTAGCTGGCTTTAAGCTCCTGACCATGTTATCGGTAAGCGGGGTAGTGATCACGGCTGTTTATCTCCTTTGGATGATGGAGCGTGTTTTTTGGAGAGGACTAAATCAAAAATGGGAACATTTGTCAGATATAAACAAAAGAGAACTAATAGCGACCGTGCCTATCGCCGCGCTTATTATCTTAATTGGTATTTATCCTCGTCTCTTGGTTGATTTAATGAATGTTACGGTTATCCAGATGGTTAGTGGAATAATGCCGTAAAGTTTTACTTTGGCATTTTAAATAGCAAGGGAGGTTTATCGATTGAATTATACTTTACTTATTCCAGAGATAGTAGTTTTTTGTACCGGAGTGTTGTGTTTAATAATTGACTTATTCTTATCGGAAAGAATTAAAAAAATTCTTAGTTGGATAGCTATTATTGGGTTAGTAGCTGGAATGTTTGCCTTGCATAATATTTCAGAAGGATTAGCTTTTGGCAATCGAACCTTTATCGTAGATTCATTCTCTATTTATTTTAAGTACTTGTTTTTAGGGATAGGAATCTTAGTTATTTTTTCTTCAAAGGACTACCTTAGTAATCGAACTACCCATCAAGCAGAGTATTATTTTATCTTGCTTTCGGTAGTGACGGGGACGATGTTTATGGCTTCCGCCGGCGATTTAATTGCTTTGTATGTTGCCCTGGAATTACTTAGTATTGGTTCGTATGTGTTAGTAGCTTATTTACGAACGAGAGAAGGAATTGAAGGAGCCATAAAGTATTTATTATTTGGAGCAGTTTGTTCGGCCGTCTTAGTTTATGGATTAAGTATCATTTATGGGATGACAGGCAGCACCGAACTACGGGAGATTGGTTATTGCTTAAGTCAACAAGATAAGCAGGGAGCTTTGTTATTAGGTCTCTTCTTTACTTTGGTTGGATTTGGGTTCAAGATAGCTTGCGTTCCATTTCATTTTTGGGTTCCAGAAGCCTACCAAGGAGCACCAACACCTATTACTGCTTTTCTTGCTTCTGGTTCAAAGGCAGCTTCCTTGGCTGTCTTTATTCGAGTATTTATAGAAGCCTTTGGAGGAATAAAGACAGAGTGGACTATGATTCTAATAGTTATTTGTATCTTGACTATGACTATTGGAAATCTTTCTGCTATTCCCCAAACAAATATAAAGAGACTATTAGCTTACTCAAGTGTTAGCCATGCCGGCTATTTACTGATAGGACTAATAGTTGGTACTAACCAAGGTATTTCTTCAGTAATGTTTTACTTAGCAGTGTATGCCTTAGCGACACTTGGTGTTTTTACCGTAGTGGCTGTTGTGGCTAATAAAATAGGGACAGATGAGATTGAAGGATATGCTGGTTTGCATAAACGAGCGCCACTTTTATCCTTATCTATGCTTATTTGTTTAGCTTCGTTGGCGGGGCTACCACCTTTAGCTGGATTTATAGGTAAGTTTTATCTCTTTGCTTGTGCTGTTGGCACGGGCTATATTTACTTAGCCATCCTTGGTTTTCTCTTTAGCACCGTTTCTGTTTATTATTACTTTCGAATACTTAAGTCAATATATCTGGGAGAAGCCAGTGATTCTTCTAAAGTGCCTACTCCATTCTTCTTAAAAGCAGTCCTTATTTTTGTCATGATTGGTCTTTTCTTTATGGGCATCCTTCCTCAATCGCTCCTTTTTTCCGCCTTAGAAGCAGCTAAATTAACATAATCTAAGATAGCCCTTGTTAAGATAAAAAGAAAGATAGTTTTCTTTAACTATTGCTTTTTGAATAAGGTAATCTTTAAAAATCAAAAACATAACAAGTCCTTTAGTACCTTCTGATTTCAATAGCATTTTACTATTTTTTCTTGACATTTGTTGTTTTTTAAATAAAACTTTAATAAATATAGAATAAAGATAAAAAAGAATGTTAGGTGCAGAACATGATCTGGGAAATTGCTGTTGTGATACAATTTCTGATAGTTATCCCTGTTTTGTTCTTTCTAAATAATAAATACCAAAAAGGAGGATAAAATGGAATCCAATGAAGTTGTGGTAACTGACATTAGAATGAAGTTTACGTCAATGGTTGCCTTCATGATCAAATGGGTCATCGCATCTATACCGTCCATTCTCATCTTGGCTTCTCTATGGTTTATTGTCCCAGTAATACTTACAAATTTTCTCTCTGCATTAATTTCTGGGTTTTGTTGGTTTTAGAGGTAAATGACACCTGAGTTTCTGTATGGCAAAAATGAAGGTTTTGCCCTAACAACTCGTTGCAGCGGACGGCGTAAACGCCGTAGCTTAGCTCTATCGTTATCACCCCCTGACAGCGTAAACGGTGAAGGTCAAATGGATGGTGTGAAAAAATGTTGGGTGAGGAGAGGGAAGAGGCAGGTGCTGATGTGGTATAAAATTGTGATGTGGTAGTAATCGTAAGTATGTATGGTGCAGCATAGTGAGGTTAATAATAGGCTTTGTGATAACAATTCGTTGGAGCAGGCTGCGGGCAAGCCCGCCGCCGCTGAACTCAGGCGTTATCTTGGCAAACAAACAATAGGGGGCAAACATGGGAATTACTTTACCTTTAGAACAAATGTCAACCGAAGAAAAGATTCAGGCTATGGAAACTATTTGGGACAATTTGTGTAAAAAAGCAGATAGTTTATCATCACCATCCTGGCATAAGAATATTTTACTTGAAAGAGAAAAGAGGATAAAAAATGGTGATGAAGAATTTGTGGATTGGGATGAAGCAAAGAAATATATCCAGAATAAAACTTCATGAAAATCCAAATACTTAATTCTGCAAACCTGGATTTGATTGATGGTTACCGGTTTTATGAAAAACAAGCAAAGGGTCTTGGTGCATATTTTTCGGATACACTCTTTTCTGATATCGACTCATTAAAAATTTATGCAGGAGTTCATTCCATACATTTTGAGAAATATCATCGTTTACTATCAAAAAGGTTTCCTTTTGCTGTTTACTATCGCGTCGAAGACAAGACAGTGCTTGTTTATGCTGTTCTTGATTGTCGGCGGGATCCAGCATGGATAAGAAAAAAACTAAAATAAAAAAGATAACAAAACGCTTCACCTGACTGCTATTCCGCTGCGTTCCATAGCGGCAGGTGAGCTTGATCGTTAGGCGTAGCAAAGAATTGGAGGAAAAATGAACAAAGAAACTTGTTGCTGTCCAAAATTCAATCCGGAACCATGGAATGAAAAAGAAATCACATGGGAAAACAAAAAGTTTCTTGTTGATCGCGTCCGAAGTTTTTTTCGCATTCCATTAAATTTTGGTCCTATCATGAAAAGAATGATGAGCAAAATAGAAGCATCAAATGTCAAATGTGAAGATATGATAATTCTATCAGATGAAGACTCGCTTTGGGGGACAAATGTTTTTGTTGATGTATCAGGAGATGTCCAGAATGGAAAAATGACAACAATTTCTGGGACATTTCTCAGCAAAGTATTCGAAGGGGCGTATAAAGATATGGGCAAATGGATAAAAGAAATGGAACAATATGTTAAATCAAAAAATAAAGAAATAAAAATGCAATATTTTTATTATACGACATGTCCTAAATGCGCAAAAGAATATGGTAAAAATTACGTAGCTCTATTGGCGAAAATAAATTAAGAGTTCTAACAAATCAATGCACCTGATTTCCAGCCGCTTCGCTCTGGGAAAAAGCAGGTAATTTCACTTGTTAGGCTATAAATATAAGGAAAAAAATATGCCAGTAATATCAATGTTTTTCGGTATAGTTGTATCGCTTTACTTTATTGACAATAAGAAGCATAAACAGCCGCACATCCATGTGAAATATCAGAATAGCGAAGCTGTGATTTCAATCCCTGACGGTGAACTCTTTGAAGGAGAATTGCCTCCAGCCAAAATGCGATTAGTTTTGGCTTGGATTGAAATTCACAAAGATGAACTTATGGCTGACTGGGATTTGGCAGTTAGCGGACAGCAGCCGTTTAAAATCGATCCATTGAGGTAAGCTATGAATCCAAGAGTGAAAGCAGTAAAGGCAAGAGATAACTATAAACTTGAGATAATATTTTCCAGTGGGGAAGTTGGGATATACGATTGCAGTCCTTTGCTTAATTTCGGTGTATTCACTGAGTTGAAAGACAAAATTTATTTTCAACAGGCGAGGGCGGCATATGGAACTGTAATATGGCCACATGAACAGGACATATGCCCTGACACTTTATATTTGGATTCTATAAAAATAAAAAAAATGCCCTAACAAATCGCTGAAGCTGACGGCGAGTACGCCGCTGAACCGGAACGTTAGACAACAAAGGTAAGAAAAGTATGAGTATAAAAAAATTAATCATTCCGATTGCTGTAATTGCAATCATTGTTGCGGGCATTAGTATTTTTATTTTTCAAGAACCAAATGATAAAGTTTGGAAAACTTTTAAAAATACAAAGTATGGATTTTCTTTTAAGTATCCATCGGACTGGAAAATTCAAATAAAGAAAAAGGATGAGGCTGCTTTATATTCAGATAAATTTAACTTTCAATTCATAACTACCACGGAGCATGGTTCAATGATATTTTCAGGATATAAAATAGATTCAAAGGAAGAAATAAAAGTGGCTGGTGAAAAAGCAATAAAATTTTTCTCCTCTGGTGGTAATCCTCCTGACGATTCATATACCACACCTTGTCCTCCTGATAATAAAATGATTAAGGTTGATTTTACAAAAAATAATATTACTCATCAAATAATAATTAGCAATGTTAATGAGTATGCTGTTGTATCGGATCCTGTTTATATGGAAGAGATTTTCAATCTAATTTTAAAAACGATTAAATTTGAATAAAATGGCGAAATAGGGGACAGTTATCGTTAAAAGCCTAACAAATCGCTCCAGCCGACCGCCTACGGCGGCGGCTGAACTCAGTCGTTGGGCGGCTCGTCATGCGCATCAGCGAAATCAGATAGATTGGGTTTGAACAAAGAGTATGGAAACAAAACAACGAGAGCAACGTAGCATCCTGGCTGTCAATCTCGGATTGGGCGCAAATATCTTGTTGGCTGTGCTCAAGACAACTGTCGGGGTTTTGGGACACAGTTCTGCGCTTTTGGCTGATGGCATCAACTCTACTTCAGATGTGGCCTACTACATTATTGTCCGTGTATTTATGGGACTGGCATGTAAACCCGCAGACGACGAGCACCCTTACGGCCACCGCCAACTGGAAAGTATTGCGGCAATGGTGGTAGGCGCATTTGTACTGACGACCGCTATTGTTATCTTTTGGGACGCCGTCAATAAAGTGTATGATTTGTGGGTTGGGCAAGGCGATTTCAATGGCGTTTCGCTTGGGGCGCTCGCGGTAGCGGTGTTCACGGTTGGAATAAAGATAGCATTGAACTTCATTACACGACATATTGGTCGGCAGACGAATAATCCTGCCGTCCTTGCACTTGCCTATGATCATCGTAATGACATCTTCGCCGCGTCAGCAGTGAGTTTGGGCATTTTTTTAGGCCGAATAGGCTATACGTGGGTGGATCCACTGGCTGGCGCTCTGGTAGCAATGGTCATCTTACGCACAGGCATTGAGATTCTGCGCGAATCGTCTGGAGACTTGATGGACACTGTGCCAGGCAAGGTATTAAATCAGCAGGTTGTTCAGATATTGACGAACAATTCCCACGTCCGACAAGTTGAAGAAGTGTTTGCGCATCGCTTTGGGCCGTATTGGGTCATCAATGTTACGATTGGCATTGACGGTTTGCTCAGTGTACTTGAAGGAGACCGCATTGCCACGCAAGCGGAACAGGCGTTGCTTCGTGAAATTGATTTGTTGCAACGAGTTCATATTCATTATCACCCAGTGCAAGACACCAATCGCCAAGTGTAATATGGTATTGTCCACGATATTGGTGTAAGTCAAATATTAAGTACAGGCGGTTGGCTTAGGAAATAGAGGGACAAGTTACCTATTAAAAGCCTAACAAATCGTTGCAGCGGATGGCTTCGCCGCCGCTGAACTCTATCGGTTAGCAATATAGAAGTAATATTTTAGATAGGAGGATATACTATGGGACGAATTGTTTCAAATGTAAGAATTACAAATTTACTTGAACAAAAATCTGTAATTAATTGTGATGCCCTTGTTGATACTGGTGCAGCGTATATGGTTTTGCCAAAAGCATGGAAAGAAAGAATAGGGAAAATTAACACTGTGAGAGAACTTGATTGTGAAACTGCTACTCAAGAAATAGTAAAAGGTGAAGTATGCGGACCAGTTGAAATTAAAATTGAAGGATTTGAGCCTGTGTATAGTGAGGTGCTATTTTTAGAGATGAAACCGGTTGATGGGGTATATGAGCCATTAATTGGATATATAATTTTAGAACAATCTCAAGTGGCTGTAGATATGCTTGGACATAGACTCGTACATGTTAAAAAAACAGATTTAAAATAAATAACAATGCTAACAAATCGTTGCAGCGGATGGCTTCGCCGCCGCTGAACTCTGTCGTTAGGCGAAGAAAAAATAAAAATGAAGTTTACTCAATATTTTCTTCATATTCAACAGCGACCTGATCGTGCTAAAATAGAAATTGAATGGATTAAAGAAACCATCAATAATCCCACTTATATGGAAGTCCAGGTGGATGGCAGAATCCGAAAATGGAAAAAGATCAACGAAGAAGGCAAATTTCTGCGCGTCATTTTACTTCCGGACGGAGAAACTGTTCATAATGCCTTCTTCGATCGAGGATTCAAAGGAGGAGAACATGAAGATTAAATACTTTCCCGATACCGATAGCGCTCTGGTTGAGTTTTCAGACCATGATATTGCTGAAACTCGGGAGATAAACGAGAATATTTATATCGACGTAGATGCCTGTGGCAATCTAGTGGCAATGACAATAGAGCATGCCCAACAACAAGCAAGTCTTCCATATTTGTCATTTGAACAAATAGGAAAAGAAACACCTAACAAATCGTTGCAGCAGACGGCAAAACGCCGCCGCTGAACTCAGTCGTTAGCCTATAATCGGAATAGACGAAACAGGTTCGTCTGTGACCACAATTTTGGGGGGATAAACGAACTTATTTCGCTTGTAACTAAGTTAGCCGAACCCTTAGGTGATAATTACAAGGAATTTCAGTCAATGAAAATAGACCACGCAAGAATTCATTTGAATCAAAAGGAGGTTTATAACCATGAAAAAGTTCTACTCACACATTCTCGCTATAGTATGTGTTGGGCTAATTTGCGGGTGTGCAGGGCTGTCCTCGCATATCAATTTGCCGGAATCTCCTGCAATATCAACCCAGTCGCAAGTGCTTAAGAAATGCATCCTTGTTTCTCGTTTCGGAGCAACAACGGGTGCTGATAAAGAACTAGCACCTCAACTATTGCAGGCGATTCCAGAAGTTTTCAAACAACAATGTGCTTTCGCAGAGGTCCGACTTGAAAGCGAAGAAAAATGCTAATCAGAAATGCCAACTTTGATAGTAAAGGGAGTTGTGCGCAATGCATCGAATGCTGCTGTTCCCGCACCATTTATGACAACTATTAACTTCACACCACTCTTCAGAAGTAGAGTTTAGTGTTTACGATGTAACCGATGTGAATCCAACAAGGCGATTTGATGAAACTATGCAGTCCACTGTGTTTACTTTCGACATTACCACCGCAAAGAAACTCTTCTCTGGTGTTGCAAGAACAACAAAAAAGGCGGACTGCAGACTATGGTGCGCAATGTGACATTCCGAAATTAGTCAAATTATCCTTGAGATTGCAGCAAAAGACCTGAGCGTACAAATTAGTAATCAGATTTATGAGAACATCAAATAGTCATGACGGGGTTTGGCTAACACAGGCTAAAAGATTAGAGAAACGAACCAAAACAGTTTCGATAACCCTATTGGGCTCAAGCAATTAGAGAAAAAACATTTAGGAGGAAGGAATCAGGGACAAAATATTGAATGTGGAATTTAATGTGATGGTTTGGCAAGCCAAAAGAAAAAAGATGGCGAAGCAAAGCCTAACAAAAAAATGAACCAGACAGAGTTGATTATTTTTGTCGTTAGACATCGAGGAGCGATGCTATGCCAAATGATATAGAGGCCAGATTTCACCAAGAGATGCTGTCTATTTACAGGAAAGCGAAGGACGAGTGCCATTACAACGCTACCAGATTTCTCCAGATGGTTAGTGATCAAGGCGGTTTGCAGGCGGCCAAGTCCCTCTTACATGCTGAAGGTTATTCAGAGGGGCTCACCGCACTTTGGGAGCGGTGTAGATTGGACATCACTATGGAGGCAGTCGTCATTCAGCAGCCGTGGTCTCATCTTTTTACTGAAGAGGAGCTGGCCACGGCTCGGAGGAGGTTGCAAGAACTTGGCTATACACATGACTAACCAGGGCTTGCAGGCGACCGCCAATATCCTTCGCTTGTCCCTTGCTACGGCTATCGGCGGCGCCTGAAGCCTAGCGTTATAAGTTACGACATGAAACAGAAATAATATGGCAAAGAAAGCAATCATTATTGGCGCAACATCAGGAATAGGAAAAGAGTTAGCCAAAGTTGTGTCTCAAAATAATTACATGGTTGGGCTTGCAGGAAGACGTACTCACTTGCTTGATGAACTTAAAGAAGGACTCCCCTGTGAAACTTTCATTAAGTATATTGATATAACTGAGCCTGATGATGCAATGAATCAACTGAACAACCTGATTTCAGAAATGGGTGATATTGATCTTATTGTTATAAGTTCAGGCACCGGATTTATTAACCATGACTTAAATTGGGCTCAAGAAAAAGAAACGATTGATGTCAATGTCTCAGGATTTGTAGCCATGTCTAATATTGCTATGAATCATTTTATATCGAAGGGTTCAGGTCATTTAGTTGGGATATCGTCAATTGCAGCAATACGGGGCGATGACACTGCTCCTGCCTACAGTGCGTCGAAGGCATTTATTTCAAACTATATGGCAGGGTTACGGAAAAAGATATCAAAAGCAGGATTACCCATTGTCGTAACAGATGTTCAACCTGGTTTTGTTGATACTGCTATGGCAAAAGGTGATGGACTATTTTGGGTAGCATCTCCACAAAAAGCAGCACAACAAATATATAAGGCCATCGAAAGAAAAAAGAAGCACGCATATATCACTAAAAGATGGAGACTTATTGGCTGGTTAATGAAAACCGTGCCTGAATTTGTCTATAACAGAATGTAGCATATTGATAGGAACTTATAACAACCAGATGCACGTGAACGAGTGCCACAGGACGCTTTTTAGGCTGACGATGTTTTTAGTCTGCAAACTGTCTTTTTCCTTTATCATGTCTTACCGTGGCACTCGTCAGTAATCAGGGCGTTAGTACTGAGATATAAAAAATGGATATTCAGAAAATTAAGGATTACTGGATAGAAGAAGCAACTGAATCTATGCAGGTAACACGGCATCTTTACGAAAAGAAAGATTATTCGTATTCTCTTTTCTTTGCACACCTTGCCATAGAAAAGATATTAAAGGCGATTTATGTAAGCAGAAAAAATGAACATGTGCCTTATATTCATAATCTTCAAAGGCTTGCGGAACTTTCGGATATTCAGTTAAATGATGAGCAGAGAGATGCTTTGATAAAAATTACAACTTTTAATCTTGAATCAAGGTATCCAGACGAGAAAAGAAGTTTCAGAAAGAAATGTACCGAAGAATTTACAAAGAAGGAAATAGAAGAAACAGAGGAGCTTTTCAAATGGCTGAAATCAATTCTTCAGTGAAGGAAAAAATCATTTATTTTTTGAAAAAACTGAATGAAAACGGTATAACACCTCAGAAGGCTTACATTTTCGGTTCATATTCAAAAGGGATTGAAAACAAGCTTAGTGATATTGATGTGGCAATCATTTCTTCGGATTTAACTGATGACAGATTCAATGAAAGAATCCGGCTGATGAAAATAGCATATAAGATTGACAGCAGAATAGAACCGGTTCCTTTCAATTTGAATACATTTGTTGAGGAAGACCCTTTAGTTTGGGAAATACTCAAAACAGGCACAATTATTTATCCGGAAAAAAGTTAAGCATGTGCAGAATCGGGGTCAGACCTCGAAAGCAGAATTAAGGCAAACCATAAGAAAAAAAAGACGGCAAAGCAAAGCCTAGCAACAAAAAATCACTGGATGGGCAGTAGCCCATCCAGTGATTTTTATGGTTATATGAAAAATAAAATAAGCATAAATGATACAAATTACTATTTGCTTGAAGGCAAGGATGGTCATTTACTTATAGATGCTGGCTGGGTTGGTAAATATAGTAAATTCAAGAAATCATTGAGTAAGCTTAACATTAAAGTTGATTCAATAAAATACATATTCCTAACCCATCACCATCATGACCATGCTGCTTTGATTCAAGATATACGTGAAGAATCAAGATGTAAATTGATACTGCACGAGACTCAAATTAATTTTCTTAAAAAAGGGATAACGCAAATTGAGAACACAAAGCAATATAATATCTATTTGAAGCTTTTGGATAAAGTTCTCTCTTCTTTTATTCACTACAGTTATAAACCAATTATTCTAAATGAATCTGATATAATTATTAATATCGACAATTACGATATTTATAACCATACAGGAATAAAAGGAAAAATAATCCATACCCCAGGACATTCAAAAGATTCTATTTCATTGCTGTTAGAAAATGGGGATACTTTTATTGGAGATGTAGCAATGAATATTTTGAAAGTATTTGGTCAAAAATATCGGCCCGTCGAAGCGGAAAACTATAGTGAGGTATATAAAAGTTGGGATAAATTGATTCGTTATGGAGCAAAAACAATATATCCTTCACATGGAGATAGTTTCCCAATTAGGGAATTACAAAAAATATTAAAAACCACATAACCAGTCGCTGCAGCCGACCTCGCTATCGCTCGGCGGCTGAACTCCGTCGTTATGCGTTAAAAATGGAGGTATGAAATGTCTGGAACCAACACACAAGACATGATTATTGCTTACTGTGGGCTTTGCTGTACAAATTGCGGTATGTATCAAAAGAATAAATGCCAGGGTTGCCACAGCGACAAACCAATGAACAGAAACTGCCGAATGAAGGCATGCGCCATGGCTCGTGGTTTTATTACATGTGCGCAATGTGCTGATTTCACGGATCTCAAAGGATGTAAAAAACTGTATAATGTTGTTTCACGGTTATTTGGTTTTGTTTTTCGATCAGATCGCATCGGGGGCCTAAACAGTATTCGAGAGATTGGGTTAGAAAGATTCAAAGAGAAAAAAAGGGTTGATGGAAAAATATAACATTATCGCATAACCAGTCGCTGCAGCTGACCTCGCTAACGCTCGGCGGCTTAACTCCGTCGTTATAGGAAAATAAAAAATGAATTATCAAATAGAAAAAGCTGAAATAAATGATGCTGAGGAAATTTTAAAAATACAAAAATTAGCGTATCAAATCGAAGCTAATCGCTACAATAACTATGATATTCCACCCCTCAAGCAAACTGTCGAAGAGCTAAAAAATCAATTCAAAGACCATATAATTTTAAAAGCGGAATCAAACAACAAAATTATAGGGACTGTTCGTGCCTATGAGAAGAATGGAACATGTTACGTCGGAAGATTAGCTATCCACCCAGATATGCAAAATCAAGGAATCGGAACAGCCCTAATGGAAGAGATTGAAAAACTTTATAATCCAAAACGCTATGAGCTTTTCGTAGGCTCAAAAAGCGATAATAATATATACCTCTATCAAAAACTGGGATATAATATCTATGAAAGAAATCAATATGAATGTGGTAATATAGAAATATTTTATATGGAAAGAATTCATAAAGACATCTAACAAGTCAATGCACCTGACTTTTTCCCGCCGCTTTGCTCTGGGGAAAAGCAGGTGATTTCTGCCGTTAGAGGTGAATAAATGAAAAAAATAGACCACAAAAAAGAATTTTATAATCTCTATTCGGGAAAGATAAGCAAACCTGTTATAGTCAACGTTCCGCTGATGAATTACCTGATGATTGATGGCAAAGGTCATCCTTCTGAAAAAGAATTTCAAGAAGCATGTAGTACATTATATCCAGTAACCTATACAATCAAATTCATGCTTCGCCCCGAAATCAATATTGATTACAAAGTCATGCCTTTGGAAGTAATGTGGACAGTTAACCGAACAGACAAAACGTTTACATGGACTATGCTACAAATGCAGCCAGAATATGTAACAAAATCTATTTTTCAAAAGGGCATCGAAAAACTACTATTAAAGAAAAGACCGTCGTTGATAGAAAAGTTAAGGTTTGAAAAACTTGATGAAGGGCTATGTGGTCAGATAATACATAAAGGACCTTATGAAAAAATGAATGACACCTTTAAAATTTTGACGGATTTCCTTGAGTCAGAAAAATATGCCTACAAAAAAGACAGCCATGATATTTACTTTAATAGCCCGATAAAGACTAAACCAGAAAACTTAAGAACCATGATAAGAACGCAAATCAAAAAGAGCCTCTAACAAAACATTCCAGCGGACGGCTTTGCCGCAGCTTAGCTCAATCGTTAGCCATCATATAAGGAGAAGATCCCGTGGAAAAGATTGATTTCAAGAAAAAGCTCAAACACCTATATCAACCTTCTGCCAAAGAGGTTATTCTGGTTGATGTCCCAACCATGAATTACTTGATGGTGGACGGAGAAGGCGACCCCAACAAATCGCAAGTCTACTCCGATGTAATTGAAGTATTGTTCGCCGTTTCATATGCTGTAAAGTTTATGGTCAAGAAGGGAGCTTTGGCAATTGACTACGGAGTCATGCCATTGGAAGGACTGTGGTGGGCTGACGATATGTCGAAGTTCTCGACCGAAGATAAGTCCAACTGGAAGTGGACGATGATGATTATGCAACCAGATTTTGTCACTAAAGAAATGGTTGACAACGCCATTGCCGAGGTAAGGAAGAAGAAAAACCCCACTGCAATCTCAAAAATACGCTTTGAATCACTATCAGAAGGGAAGTGCGCACAAATCCTTCATATAGGACCGTTCTCCGAAGAAGGGCCGACGATTCAGAGAGTGCATCAGTTCATTGAAGCCAGGGGCGGCAAGCGAACTGGAAAACACCACGAAATCTACTTGAGCGACATTAGAAAAGCCGATCCAGTCAATTGGAAAACTATCATTAGGCAACCAATGCAATGATGGCGAAGATGGCTAACGAGACATTGCAGCCGACCGCCAACAGCGGGTGGTTTTGCAAAGTTCTGTGCCCTATTAAAGTTTAGTGGTTTTGCAAAGTTTGTGCCCACACTGTTGGCGGCAGGTGAACTCTATCGTTACTTATGCAAATCAAAATGAAGATACCGCCCAGGAAAGCAATGTTAATGTTCCATGGTCTTATTCTTTTAAGGGTAACCCTGGAAATTTTGTTTATATATCTGCTCAGAATCAAGATAGTACTGGCAGTGTTATAGTAACCATTTATAAAGATGGTTCTGTTTTTAAAACCACTACAAGCAATGGAGCATATGTTATTGCCACAGCGAGCGGCAGTTTATAAAATTAAATTGATAAGCTTAGAAGTTAAATATATTTTTCACGGACAAATTTACCATTAAGTGGTAAAATATTATTATATTTTATAAGAAAGGGGCTAAATATGTTATCAATAAAAGATAATGCTAAAAAAATCATAGATGATTTGCCTGATGATGCTTCATATGATGAACTTATAAAAGAATTACTATTTAAATGTATGGTTGAAAGAGGAATCAGGGATTCTAAAAATAATAAAATTACATCCGATGAAGAATTGGGTAGAGAAATTGAAAAATGGTAAAATTGAATTGGACCGATGAAGCAAAATCCTGCCTAAAGAACATTCATGATTACATCACACTAGACAATCCCAGAGTGGCAAAGAATGTTGTAGCAAAAATACGTGAAAAAGCACAAATATTAAAACTATTCCCTGAAATTGGCGGGATATACTAAGATATAGACAAAGAAAATGTAAGAGTAATATACTATACACATTATAGAATTGCTTACTTAATTGCCGACCCTCAGAGAATAGATATTCTTGGTGTCTTTCACGGCGCAATGGAATTAAAAAATTATATAAAATAATTACGATTCCCAACATTTCAATGCACTGGACGGGCAGTAGCCCGCCAGTGATTTCTATCATTGGATGAATTAACGGAAATGATATGTCTATATTACCACAGCTTAAAGAGAACAAAGGGACTATTTCCTCTGCTTTAGGGAAATCTCTGGCAGAAAGGTTATTAAATGGCGAAATCGAAATTCTTGACGAGGCCATTGACCTCATTAAAAATGATGACAAAAATGTCAGATCTGGTGCAGCTAAGATTATAGAAATGGTTGCAGAGAAAAAGCCTGAGTTTATAGCTGATCATTTAGAAAAACTAATGTCTGGTCTTGAGGTTGCTGAACCCCAAACCCGTTGGATGATCATCCACAGCTTTGGTTATTGTGCCAAGCTGAACCCAACAATATCCATAAAAGCACTTGGAAAAGCAAAGGATTTCTTGGAAGCAAACAGTGGGGCATGTTTATGGGATAGAACAATTTTGTATTTAGGAGATATAGGCGCACTTTCAAAAGAACAGGCTAAGGAGGTATTTCCTATTTTACAGAAAGCCCTTTCTGCAATTCCAAGTCAGACAAAAACAATTCTTGAGAGCTTTGAAAAAATAATGCCGATGTTAGGTGTCCAAGCTAAAAAAATGCTTTTAGAATGCGTGGAAAGACACTCTACCGATAGTAAATCAAGCGTAAGAAACAAGGAAAAGAAATTAAGCAAAAGACTAAAAATTGAAGCGTAATCATCTAACAAATTGTTGCAGCCGACCGCCTACGGCGGCAGCTGAGCTCAGTTCGTTAGCCATCTTTAAAAGAACGGAGTACAGAACAATGGCACAGTACGATGTATTTGTTAACCAATAAACAGCTTACCTTGCAGTTGAAAAGCTTTGTCTTCATCATGACCATGTCAAGACACTGGACGACTGCTACAAGTACATGCGAGAAAAAGAGACATATTCCCGCATGCAGGATCCAGCGTTCCAATGCGATTCCGTCAAGATGAAGCAATCGGAAACTTCATACTTCACCTCGCTAATGATTAGGCTTTCTTGTGACGAAGGCAAAGACTTCTTTAAGGAAGTCGAACAGGCTTATACCAAGTTGCAATCAGAAATAAAATGTTGCAAGCTATTAAATATCTCAAATATCTTATTGTTTTGGATTTTGAATTTTGGTATTCGGATTTGTTTCGTATTTCGGATTTCGATATTCGGAT